>Ga0307477_10000073_pt1 | contig 146445 bp, 113 predicted proteins | sample atmos_gasesECM2C_FD_203316 | JGI IMG/M metagenome (GOLD analysis project Ga0307477, IMG submission 203316) | Hardwood forest soil microbial communities from Morgan-Monroe State Forest, Indiana, United States - atmos_gasesECM2C_515 | ecosystem: Environmental > Terrestrial > Soil > Temperate...
CCGGAATTCTCGAAGCTTTCCTTGCCGTTTATGGACTTGTATCTAAACAGAGAAAGAGGGGCCCGATGGCCCCTTATCTCCTCACCACTCTGCCGTCACAAAAGCAAACTGAGGCGAAGCAGTCAGATGAGATCGTAAACGATGATGTGCAGCGGGCCGTGAACCGAACCATCCACACGCTAAAGAACGCTGACAGCGAGACTGACCGACCGATTCATACCGCTCGACTTCTCTACATGGTTCTTGACAACGAAAAGTTTCTAAACATCGAGAAGCTGAACGAAGCGCTGCGACCGTACTGGCCGATTCTCTGGCGCGTGTGCGCCCGTGGCCATTACCTCCGCCATGAAGAACCCTTACGCGATGGTGCATTTTGGGGTGCCGATTCTAGGTTGAGAAATCCTGGGCCATTGCCTTCGTTTCAGGAAGGCGAATACCGTCTTGAATTTCACCGGGGGCCGGAGACGGAATTTTCTACCTGGTTGTATTTTCCCGGAAGGTTTGCTCTGCAATATCCGCTCTTCGATTACCCGAGAATTGCGGAACTTCGGACGATACTAGAAGGGTTGTCGCTGCGCGACACACTGATCTTCTGGGAAGGTCGCTATTTCCTCGCGTCTACGTGGTTCGACGAAGAAGAAAAGGTCGGCGTCGTATTTCGCTCTCGGGACCACGGGATCGCCCTCACATTTCATCATGACGATTGGCAGGCGATTAAGAGTCTGTTTCGCCGCGGCTGGCAGGCGCCGGAAGTGGTCCGTCTGTGGAATGCGTTGGCGAGGGAGTATGGCGAGCTGTGAAAGGCGCGGTGCTTCGCACCGGAAGAATTTTGACACTCCACCCCTTCGAGGGAACTGTAGGGAAACTTGACATCTTTCTGGAGGAACCATCCTGGCATCCAATAGATAGCGTGGGTGAGGGTTCCGTACGGAAACCCGTGACTCCTTGCGTAAACGCGGATGCTGGGAGGTTGGAGCGATGGCGCTGCTCGATGAGAAGAACCTTGCGGCGGAAGCGGCAAAGCGGGCGCGGTTCCGGGTGCATCACGTGGGGACAAAGCTGAACGAGGCGGAACTGCACGAGCTGGAGGGGCTGGCGGCGAAGCGGAACGAGACGCAGGCGGAGCTGATCCGCGGGCTGATCCTGCGCGAGATCGAGCAGGACAAGACGGGGCTTCGACCCAGTGCGGAGATGGTGGAAATCACGGCATGCCGGCTGTTGTTGGTGAACCTGCTGGGTCCGCTGGCGAAGGGCGAGGCAATGACGCAAGAGGGGTTCGACGGGATCGTGGACGAGGTCAAGAAGCAGAAGGCGCGTGTGGCGCGGGACCGCCTCAAAGATCACGAAGCGCGGCGCTGAGCAGCGGTGGCCGATGAGAAGCTGTCGGTCACCCGCAAAGGCTGACCTATGTCTCCGTCTCGCGTGGACGCTATGACGCGTAGATTTATACGAATAATGCAGTTACGCTAGGGCAGGAACCCAGCCCCGATGTGTCCCATTCGCACGCGATTCAGCAAGAGCCAGCGATGCATAAAATAGAACTACAAACCACGCACACGAATCAGATCAGTCAGGTTTTCGGTTTAGGTCTGTGATGCAGATTCCCGAATGACATGCCCCGGATAGCCAGAGCATAGCCGAGGCCCGGCCAGTGTCAAGGCCGCGCTTCGCGCGCCGCGTTCGCGGTCGAAGAGCCTTGACACTGGCCTTTGCGCCTCGGCTTATTATTCAGCTATCCGGGGGATGTCAGATTTCTAGTTCCACGAACCCGGCATCGCCCCGAGTCGAAGCACTGCCGATGGTAGTTGCCCTCTTACACAACCCGACAGTGGCAGAACCGCTGTGCAGTCGGAGGAGATCTGGCACTGGAGAAAGACGTGTTCAAGCAAGCATTCTCTTAAGAGCATGAGAATCGTTACTTACAGCGACCTGCATCTTGAATTTGGCTCGGGCTGGATGTTGCCCCCGGCGGTGCACGGAGATGTCATGATCCTGGCAGGCGATATCGTCACCCTCAGGGATTATGATCCGCTCGACAAGATTCTGCGGAAGTGGAAGAAACCCGTCCTCTACGTGACGGGAAACCACGAATATTACACGCGGCGGCCAATGAACGAAGAGGACAATAGATTCAGAGCGTGGCTCAAAGACAAACATCCGCATGTGAAACTGCTGCTTGATGAAGAGGTCAGTATCGGGGGTGTTAATTTCTTCGGCGGCACGATGTGGACGGATTTCAACGGCGGTGATTTGCGCGCCATGGAGACCGCCAGCTCTCAAATGAATGATTACCGCCTCATCTATAACCCCGACGAAACGTCTTTCACGCCAGCAGATTCGATTGCGCTACATAAAAACTTCGCGTCGAAATTGCTGAAGTGGTTTGGCAAGAATCTAAGTGGTCCGCGCGTGGTTATCAGCCACAACGCGCCCGTCATCAATCCCAACTCCAAATTCAAGGGCGGCCCTCTCACGCCGGCGTTCAATTCCCTGGACATGGTGGAGATCATCGGGGCTCACCAGCCGGCCCTCTGGGTGTATGGCCATACGCATGAATGCGACGATCAGATGATGGGCCGGACCCGGATTATTTCAAATCAACTCGGATATCCGGGGAGCCTCGGCGGTTTTGAATGCAAGGATTTTGATGAAGCGGGTCTACCAGTCGAGCTAGGCGTTTAGTCCCGAGCGGGAAAGAATTACTTTATGCGGGCAAACAACATGCCGTGCATTCTGTCGAAGGTTGCCAACGTCAAAGCCGGGCCAATGCGATCCGTAGTTCATCTGCAATGGGCGTACAGATTGCATCAACCGCTGCAGCCATAGGTACCGCCGTGAGCCATAACTGCACCGATCGCGAGCCAGCGGACAGCGACGCTCGATGGATGAGTCGACCACGTTTCTTCAGAGAGTGCCAGCTTTCAGGTGAACAAGGGTAGGTTAGACACGCGATCACTTTCGGAGTGCACGCCAGATTCGCGTAAGCCAGCACCTGTAGCATGTCGGTTCGATGCTGCTCCCGGAGTTGTTCTTCAAGCCGGGACCACGATTGCGTCTGCATCTCTTCCCAGTGACGCTTGTACTTAGCGTCAACAATCAACGTGAGGGAGTCCCACTCAAGCCATACATCGGGGATCAGGGACTTCTGTGAGCCGAGGTAGGGTGGTTCCCAGTTCACGGCGTGTGTCGTTTCGTGTTTTCGCCCCACCTTCATTCTGCCGCCCGTCCGGCGCGCAATCGTGCAAAACACCGTTTCCACCCACGCTTCGAAGAACTGGTCCATGCGCATCGTCCACGGAATTCCTGCGAGGTCGCTAAGTCCCGCCAGGCCCCGCTCCTCAACTGTCCACTCAATCGCTTGTAATCCGTCAGTGAACTGCTCGCTCCGCATTGGACGATGGAGCCAAGTTGCAAGCGTCGAGGAGCTAGCAAAGTAGGGGGTGACACCGTGCACTCTACGCATTAGCTCGTCAGCAAACTCAATTAGCCTATGAACAAATGCGCCTTGGTCCTTCTGTGTTTCAAGCGCTCGAAGTTGCTTCTCGACTGCGATCCGGATCGCGCCTTTCAGCAGACGATCATCGCGCAAATCGGGGAACACACACGGCACGGAAAGAAAATTCGCCGAGGGTAAGCTCTTGGTGGCGTAGCGCGGCCAATTAACAGTTCCGCGTGGTGCACCGCGAGATTCATGGATCATCTCAAAGCGACGGTCAAGCGAGTCGAGTAGCGCCTTGAGGCGAGTGAGAACCATGAATGACAGCACCCAAACTGGGACTCTTCGCTCTGAACGGTGAAGGAGCGGCAGGCGAAGAGGCACGGGCGCTATGCGCCATCCCATCTCGGCTAACATCGGTCCGATTCCCGGCCACGGAAATCTGGGTTGGATAACCAGGCCGAAATCAAGGCGGGCTGTGGTTGCTGAGAACAGGGGAATTGCTCCTACAGACCGGCCGGATGAAACCACGAGCCAGAGGTCGCGACCGTCGTAATCCCCTTCCATTCGTGCATCGAGACGCATCATCAGAGCTCGGTTTCGCGTAATGAATTGTTCGGCGATCCGCGCCGCCTGCGCTGCGGGGTCGCGACTAGACCGCGTCTGGAAAAAGTCTATGGCTGAATATCGCGCCTCGGAATAATCTAGCAATTCGAGACAAACCTGTGCGAGATGGTCGGGCGCTTTAAGCGAGAGGCGGCTTCGAGGGGACGACGAGCGCCTTAGAGACTGTCTAGCCACTGGAGGTAGCTCCTAATGGGTTCGGCGAAGCCACCAACATAACCCTGAAACAAGTACTCCTGCAGTAGAGGCGCGAGGCTTGTCTTCAGCTCGCGCCTTGCTTTGTCTTCACTCATCTCGAGAAAATACGAGTGTCCCGGCACGAGCGCAAACGCATCGTCAGGCGCGTGTTCCACAAATATAGAGACGAGCTTCCGGAACGCGTCTTGCATCAGGGAGCATCCGTGCTGCTGAACAACACTCATCCGCGGCCACGCGGAAACGAATGCGAATCGTCGCCTGACGGCAACGTCAACAATTGCGATGCTACGATCCGCGCTGTTCATCGTTCCGAGTATGTGTAGGTTCTTAGGTAGGTTGAGCGACCGATGGAACGGAGAGCCAAAGTCATAGGGCAACTGGATCACGCGCTCGCGGGCAGTTTCGGTCTCTAAGAGAAAGATCGCTTCGCCCAGGATCTTGCTTAAGTCGGCTCGGTTGATTTCGTCGATGTGCAGCAGATACGGTCGAGACAAGTCGGCTGACGCCAGGGCTGCTGCTTCCATCAGCACGCCGGGCGTCGCTTTGAAACGCAGACCAACTCCACCGTCGGAATTGTCAGGAGCAAGGCCTCCAATGAAGTTTTCGTACGTCGTGTTGGCGTGGAATTGGATGCTCCTCCCCAGGCCCTTGTACTCGTCGTCGAGAAGGTCGAGGGCCATTTTCGTTTTACCTGTACCAGGAGGGCCCTGAAGAATTATGTAGCGTCTGGAGTCCAACAGACCCTTTAACTCATTGCGCTCAACTCCCGGCATAAGACAGTCGAGCCAGCCCGACCTGATTTCTTCGGCACTCGGCTGCCACCGGGCCAGCGGCTCGTATCCCCTCTCTTCGAAAAGAAGATCCAGGAGAGCGCTCACCGCAGCCTCTGTCGCCGCTTTGTCGGTCGTCGGTCGAAATAGCGCGTAGACCTCTTTGCCATAGCGATCAAGGGCGGCCTTGTGGCTGGACCACTCTTTCTTGATTTCATCTGGAACCGAAATGTCGGTCCGTGTAGGGTCCTGTTTCGCCCAAGCAACGCGACTTCCTTTGCCATAACGGTGGTTTAGCCAACCGCAAATAGCTTTTGTCTTCCGTGCGTGGCCGGGCCGACCCAGAATCGCTTCGTCGGGGGTTAGACCTTGCGTCCCAACCACTAGGCCGAGCAAACAAGGTGCCCCGTCTGCAGGGAAAATTACGAATGATAGCCCGCTGTAGGCGCCCGACGGCGGGTTTGAAGGATGGATGTACGCAGCAAACGGAACCCCAGTCTCTCCGCCCATTGCTGGCGCACGAAGCGCGATTTCGCCGCTTGCTGCTTGCGGATAACGCCCTTCCGCCGAGCCAAACAGAGACGCGAGGGCTGCCTCGTTTCGATCTTTCCAGCCTGCGTCAACCGACGAGTGGATAACTTCCACCAATTTCTCAAAAGCCACTTGCGTTGAACCTCCTATTCGCTCCGCACCAATCTACTCCTGCGGTGCTCTTCTGTGGAGTTATTCCGGGTTGTTCGGGCCCCCTCGGTTCGGCAACCGACTGCTTCACGTTGGTCACCGTCCAATCACAGCGCCTCCATATAGGGGCGAATGACATTACTAACCCGGCAGACTTTGGCGTAGCGATAGATTTCATTGATGCTGGCCTTCTTCTGGCGAAGACAATCCTTTAGAGCTTCGATTGCGACGTCGAGTCCGATTTTGTTCCGAAATTTGAAACAGTCGGCGACGGTCTTTGCGGCTGAATAGACGCGGACTGAGACGCCCTCCACTTGATGCTTGTCGATTCCCTCCGTGAGCGATGGCCCTGACAGCCGAACGATCCTGAGTGAAGGCGAAGCGAGAGCAGGCGTTCTTGCCCCCTTGGAGAGAGCGATCCAAACCGAAGCAGGACTCTGCGTCGTGATGTCGTGAAAGACAAGTGCCGAAAGCAGACAGATGGTAGCTTTCGGGACGCGCTTGGTGACTTCAGCGTAGGAGTGGCGTTCCGTCACGTCGGCATCTGGAAGTGTGTAGATTCCACGTGCAGGCCGATTAAGCTTTCCTTGCCGGCGCAGACGAACCAGATACTGCCGCGGGAAACCGATGGCCTCGATATCACGGGACCTGACAACCCCGTGTTCGCCGATGTACTGCATAATCTTCTGAAGAGGCGTTGCCGTGGACTGTTTCAATATGTCATTACTTAATCATAACTAATGTCGTATTGCAACACACTGGTTGAACATTTCGGCCACAAAGAGGCGGGCTTTCCCTCTAAAAAGACCTTGATGTGCAGTTATGCGGCGGGTGTTTCGGGATCGCTCCAATGGTGCAGGACCTCAAGACAACATTTTGCAGACACCGTCTGCAAGATTCGGGCGCCGTGCCGGGCGCCCTTGCTGTCCGAGAAAAATGCGGCGCGGGCGGAGGGACTTGACCCTCATCGGCCGTTTAAGCCCTGCGGATTTTCATTCCATCTACGGCTTTCGCCGCCCTGGACGTGAAGCTTTTTGAGATCTCACACTAGGTTTGCGGTCCTCTTTGTCTCTCAAAGACCTCGCTCGCGATTAGCCGCAACTCAAATCAGTCAACTAGTCCCATACTTCTTTCGTAATAGATAGGAGGTTCGTTGTTCGGATTTCGTAACAATGCCTTATTTAGCATTTGACACAATTCGCAGGTGATTGTAGTTTACCTGTCATTCGGCGATGCGAAGGATGAAGCAGTGATGCTTCTCGTCCGAGGGGGCTTCTACTCGCCGACTTCCCTATAGGAATAGAAGTCTGTTTGGCACTGTCACTGTCGAGTGCATAAGTGTCTCTAAGTGAGGCTGCTTTTGACTCCAGCATGAACGGTGAAGACTAGGCAATCACAGATTAGAGAGTTTAGAGAGGACTCTAACATGCTCATGCGCGCCGCTAAGAGCCTGCTATGTGCTGTCGCGGTCTCCAACCTCATCATCAGTCCTTTCGCGACAGCGCAACAAAGCAACTCGCCTGCAACAAACGCAGGCTCGCAACAAACCCAAGCTGCTCCTGCTTCGAAGTCCACAAAGACAAAAAAGCCCACCGCCGCCCCGGATCCTACTGCCCCGCCCGTCCAGCCGGCTACCCCGATTAAACCCTCGCTGCAGAGCCAGATCGCCAAAGATGCCACCGCCGTGTTCGGTGACGTGGGCGACTACGTTCCATGTGAGTTTAGCCGTGACGCTCTCTTGACCCTCCGGCCTAAACCGGACGTAATCACGCTAACTGCAAGGGACGAAGACGAGTTGCGTAGTCGAATCATCAGTGATGCGCAAGACAGCAGTAACGCCAAAGCTTTCCCTCAAGGTCAAACTCAACAGGATTTCTTCGTGAAGAGCATCGCTGAGGCACCCTTTGTCGGGCTCACACCCAGCCAGGCCACGGGCAAGGTGATCGACATATTATGGAAGGCTACTCAGACCAATCCAGACGCGACAGACCTGGCCTTCGCTGCGCAGGGAAGCAACGAGGACTTCGCCGCTCACGTCGAGGACAAATTCGGCGTTAATAGAGAGCTCATACTGACTGCACTCGGAACGCACGAGCAGACGCCTCAAGCCAAGCTACAGATCGCTGGTAAAGTGGCAGTAGAACAATCGACCGCCGCCATTCAAAACCCGGAAGTTACGGAATTGGTCACTGCGGCCGATAAAAGCAACGCCGAGTTTGCCGACGTGCTTGAAAAATTTGGGATAGATAAGGCAGTGGCGACCAAAGATCTCGCTAGCGCCGAGTCACCTGACGATAAACTCTCAGTCGCCTCAAGATTAGCGCAGAACAAGTTGTCGGCAGACAAAGCTGCAGCGGAAAACTCTAAGGGTGCGGAGACCCCAAAGAGTGAAGTTGTCATGGCCGAAGCATTGGCACCTGCGCAAACGCTACTGCAGGCGGTTGAAGCGGCGCAGAAAACGGTCACCCTTAACAGCCTAAAAGATGCCGCATCCCAAGCCACAACAGCCCCAGAGGGCACGTCCAGTCAGAATCACATCGCCCAGGTAGCGCAGCAGGCCACCGCATCCTTCGTCCGCCCCCAGGACATCGCCTGCTCTATGTCCATTCTTTCTTACGAAACTACCCGCTACGCTTTTGGCGACAAAGTGGCGAAAGCATTCATTCCCATTCAGATCGTAGTGAGAAATCTCAACGACAAGGTTGAGTTCTTGGTTCATGACGCTCAGGTCGCTGTGGACGATGACATCAACGGGCGTTATGGCAGATACGCTCCGGGCACCGACAAGCTCACGGCTCGGACGTACATGCTCTCCGCCAAGGACTTTAGCGGACGAAATCTAGTCATTAATATCGCAAAAGGGATCGGCACCATATTGAGCAGCACTTCACTCGTTTATGGAGCCTCGGTCAAAGATGCGGCTAACGTGTACAGCGCAGGCTTTATCAATGCCCTTCTGGGAGTTTTGCCAGACCACTCGACTGATCAACTCAACCTGCTGAACGACGAGGGGTTTTCCTCCTACCGCACCGAGCGAACTGTAGTTCCCAAGTCTGGAACGGCGGAGTTTGTGATATTCGTGCGGTCGGACCAATTTCAGCAGGGTTGGTGGGTACAGACCTGCGCAGAAAAAATCGATATCAGGAGTGAAAAAAGCCTGCAACGCGAGAACCCAAAAACAACGGCGAGGTGTCTCAAACAGTTGAATCTGCCGAATCCAGACCCCCAATGCCTGGCAAATAGCGACATCCCCAAAACAGGAATTGACTTGGCCGAGGCCCGACGCGTCTGCGCAAACGTATACAACCATAGTGGCGGTGATGAGGCTTCCAGGAGCGGCTGCAGTTCCGATTCCGGAGGAACTGCGGCGTGCGAACCGCAACTCGTCAACATCGGCAGCAGTAACGACATCACCGGCGACTCTGCCTACTTTCAACCGAGAAAAGTAGCCTATAAAGACTGGTCGCCCCGCGCCCAGGCCATATTCCGAGAGCTTACCCTAGCCGTGGTTGCGGGAATACATATTCAGGAGCAAACGGCTGTCAATTCCAATCTCACAGACATCAACTGCCCCAAGGATTCCGCAGGTGACATAGAATTCGATAAAGCGGAAAACGGAAACATAACATGCCCCCTTACTGGGACCAACCTGGACAAATTGCAGTCACTCACACTCAAAAACGCAGCTCAGCTAACTGACACCAAAACAGCCAACGGCAAGGTTGACCCTAGTTCGAAAGGAAATTCGACCAACAGAAATGTTTTCTTCACCCTGGATAGCCTAGGGAACCTGCCGGCCAAGAGGTACGAGGTTTTCATGGAAACTACGGACGGAGGCGAATCTGATAGCGGCAAACCCCTGAACTTCAACGGAGATCCCTATCTGCCCCCGCCGCCAGCAGGAAAACCGAACCCCGCAGAAATCGACTTTGCAGACGTTCAAAAAAGCACTGCTGGCGTAACTGTGACGGTCAATGGCTATCACTTGGATCAGGCGCAGTCTTTAGATTTCGTCAGCACTGGAACGGCAAAGAAGACCATAACGAAGGTTTCATTGACCTCCGACTCGACGGCGACCGTCGCAAAGGTCGCGATAACTTCCGATGCCATGAAGAAGGCGAGCATCTCGAGCAGCGACCTCCCATTGACCTTGACGATCAGCTTGGAGCCGAAGACTTCTGGAGCAGCGGCCATCCCAACCAAGCAGACACTGTCCCTGACTGGAACAGCAGCTCCAGCGACCCCGGCCGCCGCGCCGAAGATCACCACTTTCACTCCGACGAGCGGTTCCGTTGGTACTGTCGTTACGATTTCCGGGTCTGGACTTTCGAAAACCACTCAGGTTGCCTTCGGTACGAAAGCAGCAACAATTATGAAAGTTGTAACGGACAAGCAAGTGACGGCAACGGTCCCCGCAGGAGCAGCCAGTGGCAAGATCGCACTCACTATAAACCGCAATGTGGTGAAAAGCACCGCCAGTTTCACCGTAAAGTAATCGTTGGATTGTCTCGTGTCGGAGTCTTATGAAAAGGCGGGGAGTTGATTTCAGACTTGCCTCACACTAAAGCTGCGAGCCGAAACCAGAATGGAGTTTTCCACCGTCTGCGGTGAGTATAGCCGCACGGTTGCTGGCGATGCTCTTGCGGTGGGTCAAAATAGATCGGAGCCTTCAAACAATGAACACCCTTCGTCTTCGCATTGCACAGTGGTCTTGTCTTCTGCTCCTTTTGGTCGTTTCGATTTTTGTTGTCAGCAGTTGCCGAAGAACAAGTCAAGAACAAATTAGTGATGCCGAGGCTCGCCAGCTGCAGTTGGAAATGAGCAACCTCGTCGGCGAACACGACGATCCCAGTCAAGAGTTACTGTACTTCGTAAACAAACGGCTGCCATCTGAATCGGATGAAACTAAGCCTCACGGCAACGATGAACCCGGTAACCAAGCAAATGCCGCAACAGCCTCGTTGCTAGAGAATGCCACGGAGACAGCCGATGAGGTCTACAACCGGGTCCTTCCCGGCGAGCGCTATGTTATAGCGGCCAAGCACTCCGCAGCGATGTCCGAATACGCCACGGCAACAGCCTCCCTTCGAGGATCACTTCAGCAAAGCTATGGACTTGTTGCAACAACGAACATTTCGAATCTAATGGCCGGAAACGTTCAAGAAGCGACTGTTGCCGACACGTCCGGGGAAAGATCGACCTTGGACACTTGGAAACCCCTTGGGCCGGGTAATGTCGCGGGCAGAACTCGTTCGCTGCTAATTGATCCTCGAAATCCGAAGATAATGGTCGCCGCGTCGGTCGGTGGAGGCGTGTGGAAGAGCGAGAATGGCGGTGAGAGTTGGGGGGCGATCTCTGACTTCATTGCCAACATATCGACAAGCTCACTCGCGATGGACCCACAACAACCCGACACTCTTTATGCAGGAACTGGTGAAGGGTATTTCAACTTTGATGCTCAACGGGGCGCTGGGATTTTCCAGTTGGTGGGTGACAAGAAATGGCAAGTACTTTCATCCACGGCCCAAAATAGCGATTTCTGGTATGTGCAAAAAATAATCGTAAGCCCTAAAAACAGTGCCGTGATTTATGCAGCGACAAATAGGGGCCTCTTACGAAGCACGAATGGGGGGAAGACATTCCAGATCGGAATCGATGCCAATACGGTACATGGGTGCATGGACATCGCGATTTGGAAGCGACCGGACTCCAACGCGGTTTCGAAGCAACCGGAGCACAACTATTTGTTCGTTTCATGCGGCACTTTTGCCCAGGGAACAGTGTACAGGGCAGAGGATACAGACGGCTCACAGAGTTGGGATTCAGTGCTTCAGTTACCCCATATGGGGCGCACCTCTCTTGCGATTTCATCGTCTTCGCCAAATGTAATTTACGCAGTTGCGGCGACGACAGAGCAAGGCCAGCGGAACGAGGGTCTTCTTGGGGTATATCGAAGTAGCAGCAATGGTGATCCCGGCAGCTGGACTACCGAAGTTGACAACACAAACTCTGAAAAGCGGTATACGGTTCTGCTCACCAATCCGAGGGATGCATTTTTCCAAGAATGTAAGACCAATCCAAAAGACAATTTCTTGAATCAAGGCTGGTACGACAACGTCATCGCGGTCGATCCCATGAACTCCGATATTGTGTGGGTAGGCGGCACAGATCTATTCCGATCCGATGATGCCGGTAAGACTTGGTCTGTAGCCAGTTACTGGTGGAAAAACTCCACCGCGGACCCGAAGTACGCTCATGCAGACCAGCATGCGATCACGTTTCCGCCGAACTATGATGGGAAAACTAACGCAAGTATGTATGTCGCAAATGACGGAGGCATTTTCAAGACTGCAGATGCTAGGGCAACGTTGGAAGACAGCCTAAGAGCGATCTGCGGAGTTCCGTCGCATACCGTCATAAAGTGGGAGGCCAAAAACCGTGGCTTTGCTGTGGCGCAGTTCTACAATGGGACGTTCTACCCTGACGGCAAACGTTTCTTTGGCGGCACTCAGGACAACGGAACGATTTTGGGGTCGGATACAGCCGGGGTTGACAATTGGTCGACCATTCAAGGGGGAGATGGCGGATTTGTTGCCATTGATGCAACGACCGCAACTCTTTATGCTTCTTTCACCGGAAATCAGATCACTAAATCAACGGATGGGGGGAAACACTTTCAACTTGCGAACGCTGGCTTGCGAGGTCGCTTCCTTTTTATTACGCCTTTCGTGATGGACCCCACGAATCAGTCCAGACTTTGGACTGGCGGGGACCGACTCTACCGCACAGATGACGCTGGAAAGTCTTGGAAGCCTGCGAGTAGCCAACTTGATGCCATCAACTACTCCACGCCTTCAGGAACATTGAACGCCATAGCAGTTTCTCCAACAAATCCCAATGTCGTCGTTGCTGGATTCGCGGAATCCGGTATCGTCGGCAAACCGGGCTATAGCGCTGGTGGTTGGATTCATTACACCAACAAGGCTCTGTCAGCAGATGCATCCACCAAATGGGACCGAAGCAGACCCCGAACGGGTTGGGTATCTTCAATTACCATTAGTCCGTCCGATCCCAAAACGGTCTTTGCGACGTATTCTTCGTTTGATGAGGGCACTAACAAAGGGCATGTCTGGAAGTCTCTCAATGGAGGTCAAGCGTGGAAAAATCTCGATGGTTCCGGAAGAACCTCTTTGCCTGACATTCCTGTTCATACGCTCGTACTTGACCCTCGCAATCTCGAACACATCTATGTGGGGACCGACCTCGGGATTTATGTGTCCCTGGATGGAGGCGCCACCTGGAGCGTGGAGAATAGTGGTTTTCCGAACGTCATCGTTCAGTTCTTAACGATTGGTGAATTCTCGGGCACCGAAAAGCTATTCGCGTTTACCCACGGGCGAGGTGCTTGGGAAGTCGAACTGAAGTAAGTTCTCTAGGGTGCTGCCGAAAAGCGCGCTCGATTCGGCTTCGAACGTTCCCGACAGCCTTCGCTATTTATTCGTCATAAGGTTCCTATGTAAGACTCTTAACCTTTGCCTCGCCGACAGATGTGCAAGAAGAAGGGGTTTCAACGTTCTACATTCGTATGGCGGGAATTGCGGGCGTATACTATAGACGAGGCTGGCAGCTATGAAGTCCCTATACTTCATTCTTTTGGTGTTCACAACCACACTTTCACCATTTGCTGTCGCACAAGACCAAACACCCCAAGTCGGTCAGTGCGAGCACCTTAAGGCCTATCTGAAGTTATCAAAACAGCAAACCGCAGAAATTCAGAAGATCGAACAAGATAGAAGTCGGCAGACGCAGTCAAAACAAGACCAGATTGATGAGATCCTGCGCAAGGGCGAACAAAAGCAGCCGGATGGTGTCGAAAAGGTTGAGACGCTGGGAGCCCAAATACAAAGGGACCAGCTGGAAGCCCGCAATAAGATGGTGGGAGTCTTGTCGGAGAACCAGCGCAAAAAGCTAGATGCTTTGTCCGAAGAAAAACAGCCCGAGTTGGCTTTCGAGGACGCAGTCAAAGCAGGTTTCTTGTCCACCGATCAACCGGAGGAAACATTTGGAGGCACAACCAGCGTCTTCAAGTCCGACGCCTATCAGAAATCAAAACCGAAGAGCGCAGAAAAAAAGAAATCACCAGAGAGCAACAAAATAAACGAAATCCCACAACCGCAGTGAAATCCGTTGTATCTCTTAGCCGCCCGCTGCTGCCCGTCTAGTATCTACACCTTCCCGGTTGGTCTCTCTCCGGGCTTGGCTCGGGATTGCCATTTAAGGTTTCCCCGAACTTGAGCAGTTCTGCATCGGCAGTTTCCCAGGCGAGCACTCAAGTTTCCCTTAAGTCCGCTGCGTATGCCATTCCGCCACGCTCGCGCGGCTGCCTGACTGTATTTCTATCATAGGGCAGATCCGTCGGGATTTATACTCCACGTTATTTTCAGATTTTGCGAATTCGCTCTGCGCAGACTGAGGGAGAAAGATGGCGGAACAACACACGATCCTCGGCGGAAAAGTTTACGTCTACAAGCGTCCAAACAGCAGCCGCTGGCAATGCTCAAGCTTTTTCGCAGGCAAGAATCGTCGAACCAGCACAAAGGAAGAGAGCCTTTCCAAAGCCAAGGAAATCGCCGAGGACTGGTATCTACAGCTTCGGGGAAAACTTCTGACTGGAGAGCTCAAAGCCGAAAAGACCTTTCGCGAGGTGTCTGAACACTTTTTACGCGAATGCGAGATCATGACGCATGGAGAACGTAGCAAGCAATACGTCAAGGGCCAATATTTGCGGTCGAGCGTTCACTTGGTGCCCTTCTTCGGAAACATGGACATATCGAGGATCACGACGGGAAAAATCGTAGAGTATCGAATTCACAGACACCAACAAGCAATTGCGAAACGCGGCAAGCCGCCGGCACATAGCACGATGCACCACGAAATCGTGACGCTGCGGCAGACCTTGAAAACTGCGACGCGCCACGGATGGCTCGACCGGCTTCCAGATTTCTCTGAGCCGTACCGGCTATCATCGAAAATCTCCTACCGGGCGTGGTTTTCGCCAGAAGAATACGAGAAACTCTGTGAAGCGACTCGAAAACGCGCACTAGAGCCGAAGAAAAAGGGCTTCAAATGGGAAGCGGAGCAACTGCATGATTATGTCCTCTTCGCGGGCAATACCGGGCTGCGGCCTGATGAGGCACGGCGCCTTGAGTTCCGCGATGTCACGATCGTTGACGACGAGGGTTTGGGCGAGACAATCCTTGAGATTGAAGTGCGCGGAAAACGGGGATTCGGATATTGCAAGAGTATGCCCGGTGCAGTGAGTCCATATGAGCGACTCAGAAGCAGGCTCCGTCCGAGGCGCGTTGAGGGCGTGCGTGTACCCACCGAAGTGTCCAACAATTCTGATGTCCGAGAGAAGGAATGGCGCACGCCCGAACCGACCGACCTCATTTTCCCCAAATGGCACAGCCTACGGCACACGTATATCAGCATGCGGTTGATGGAGGGAGCCAACATCTATCAAATCGCTAAGAACTGTCGCACGAGCGTCGGAATGATCGAGAAATATTACGGGGTGCATGTCAAAAACTCGCTTAACGCCGCTGCCATCAATGTGGTTCGCTTGGGTAAAGACGAGATGGCGGAAGAAGAGGTATGAGCGCAACAACAGATTGCCGGCCTCTCTTTCGAGATCGTGACTGCTCGCCCCCGCACCGACAGCGGCATCAACACCCAGTATATTAGGCTACTTGATGCATTCTCAGTAAAAGCCTCGTATATTAGGTGCATGTTGCCCCTGTACTTACTAGGCGAGCAGATCGCCATCAAGCGCAAATCACTCGGCATGACGAAGCCCACGCTCGCAAAAAAAGCTAGGGTCGGACTCTCCACGCTCGACGCCCTGGAGAACGGACGGATGGGCGAACTGGGATATTCCAAGATCACCAATATTCTCGCGGCGCTGGGGCTGGAGCTGAAGCTGCAGGAAGCAAGCGCACGCCGGCCGACGCTTGAAGAACTCATGGAAGAGGGACGGGATGATCGGGGTTTGGCCCGACGCTGCTGAGGCGGCAATAGAACGCATAGAGGCGGCGATTGCGAACACCTCAAAAGAACTCCGCTCCCACGCGATGTAGGAGGCATATAACCAATGACCTGGGTAAATTTCGATTGGTTCCAATGGGACGCTGAACAACGAGGTAAGGGTTTAGATACTACGGTTAAGGCCATCTACGATGCGGCCTATCAGCAATTTGAAAAAGCTCATTCCAATGATCTCAAAGGGGCGGAATCGCCCGACTTGGACGAGAACGATCGGGGAAACTACATCGATTTTCTGAATGAGGAGTTTCGCGGTCAAAAGGCCGCTCTTGCCTTAATGACATTGTCGCTTTTGACGAAATCGATGGTCCTACATTTCAAGCAAATTACGAATGGCTTGAACAAACAATTTGCAGCGCGCGGTGAAGTTAAAGGAAAAAGCGAATTGGAACGAATCGTTTCTGAATATCAGCAACGTTTTGGCATTTCCTTGGAAAATCTCACACACTTCGCCACCGTCCGTGAAATTGTTCTCGCTCGCAATAGCGTCTTCCATGGCGATGGATCACCCAGCAAAGACTACATGGAGAAGACCAATGCTCGTTTCCGAGATGAGCTCGGGCAGATAAATCTAACATCAGAATTGCTGAGCACTTCCATCGCCGAGTTGAAGGAGTTCCTGCTCGCCCTCAGCGTCGCATTGAAGGATGCGTATCAGGCCGCGAAAGCGGCTGCTCAAGAAAAAGTACCCGCTGGATAGAACCTCGCTCTCAACCTGCCTTTTGCGCACCGGGCGTAGCTAATATAAGGCGAAGAATATCCATTCGTACAATCCCCTGCAGGGGGCGGGGACTGACGGTACGTTCCCAATTTTCGACGGATGGAAATTGGTAAACATCCCGCCTATCTTCAGGTTTTTTCCCGTTCGCTCCGTGCTATTATTCGAGCCGCAGCCCGTGATGTTGTGCGGGCGCAATTCGCAACACAGGAGCATACAAATGAACGTCAAACTCGACTACCATAGTGGTCAGTCCTACAGTGAGTTCTTCTCCAACTACAAAATCAGCGTCTCGGGTGGCTCCACGAAACGCATCCGCATTGCATTCAAGGAGCTGGGCGACAGCCGCGCCTACCTTTCATTTTCGCTACCGAAGGAGAAAGTCAAGCAGATAGCACACGCTATGTTGGCGGCGGCGGCGGGGATTGACCAGACGATGGAATGTTCTTTCGAAGAACCCAAGCCAAAGACCACGGCAGCTTAACCCATCGCGAGGCTGGGTAGGAAACTACCCGGCTTTATTCTCACACTCGGGCATCGTGCATAGTGATCCACATGGCAGATCCTGCCGACACGAACCAACATTACGTTCCTCAGTTCCTCCTGCGTGGCTTTCACACTGGAAATGAAGCCCAGATTTGGGCGTTCGACAAGACATCAAGCAAGAGTTTCACGACTGCAATCGACAAGGTTGCTTCGGAGCACGGATTCTACAACGTTGACGGCTCTGCACAACTGGATGATGTCATTCGGAAGTTTGAAGAGGCGACGGCCCCCATTATCAAGGACGTAAGAGAGCGCAAGAGTCTCGCGGGCATCGACGAGTTCAAGCGCATTTGGCTGTCAGGCTTCACGGCCCTGCAATACGTGCGAACGAGGGCTTTCAGCGAACGTTCACAGGACATGATGCGGCAAATCACGCATGTCGCCACGCAAATGAGTGGGGGCGAGCTCTCGGAGCAAGTCCGAAAGCAGTTGGGTTTGGATGAGCCCGGCACTGAGCACGAGAAAGCACTGTCGACAATTCTTGGACTAGTTCGACCCGCAGTTGACGAGCTTCAGAAGAAACACTTGATTCTGTACCGGAGCGACGGATCATTGCTGTTCTGCATTGGAGACAGCCCCGTTGCATTGCACAATACGCTCAATCCGGGCGATGGTATTCGCGGGACTTTGGGCTTGGCTGTTCCAGGCATCGAAGTCTATCTGCCGATCAGCAAGGACTTGGTCCTCGCTTATATGTGCCTCTCCATCGCTGTATCGTGCATCGGATTGGAAGAAGAGGCTCGTAGCATGGGCTTCACTCACGCACACGCTGGCCCGTACCTTCGAGCCATAAAACACGGCACGGCAGTTCTCATGGAAAAAGAACACATCCGATTTCAGAACTCCCTCCAGCTGGGATTCGCAGAGCGATTCGTGTATTCGTCGGTCGACAATTTCGAGGATGCACGCGACATCCTCGCTGGGAATCCGCGCCATAGGGTGGGACCAAGGTACGGACGGCCCGATACCCCAAAAACATCAGATTAGGCGGCAAACCGGGGGATTGCGCCGGTGACCCGCTTCCAGCGTTCCCGGTGATCAGACCAAAAAACACTGACTGGAACCTCAACTCTGGTCTAGAGATCAAGCATGATCCATGTTGGAGCATGGTCGCTCGCGTTTTCCTGCCCACGCGCCCATCGGTCTACCCCGCCGTCCACCAGCCGGTCTGACAAATTTGGCGAGAGCAGAAAGTGATCGAGGCGCATGCCTTTGTCCTTCTGCCACCGTTCAAATTTGTAATCCCAGAATGTCCAGAGCGGCCCGTCCGGATGTAGCTTCCGCATCGCGTCAGTCCAGCCTTGAGCCAGCAAACGCGCAAAGGCCTGCCGGCTCTCGGGTTGGATTAACGCGTTGTGATCCAACGATCGGGTCGGATAGATATCCTGCGGAGTCGGCACGACATTGTAGTCACCGGCTAACACTACGGGTGCGCCGCTCGCCATGACTTTGGCGGCGTGGGCAATGAGGCGCTCAAACCAGGCCAACTTGTAATTGAATTTCGGTCCAGGCTGCGGATTCCCATTGGGGAGGTAGATGGAAGTGATCAGGACTCCCTGAACCGCCGCTTCAATGTAGCGAGCATGATGGTTTTCAGCGTGATGACCATCAGGATTTCCCGGCAAACTTGTGCGAGTCAGCACGGGAACGTGGTTTCGCGCGAGAATGGCCACACCGTTCCAGGAGCGTTCCCCTTGCCAGACTGCTTCGTACCCGAGAGTCCGAAGGGCTTTCACGGGAAAGGCTTCCTGCTCTGCCTTGAGCTCTTGGAGACAAACCACGTCCGGTTCAGCTTTCGCTAACCAAGCCAGGAGGTTGTCGAGCCGCTTATTAATGTTGTTAATGTTGAAGGTGGCGACTTTCAGCGGGTCCCCTTTACCCAACTCTCGAAGTGCCCGCTCTCAACGGGCTTTACGTTTTCGAAACCAGCTTCCTTGAACTGCCTCGCGATGCGCTGCCCCTGACTGCCCGATGCTATGGTGACTTCGGCGGAATGGCTAGGAGCTTTCAGTAGCAGCTCACACGCACGCTCATCGACGGGCAACAGACTGTAGCCGCACAGCACGAGCCTTTCGGCGCGCTTCAAAGCATAGGCAGCTTGCGACCAGAGCGAGTCGAAGAATTCCTTGTGCTCTGGCCCAAATGACGTGCTGTAATGAAATACCTTCGTTCGACCCGGCAAGATGAGACTAGGAAACCCACCACCACCGGGGAACGTTCCCTTCATGTCTTCATACCCAAGGAACTTGAGAAAATCTGTAGCGATGCAGGGACATCCTCCAAGGGAACTGAACCCGCTAATTCCGAAAGCACCAGACGTTGCCCCGTTGAAGATCGACACAAGCCAGTTCATACTGCCGTGGAGTTTCAACATGACGACGGCTGACGGGTGTGCAGAATTTGCAATCTGAAAGCCGTAGCCCTGCGACACATCCCATTTGCCGACGCGCTTCAGTTCGCGTTCAAGCGAGTCATCGTAGTTAAACGTGATGATTACATCGTCGGGTTGAACGATGTTCTCAGCAAACTGCTGGTAGGCAGGGGCAGGGTTGCCGTGTATCTCTACGAACCATTGCGGCAGAACTTCGGCGAGCTTGCTGCGCTGGTGAGCAGCAAGCGTGCGTCGCTCGCGGTCTTCGAGTCCTTTGGCATCTTCCAGCGACGCGATGATGTTGTCGAGAGCCGTTATCACGTCTTCGATGTTGGGTGCAGCGCCGAAAGTTTCCTCGATGGCTTCCGCTGTGTCTCGATACCTGTCTCGCGTTGACATCCACGCGAGCATCTCTTCTCCCATTGTGGAAGCCAGCGGGTAGCCGACATGCTTCGATGCGCCGGCGCCCAACACGTAGACGGTCTTCATGGAGTATCCCTTAGAGCTTCGCAAAACGCGCAATGTCTGAAATTTCGCCAATTTCTAGCTGAAGATGATCTAGATTTTTAGCTTCGCGGCCCGGAATCCATGCAAACCTAATTTCTTTCTGATACCAGAATCGAAAATCTTTCGAACAGAACAGATCAAGATCACCCTTCGGTGGCCGAAATGGATCGATGTATTCAACACTTCGGAAGATTCCGTGCCACCACGATGGAAGACCCTTTTTCGCCGCTGCGAACATGCGCTTTGCAAACTCCCTGTAGTCAGTAATAACAATGCAAGAATCGGCGTCAAAGTCGTCGAACAGCCGCAAGTCTACAAGTCTAATTGTCCGGTCAGGCAACTCACATAGTAGTCAGTCGTAAGCTGGGACGTGACTTTGATGTTCCCTAGTGACTCTCCATCACCTTTGAACTTTCCAGTTTTGCCATCCCAGAACTTCATTTTCGATTTTGGCAGGTAGACGTTCATCTCCAGTTCTTTGTCGCGTTGAGCAGTATTGAGAGACGGGTCGGCATAGCTCGACGCGGGTGAGATACGCCAGCGCCCCTGTTCGAAAGCAGGCTGAAGGTATTTTGCTTTTCCGAGTTTCACCACGTACCGCTGATTTCCTAGACCCGGCCCAATCTGCCGCAACAGAGTCTTCGCCCTTGGGTCGATTGGGAAAGAGGGCTTAGGAACCGCCGCATGCTTCAAGAAGCCATCCTTAAAACCGGAACCACGCGCTGCCAGTTCTTCCAAAACGTGTGTGAACAGCTCAATCCAAAATGCTCCACCTTCGCTGGGTAAGATCATCCCGATCTTGCCGTCATACGTCAGTTCAGTGATGTTGCTGATGATGTCGCGTGCGCGGTTCATCAGTTCTTCTTCAGTTGCGTGCTCAAGGTAACGATTTCTTCGATACGAGAGACGCCAGAATTCGTGCCTTCGCATCGGGAAAACTAGACCGGGAAAGGGAACGATTAGACGGCGGTCAGGAACCCAGATCATTGTGCCAAGTTTCTCATCTTTGTTAGGCGAATACAAGGCGAAGCTGTTAGGACTCGGCAATCGTATTCAGACGGGACGTACCTAATTGCACGAAACCCTACGAATAGATCCCAGGCGCCTCATGTCCAAGCTTCTGCACGTACTCAACGTATGACCCAGGATAAACAGTGGGATGGCGGTCCGTGCCGCTCTCACCGCCCAGTACCATCACACGTCAGCCGAGTCCGCGAAGGAACATGCGGTAATGCGATACGAAGATCATCGTGCCTTCAAAGTCCTTCAGGGCATCCACCAGCATCTCCTTGGTCAGATGTGGGCCACCCCGTCCGTGGCTATGTGCTCTATAAATAAAGACATGAGATACTTCGAAAGCATTTGCACGATTGCGTATCGCATTGACTTGTCATGCAGCTCTCAATGAAGCAATCCAGTCAATGGTGGAAGACTTCCGGGCGGCAATTCGCAAAGTCGCAGTGGCATCGTTTGGTGATGGGCTGCGGCCTAGGCTGCGTGGTCGCAATCTCTGTACACCTGCTTTGGCACGATAGTGTTTTTATTCCATTGTTGCAAAAGAAGTGGGCAGCACTTCCCGCTCAAACGATGTTTGACGGCGTGTCCGCATACAGGTTGGAGCTTCAGGTTCTTGGCGTTGTGGCGTTTGCCGCGATTGGGGTACCGATCGTCGGTATTATTTGGCGCTACCTCCGCGCTTGGTGGGCAGGCATCGTTAGTCTCACTACATTAGTGGCCGCATTTATAACCGCTAACCTGCTCATTGATTCCCCATTCACGATGAAAAGCGTGGCCTCATTCGGTGCTCTGTTTGCAGGCTTGCTTGCGCTGGAACTATGGCGCTGGGAAAGGTCGGAACACGTGAGCGGTATTTCGCTCGCGATGCCGCAGTTAAATATTCCAACTCAGTACCGCAATGCTTCTTCGGAATCGGGTTGGCTGGTATCCACAAGTGACGACCCAATCGAAGATTGGAGCCAAGACATAATCGGGCGCACAGCCATTGTGGAATCGCTGGTAGAACACATCTTCGTGCATCGGACTCCAATCGTAGCCCTACATGCTGGGTTAGGCGATGGCAAAAGTTCGGTCTTGAAACTGCTACGTCAAAGCCTCGGAGGGCGGTCCATCATTGTTTCATTCAGTACATGGCTGCCGGGGTCTGACGAGACCCTCGCGCTCGACCTTTTTCGTGATGTGGCAACCGAATGCAGGCGGAGGTTTTACATCCCTCAGCTTAAGAAACAGGCAATCGCCTACGCGCGCACGCTTAGTGGATCAGTTTCGTATTTAGGAGGATTGAAAGAACTCCTACCCACTCAGTCTCAGCAACAAGAAATTGAGGAACTTAGAACCACGCTTGGACGTGTCCCATTGCCTATCGTGGTACTTCTTGATGAAATCGACCGTATGCAGCGGGACGAAATCATCGTCCTTCTGAAAATATTGCGTGGCGCATCGTCGATTCCGAACGTCTCATTTGTATGTGCTTTCAGTGAGGAGGAGATCAAGAAACAATTATCGTCGAGCGGCACTATTGGCTACGACTATCTCGAAAAATTCTTCCCGGTGAGCCTTACCCTCGCGCCGCCCGAGCCTGACATGATTTCCCGATTGCTTAGGGACCGGATAAATAAAACGGCAAGGAGTGCAGGCTGGTTTATCGGCACCGATGAAAAGACATTTGCAGAGTTGCTTGATCGAATGTGGCAAGACGGGCTCTCCGAGATATGCACGAATCTTCGAAAGACCGGCTTGTTGCTAAACGATCTCAGCTCTTCCGGACGTATCATCGGTGGTGAAGTAAACACCATAGACCTTATCGGAATTGAGGCAACCAGAAGGTTTGCTCCATCTGCATACCAACTGATACGCAAGAGCTCTGCCTTGCTCACGTACGGCGGCAACTCGTGGACAAAGGGCCGTTATGTATCGGATAAACGCAGGGAAAAGGAATCGCGAGAATTCTTCGTAGAGTTAGAGAATCGGATAGTGCAATCCGCCGCGCCTGGTGCTATCCGTAGCATTCTCAGCTTGCTTTTCCCTGCTTTTGTTCAAGCCACCAAGGAAGGCACTTCCGTCTACAGCATGGTGCGCCCGACTGACGAAAACCTCGCGGATCGGGAAAAGAGAATTTGTGATTCGGACTATTTCCCAATCTACTTTCGGGCAGCAGTTCCTGCCGAGATGTTCAGCGAAGCCGAGCTTTCAAGTGTTGTCGAGCGGTTGAACGCCGTGACTTCGGAAGAAGCTGGCGACCGAGCATTTAAGGCTGTCTTAGATGGAATACCGCCGAACCACCCTAAGAGATCCGACTTCTTGTGGAAACTCGGGCGAGCTGTGAGGGTACGACTCAAGAGCGATGTGGCTGAATGGCTTGCATATATAGCCGCAAGCCACGCCACAGATTATGCGTACGATTTGGTAAACATTGGCGAGGCAGCGCGTGCCCTCAACATCGTTTACGAAAGCGCACAGAGATTCTCAGAAAGCGCAAAGGTGCAGGAAATTCTTACTGGCGCGATGCGGCGCGCTACGGACGACACTTTCGCACTACGGTTGCTGGAGTACACAGAAAACAAGGAGCGTAACAAAGTATTAATGCAGTTCAAGTATGTCGATGTGCACAGTTTGAGAGCCGCATTCATGGAACGGATGAGGCAACGTTACGGCGACGGAGTTGACGCAAGTTCAACTGACATTACAAAGGGCGACTGGTGGGCGTTTAGGAAGTGGGCCGATAATTCGGCGGAGGATCAAAAATCCGAGGCCGAATTTTGGCGCAAGTTCATCGGGACAAGCCGCAAACGACTTGCGCAATCCATAAACGTTATGTATCCACGAGGCTATACGTGGAACGAAGACCCACGGAATCTGATTGAGAAGTTTCTTCCAGTGGCCGAATTGGTAAAGCTGCTTGAGACAGCCAACGGTCAAGGCGAGGCTTTAACAGAGGGCGAATTGGACGGAATCAGCAGATTCCAAGAGCTGACCAAGGGAAAGTGGTTCGACATTACGAAGCCGGATTGGGGAACGGGAAAGCCTGATTAACCTCGGCAAAGAGACTCCCTCGCCGACGCTAATCCACTCCTTAGCGTTATTGTACCCGGGATCATTCCAGAGTTTGGTCGCGGTTCGGGTAGCCGCGCCCGCGTTTCCTTCAGGAGCCCATGTCCACATTTCTTGTTGTCCATTAGTAATGGACATGCCATAATAATGGACGATATGCGAGTTGAACCTCCATTGACTCCTTTTCTAGAGCAGCTCCGGACCCTACACTTCATCAGCGATCTGGGTTTTTCTCCGACGAACCGTGGCGGCGATCAAGGAATCGACGGCACCCTCAAGGTGCGCACTCCCAAAGGAACCTACTCCTTCCTCGTGGAACAGAAGCGGTCGTATCTGGACCGAGGGATACTCAATGCCCTCGTCGCTCAAGCCAAACTCTATGCAAGAGTACATCGCAAGCCCCTCTTGCTGTTGGCACGCTACATCCCCCGGCCTTCTGCCGAGCGGTTGATCGAATCACGAATAAACTTTGTGGACCAAGCTGGCAACATGCACCTCGTGCTCGGTCAAAACTATGAGCGTACGATCATCGGAAACAAAGAGAATGCCGTTTCAAAAGAAGGCAAGCGGGTCAGCCCCGCAATCGCTCAATTGTTGTTCACCTTTGCCACGAAGGAACTAGCGGGAAGCTGGTCCGTGCGTCAACTGGCTGAAGCGTCCGGGTTGAGCAAAAGCAATGTTGCGAATGTTCGACAGCAGCTGGTCGAGCGCGGAGTACTGCGAGAATCGGGGCATGGCTTTGATATCAGCGACAAATCGCGATTACAGGACGAACTGTTGAGAGGATATGAGTTCGCTCTGCGTCCGAAACTTCTAATCGGGCGTTTCCGGTCCTCCGACAGAGACCTAGACGACATGCTCGCCAGCGTCCGAAAGCCTTTTGCAGACCTATCAATTCGGTGGTCGGTAACTGGCGGGCCGGCTGCTCAGGCTCTCCAGAAGTTTTATCGAGGGTTGGAACTGCCAATCTTCGTCGACTCGTTCCCTGACCAACTTCGTCGTCAGTTGCGGATCATTCCTGACAAGGCAGGGCCACTCATTTTTCTGCGTACCTTCGGTACCATCCCGTTTTGGCGAGAAATCGAGCCGTTCCCTCTCGCGCATCCGTGGTTGATCTATGCCGAGCTGATGTATTCTTCCGATCCCAGAGCACACGAAGCGGCGGAAGAACTCAAACGGGAGTTCCTCTCCTAAGCGATGCCCGAACTTACCGACAACCAAATCGCTGACCTCCGAGTCCTGCAACACCGTTGTGCGGCCCTCGGAGCGGAGCTTGTAATCATCGGGGCCATTGCGTACCAGATACATTTTCCAGCGGAGTCCCGGCATACCGGAGACATCGATTTCGCCGTCGCCTTGGACCTTGATGAATTCGCGGAGCTGGAACGCCTACTTCTTGCAGACGGCTGGGTCCGTTTCGCAAACCGTGAGCACCGATGGCGGAGCGCCAAGGCGACGATCCTGGACCTGATCCCAGCTGGACCCAAGCTTCGGGAAGCGAAGCAGATCACGTGGCCCATTAGTCAGTTCAAGATGAGCCTCGTGGGATTCGACCACGTATTCGCGACCGCTCAGCCGGTTCAACTTGCGCCGGATCTGACGCTGAAGGTGATCTCATCTACCACACTGATGCTCCTGAAAATTGTCGCATTCATGGACGATCCGCAGCGGCGAGTCAAGGACCTGGATGACATACGGGGCCTGCTTCTGCAATATGAATCCGACAGCGAGCGGATATTCTCGGACATCGTGATAGATGCTGCGCTTCAGGACTTTGGATTGGCTCCCGCCTTTCTGATGGGTCTTGATCTGCGTGCGCTTTGCACGGACGACGATGCGCAGATTGTCTATACTTTTCTCGATGCGATGAACGAAGTCAATCCAGCATGGATGGCATTCGTCCGCGCCAGAGGCGTCGGCGACCATGTCGAGGAAGACGCTCGCGCCCAGATCGACACCTTCAGACAAGGTTTTGACCGCAACGCTTGAAGGGCGCCAGAACGCTCGGGTCGATCAAATCGGTCTGGACGCAAAACGGGGGACTAACGACGGACTGGGGACTAATTGGGGACTAGGGACTAAACGAGGGACTGAAGTGCGTTTCTTGCGCGTACTTACAGGTGCTTAGGTGTCATCCGTGCGCTTGTAAGTTGTTTGGTATCAATTTCCCTTTGAACTCATAACCCAAAGGTCGGTGGTTCAAATCCACCCTCGCAACCATTTACAAATTTGAGGGACTGCTGGCGTAGTCCCCGACTCGAAAATCAGTGGATCGCGGCTGTTGCGGGCCCCAAATTCTCCAAGGAATCCTTCGCTCGATTCCTGAGCTGCCGTTTGATTGCGGGCACTACCCGGCTGTTGGCTCGGCGCTTGGTCTTCTCAAATCCTGCTTGGGAGATCTAACAGGGGAGCAGTATTCGCTTCATACAAGTGCTCACCGCAGCCCGGGCTTTACAAGAAAGCAGGCGGACGTTCTATTGCAAGGACTTTCCATCGTTACCTGGACGCAATAGACCAAAACAAAAACAAGAGTGAAAAAAGCACCGATTGCGAGGGTAAGTAATATCCCTTGGCGCGCCGTAAAGGATGATTGTTTCTTGTTGTTCCGCGTCTTCATGAATTGCACTCTTCACGCTCTCGACCATATCGATTTTTCGTCCGAAAGCAACCTCGGGCAGAACTGCCCACGACGATTCGCAGCTATTCCTTCCAAACCAAACCTTTCCTAGAAGCCGGTCGTCTGATATCGCAGGACTGCCAGGGCGAGGCGGTAATCGTAGGCGGCCTGCGCGTTACTAATTTGAGCCTGCGTCTGCTGGAGTTGTGCTTGACTCAGTTCAACAATGGAACTCAGCCCCAAGCGGTAACGTGTTTGGGCAAGATCGAGTGCGAGGCTTGACTGATCCAACAGTTGCTGAGTGACGCTGAGTCGCGCGTAAGCTGTATTCGCATTAAGCCAAGCGGTGCGCACATCACGTGAAATTCGATTACGAAGATCAAGCAGCCGGTCGTGGGCCGCTTGCGCTCTCAGACTCGCCTCACGAGACCTCGCCGTATAGAGAAAACCATTAAATAAAGGGATTTCAATGTTCACACCCACCGCACCATACCAATTAGAGAGAACCGGGTTTCGTACGGGTGTGTCCCCCACGGCACCCACCGCACGGATATTTGGGAGAAGTAAATCGCGTTCGGCGGTCTGGAACTTCTTAGCAGATTGCTCCAGGAATTCGAGAGATAATATTTCCGGGCGCATTGCGAATGCCTGGGAGATAAGATCATCCACGTTGCCGGGAGGCGAACTGATCGCCGTCGCGTCCTCGATTAACTTAAAATCCTGCGTCTTGGAATAGCCCAGTATCATCGACAGCGTAGCGAGCGCCCCGTTCTCGTTGTTCTCCGCGTCTAAGACAAGCAGCTTGGCTTGAGCGAGATTGACGTTGGCAAAACTGAAATCCAGTTCGGACCTTAGCTTGCTCTTGAACAATGCTTCTACCTGATCAGTAACTGTCTGCCGTGCACTCACGGTTTGCTGAGCCACGGCCAGCACCGTATGAGCTTGTAGGGCACCGTAAAAAGCTTGATCGACCTCCAGAAGAATCTGCTCTTTCGCAGCTGCGGCGTTTTGATCCTCAGCCTTGGCCGCCAGGTTGGCACTTGAGACCAAATTCATGGTACGTCCGAAGTCCGTGATCAGCTGGCTGACCACGACACCAGCTGCGGCACGTTGATAAATGATGGGATTGTTGAGTCCACCCGCCGTAATGCGACTGTTAGACTGGGAATCTACGCCCGTCAGATTAGCGTCTGCAGTGGGCCATAAACTTGATCTCACTTCCCGCGTAACCTGCTGCGATGCCAGAGCCATCAGCCGAGCCACCGAGATCTGAGGATTGTTTTTCAACGCAAGTGCTTCTGCTTGCTTCAACGACAGAGATACTGGTGGCCCAGGATCAGCCTGGGAAGCGGAGGATGGCAACCCATTTAGAGACATACTGGGCGCAGTTCGATCGGGAGCTGGCTGCGGCGCAGGGGCAGAAGGCAAAGTCTTAGTCACCATGTCGAGCGATGCCTGCGCATGACTACCGAGACAAAGGAACAGAACAGATAAGACGACCAAGCTGTTGTTCCTCACGCTGGCACCTCTGGTGGTTGTAATTCCTCTTGCTGATGCACCCAGAGATACGCGGCGGGAACGAGATAGACTGTGACTACAACGGAAAGGAGCAGTCCGCCGATGATAGACCGCGCTAGTGGCGCATAAGCTTCGGCGCCCGTGCCAAGCTTAAGCGCCATCGGTATCAAACCAATCACGGTAGCCAGCGAGGTCATCAGCACAGGACGTAAGCGAATCCGGCTGGCGACCTTCACCGCTTCGTTCAAGGGTGTCCCTCCACGCCACAAGCTGCGCGAAAAATCCACGATGAGGATGCTGTTCGAGACCACGATTCCCACCATCATCACTAGTCCCATTAGCGACATAATGTTCAGCGTCGTGCCGGTGGATAGCAGCATGAACAAGACACCGGCAAGTCCCGGGGGGATGGCGAAGAGAATGATGAACGGGTCGAGGAAGGACTCGAATTGTGCGACCAATATCAAGTAAACCAAGGCTATCGACAGCAGGAGCCCCAACCCAAAGCTCTTAAAGGAAGAGCGCATGCCCTGCACGGAGCCACGCAGGTCCACGCGAACTCCTTCCGGCAACTTGGTTTGAGCAACAAGTCTTTGAATCGAGCCACTCAGTTCACCGAGGTCTTCGCTTTTAGGAGCCACGTAAACATCAATCACGCGCCGTAATTGGTAATGGTCGACCTCCGTGGGAGAGTCGATCGGAGCGACGTTCGCCACAGCATCAAGCTGCGTTGTTTGGCGACTGGACGAGGCACGGATCGGAATCTGCTTCAAGTCGTTGAGCGAATGCACCTGGGTTTCGGGATATTGCACGGTCAACAGGTAGTCATTGCCACTTTTTGGATCAACCCAGTAGCTGGGAGCGATCATTCCGTTGGAGGTGAGGGCGGTGATGACATTGTCAACCACTTCCTTCTGGCTGAGTCCGGTCTGGCTAGCCCGTTCTCGATCAATATTCAGGCGCAAGGCCGGATAATCAATATCCTGGGGAATCAAAACGTCACTCACCCCTCTCAAATGGCGGATTTTATTTGCGATGTCACTTGCAGTCTCGTAAGTCTTGTCCATATCCATCCCACTGACTTGTACATCAATCGGCGCGGGTAATCCGAGGTTCAGGACCGAGTCGACGAGGCCTCCCGCTTGGAAATAGGTGCTGAGTTCGGGTAGATCACTGCGTAAAGCCAGCCGTACGCGATTCATATACTCATAACTGCCAACCTTGTGACTCTCCTTCAGGCTAACTTGGATGAAGGCTGTGTGGGCCGCGGAGTTTGGCGTATAGATCGCCGAAAATCCTGGGGTGACCCCAATGTTGGAGACAATCATGGCTAGTTCGTTGGGAGGGACAATCCTCCGGATCTCGTCTTCCGCGCACTTCACAGCCTGTTCTGTCAATTCAATCCGCGTCCCCGAGGGAGCCTTCAAATTGATGACAAATTGACCGGGATCGGTACGAGGGAAATAGGCTACCCCGACCAGTGGGTACAAGGAGAGGCTCAGAAGGGCAATGCCCACAAGGCCAACCGTCGTGGCTACAGGCCGCAGTAGAGACCGGCCGAGTGTGTGGTCGTAGTGCCGAACCAGCTTTTCAAAACGGCGATTAAACGCGGAAACAACGCGGCCGAAGCTGGACGAGCTTACCTCGTGCTCGTGCGCAAGGTGGGGCGACTTGATCAGCTTGGCGCAGAACAACGGCACAACGGTCATGGCAACGAAGAAGGAGGCCAGCATCGAGAGCACCACGGCCATAGCCAATGCGATAAACAGGAATCGGCTCACGCCATAGAGAAATACGACAGGAAAGAAAACCACAATGGTGGTCAATGTTGCTGCGAGAACTGGTAGCGCGACTTCCTGGCCTCCCTTTTCGGCTGCTACAGCAGGCGGCTCGCCCATTTCCATGTGCCGGAAGATGTTCTCCAGGACGACTACCGAGTTATCAATCAGCCTTGAAAAGGCGAGCGCTAAACCGCCCAGCACCATGGTGTTGACGGTTCCGCCACTTGCGCTGATAGCGAGGAAAGCGGCGAGCGCCGAAAGAGGAATCGACAGAAAGACGGCAGCGGTCGCGCGCATGCTTCCGAGGAACAGCAGAATCATCAAGCCGGTCAGAACCAGTCCAATGGCACCTTCATGTAATAGGTTGTCAATCGCCTTCTTCACGAACAGGGATTGATCGAATACGACTTTGGCAACAAGCTGTTTGGGGACGTCAGTCAATTTAGCAACGGCATCCTTGATCCCGTTCACCACCGAAATGGTGTTGGTATCGCCTCCCTGCTTAAGGATGGGGAGGTAGACCGATGGCTGACCATCCACCAGCACGATGTTGGTCTGGATTGTGTGCCCGTCCATCGCTTTTCCGATGTCTTGCACCATTACGGAGGAATTGCCGACTGTTTTCAGGGGCAGGTGATTGATCTCCTCCGTAGTCGGCAGCTGACTATTGGTGTATAGGTTGTAGTCAATGGGGCCAATTTTCACGTCGCCCGCGGGCAAAATCAGATTGCTGTCGTTCACTGTCCGGACCACATCCATGACACTGAGTTCGTGCGCCTGCAGCTTCAATGGATCGACATAGACCATGATCTGCCGGTAGCGGCCACCGAAAGGCTGCGGCACCGAAGCGCCGGCAACGTTCGCGACTTGGTTTCGCACGTTGTATTGACCGAGGTCGCGAAGCTGAGTCTCGTTCAGACCTTCTCCCTTGAGGGTGATTAGGCACACGGGCAGGCTGGAAGCATCGAACTTCAGAACCACCGGTGGGAGAGTACCAGGAGGGAGCTTTCTCAAGTCCGCCATGGCCAGATTTGAAATTTCGCTTAGATCTGCATCAGCATTCGTTCCTGGCTGAAAATAGATCTTGATCAAGCTGACGCCTGGCAAGGAACGTGACTCGATGTGATCAATATTGCTGCCCAGGGTGAAGAAACGTTCGAAGCGGCCCGTAATGTCAGTTTCAATCTGTTCCGGCGGCATCCCCGAGTAGAACGTGGCAACTACAACCACGGGAATGTTGATGGGTGGAAACAAATCCACTGGCATGCGGGCAAGCACAGTGGTGCCTACGATGGCGATGACCAAACAGCAGACAATGATGAAATATGGATTCCTAATCGCAAAGCCTGACATTAGTACTGGGCCTCTTTATTTTCCGCAACCGCTTTGGGGTTAACGTGATCTCCAGGCCGGAAGTCGCTGCGGGAACCAATCACCACACGATCCTTCGGGTTGAGGCCGGAGATTATTTCCACTTGATTCACGCCCTCGATACCCAAGCGCACGGCGTGTTCTTCAATGCGGTCTTGCGAGTTCACTGTGAGCACAGTGGCCTCGGAACCGTTACGGTTAACCGCTTGGATCGGAACCGCTAGAGCATTGACCTTCGTCGCCAGGGTAAGCTCGACTTCCGCATACATGCCCTCGATAATGGAACCGTCGGCATTGTGAACGTCGACCTCGGTATGCATGGTGCGTGTCTCCTGGTTGACCGCATCGGCGAAACGAGCTACTTTCCCTTCGAAGTCACGGTTCAACGCCTGCACATGCACGGTGACGGTCGTGCCCGATCGGATCATGGGAACGGCGGATTCCGGTACGGGGAGCGTTAGCCGGAACAGGTCGGTTTGCGCCACGCTGACCACAGGCTGAGCCTGGGCATTCGAACTGGTGCCAGCCTGCACCAGGGCACCCGTATCCACGCCGCGTTTGGTAATGACCCCGTTAAACGGTGCAACAATACGGGCGTAGCCACTCATGGCGCTCAACTGTTTCTGCTCGGCGAAGACTACGTCCAACTGATTCTGTGCCTCGGAGAGGGCGGCTTCATCGACGGAAATCTGTGCTTCCCCTTCCTTGTCCTTAGCCATTTCGTTGTCCAATTCTTGTTCGGCGATCAGTCCCGGGCGCGCTTCGGACGCCTGCTTCAGGCGGGCATAATCCAAGTGAATGGCATGATGCATCGACTCGGCCCGATCCAGATCGCCTTTGGCCCGGCGAACCGCGTCTTTGCTGCGCCGTATCGCCGCGTCGGCACCCTGAAGTTGGGCATCCAGTTCCGGAACCTCAAGGATCGCGAGGGTCTGTCCGGTTTTCACGTGGTCTCCTACGTCCACATAGATCTTCCGTATATAGCCCGCGACCTTGGCGTGCACATCAACCTCTTGGAAGGGACGGAATTCTCCAGACAGAGTAATCGTGTTGGAGATGGGGATAGTCTCTGCCAGAGCTACGGCGACAGGGCGCGTTGAGGTCTCTTCGCTTTTTTCAGCCCCGACATTTTTTTCCCACAGCCCCAGAATCACTACCAGAGCAAGCGCTGCTATTCCCACGAGAATGAAAAATGATCTCTTACTCATGCTTACCGTCACCCATTTCCGAACTTATCTGGATTGAAAGCCGGCACATTAGTGGCCGGCCTTACACGAATCCCCCGCGACGGGATCACGTCGGACGATGCGAAGCTTGACCTCGCCGGTGCCCGGAACTCTGACGTATAGGAAGTGCTTTCCGGGGCTGACCTCAACGGACTGGTCCGGCACGAATACACCCGGCAAGTAGTCAATCGGCGATTTGTAGCGCCCGACATACACCAGACAGTTCAGACGGATTGAGATGGTGGCATCATATTCACTCGATGGCGCGGGGGCGTCCGTGAATTTTCCATGGTGGGCGACTTCCGGTTGGTATTTCTCTGCGCTGACTACGACCGCCGTCTGAAATTGCCGGGTTGGGGTACTTGACAGAACAGTTGTTCCGCCAAAAATGAATAAGCAACAAATTATCGAGCCACAAATGTTTCTCACAATCGCCTCCTTGTACACGTCCCGTGGGACGGAAAATGGAATAAGCGAGGTGGGGCGCGAAAGTGCTTTTCGGGCCACACCTCTGTGAGGACTTACTTTCTGGCCACGCAAGATGTGTCCTTGTCGCCGCTGCGACTGCCGATAGCCATCCGTATTGTACGATCACCGGAGAGGCTTACATACATGACGCGCTTGTGTGGATTGACTTCGATTGGGTGATTGGGAGCGAATACTGGCGGCAGATAATCGAAAGCGGATTCGTAACGCGTTCGGTAGACGGTACAGCCCAGCCGTATGCCGATGTCATAGGAGTAAACATCCGACTGTAGTAGGGCATCGGATGGGTTGCTACCGGCATAATTGGATGGAGTCTCATGACTCTCGACACTAACCACAGTAGCCGATTGGTATTCCTGTTTCGTAGCCGCGTGCGCACTCGCCAACAGCACGCCGTACGCGAGCACAAGTGACATTAAAGTTTTTCTCATATCCCCTCCCGGAGAATGGCTCAACGAATGCTGGCCCAGCCTGAGTCACGGGAAATGGCAATCAATTCATCGTCTGTAAGTCGGAACTAGTCCCGCACTGGGCTCGAACTCGATCAAGCCGCGCTTGAACCTCGTGTTCAAGCGGGGTGGCCTCAGTCAATTGCAATGACTGGGGTTGAGTTCAAAGCAGTGATTCACTGCAAAAGACGGAGAGTCAGCAGGAAGGAGGAGGCCGGTTGTAAAGCCAGCTCTCGGAACTAAGATTCGTGGATGGGACGATGGCCGAGACAGTAAAAACGGAAGACCGCGGCGGCTGAAAGAGAGTGAAACTGGAAGGTGGGGCCGTCCACTGGAGGCCGTTGCTAAGAAGACGCTGCGTCTTGGCATCGGCAGACTGGGATTTTGCGATTGTTACCTTTTGGACGTCCGGAACCAGTACCGTGTAACGAGTGGCAAGGCTTACTGTGAGGGAACAGATGGCTAGCAGAACAACCGCGATCCGGCACCGAAACCGCCAGCTTACTCGATCTCGCGAATGTTCTACCGTGACCATTTCGAATGATTGTACATGATCGTTCCCAGGGCAGACAGATCACGCACGTCACCTGGTCGATTCAGTTCGACGCGTGGAGGACCGGCATGGGTTGTACCTTCGAATTTCGCCTCCGGCCTAAGGCCTTCCGTCTAAAGGTTAATCGCTCCGGTGCGGGGAGGCCCACACGGGAGCGATAGAGGCTGTTCCGGCTTCCAAACGATACCTCACCCCCGAGGCTAGGGGAGGAAATCCTGGGGGCGAGGCTTCCGCACGCTACGGCAAGTAGTAGCGGAACGAAGTCAGAACCATGTTTTCGATTCCGTGCGGTTCACCTACCGTACCTCTCCAGGCGCCTCGGCTTATATAGGAATACTGCGGGCCGAGCTGCAGTCTTCCCTTAGGACCGTTGTACAAGCGCAGCCAGAACCCGAGCGTGCCCTCGATGATGCTTTGAGTATCGGCATTGCAGTTTGCAAGCCCTCCGAAACCGAAGCCGTTGCCCGATCCGGGCAAGGTTTCGGTGTAGCAGCCGGACGTGTTGAAGAGCGGAGATCCGTAGCCCACAGCATTACCCGAAACAGGGTCAATTAGCCAACGCCGTTTCAGGTATTCCTCACCTCCATTGAGGTAGATATCAAACCTGGGCATGTGCCATTCCAGTGTAGCCAGGCCCTGAAAGCTCCGCAGCGGTGCCAGCGTGCCATCAGGTTTCACAGTGGAATCCGGCAGTCCCCCGGTGCCGTAACGGCCCACACCGTCACCGGCGAGTGCGTGAAGGCCGAAATCCACTTGTTTGAACAAAGTGATCCGAGCGTTCGCTCCCACTCCTCCGCCATTCTTTGAGGCGTTGTAGGCGCCTTGCGTGGATTTGACGCCGCCATTGCACAGGCTCAAGTTGGCTGTCGGTTCCTCGCAGGGATAGACGCGGTCACGGAACCGGCTCACGATGCCGAAAATTTCATAGTGGCCGAAACCAGGCTCAAACGCCGCCTTGAGGATGACATCCGGCGTCGCGTTGAACGAATAGTTCGCGAGCGCTGCGCTGGGGCTACCGGGGCCACCGCCACCGTTATACAGTCCGCCGCCATTGCCGGGACCACCTAAAGCGAAGTTCGAGGCATTGCCGCGTGCCGCGAAGGTAGTCTGGGGATTCTCCAACGATGCGGCCAACCACACGTGATTGTTAAAGTTCTTGGCGACGCGGAAACCCCATTGCCGCGCCCAACTGAAACCGACCGTGTACTGCGGATCGATGGTCATGGGGAGAGCTTCGCTGCGGTTGTCGACGCCCTTCTTGGTCTCGGTCACCAGGCTCCACATTTGACCGCCAGTGAAGCTCAAGCCATTACTCAAGGCAGCCTGAGCCCAAGCCTGCCGTTGGCGCATGGTATAGCTGTTGCTCTGGTTGTTGTTGGAAGTTACGCCAGCCGAAAGAAAGTCGGCTTCCACATAACCGGTGAGCTTGGTGTTGTTGAACTTGCCCTCAGCGAGCAGGGAGATTCGCGACTGGCGACCTGAGCCAAAGAACTCAGAAACCGAGTTCTGACCGCTTCCGGGCATGAATACGCTATTGAAGGGAGTATTGATGTCCGCCGCCAAAGCGCGATTGCGATACACCGATTCCGCCGCCATGAATCCGCCGGGAGTGATCGTGATCCCCTTGAAGTGGATGGCGAGCGGACTCTCCAGCTCTCCGATTCTTTTCTGAGTTTCCTGCAGATTCAGTACCGAGTTCGTCACGCCCGACTTCAAGTCCGTGACATCGTTCTTGAGGGTTGCGACCGTTTGCTCTTGCTCTGCGGTTTGCGCAACTGCGGTATCCGCCTTCGTCTGCGCCTGCGTAGCTACAGTTTGGCTCTGATCAAGCCGCTGTTCCAGCTGCTCAATCTTTTGATCGCGGCTTTGAACCAGATCGCTCAACTGCTTGATCTGCTGCTGCTGCGCATCAATCGCCTGCTTCATCTCACTGAGTTGAGTCGAAATGGTCGGCCCGGATGCTTTTGGAGTCGCCCTTTTTCGTACGCTCTTCGTCGTTGGAGTTGTCGTGCCTTGCTGAGCTTGTGCCGGGATCACGCTCCCAGCGAGCGCGATCGACAGCACCATAGCGACAAGTCGTTTCATTGTTCCATCTCCTTATAAATAAACGTTTTAGATAGCTGACAAAACTGTGCTGAGCAACGCCTCAGCTCATAATTCATAATTTTGCGAACCCTGAGCCTAGCGCTTGGCTTGTTAATAATTGATTACAATTTGTTGAATATTCGGTGAATCGGCCAAGCCTGGTGCCACGACAATCCGCGCTACCATCAAGGTTCGGACGCGGCCGTTACTTTGCGAGAAGTAGAAGGTTGTAGATTGACCAGTGTGTCCGCGATGTGAAGGTGAATATTTTTATCTCAGGCTTATTAGCGACGGCAGGAATTTTCCTTCGTTCAACCACCGGCTGAGAAATGGTTCTGCTCACACACGGGCTACTTAACCGCGCCCACAGTAAACCCGGCGATGAATCGATCGAGAAAAATATTGTAGAGCAGGGCGATCGGAAGGCTGGTGATCAGGCACGCAGCCATGAGTGAGCCCCAGAAATAAACGTCGCCACGAACCAGGAAGATGGGTATCCCCACCCCAACCATTTGGTTCGATTCCGACGAGATGAAGGTCAGGGCATAGACAAATTCCTGCGTCACCAGCGTGAACGTGAAAATAACCACCGTCAGAATGCCGGAAACCGAGATCGGAATCACCATCTTGACGAACGCACCGAATCGAGTGAGGCCGTCCACCATAGCCGCATCTTCCAGTTCTTTCGGAATTGCTTTGAAGAAACCCATCAGCAGCCAGATTGAAAACGGAACGGTGAAACTGGGATAGACCAGGACCAGCGACCAGAGCGTATCCTGCAGGCCGAGGGTGGAGACCACTCGAGACAGTGGAATAAACAGCAACGTCGGCGGAACCAGGTACGTAAGAAAAATCCCAATCCCCAGCCGCTGCCCCCAGCGGCCAGTAAGGCGAGCCAGCGCGTAGGCCGCAGGAACTGCCAGGAGCAGCGTGATAAAGACGACGAGCACGCCGACAAACACGGTGTTTCCGAGCCAGCGCACGTATCGCGTGTCGTAAAGGAGCAGGCGCAGGTGCTCAAGGGTCGGCTTAGCGTTAAAGATGAACGGATTGTTTTCGACAGTGTACAAATCGAGGTTTTGTTTGAAAGCGGTGATCACCATCCAGTAGAACGGGAAGGCCAGCAACACCGTAAAAAAAACCAGGACGAACCAATGCAGCACGCTGGCACTGAACTTGCGCAAGCGCTTCTTCGCCACTTACGTTGCCTCCGCACGATGTGCCACGCGCAGCATCAGGTAGGCGATCACCACCAGCACAGGGACGAGGAAAAGTGAGATGGCCGCGCCCGCAGCGAGGTCGCTGCCTTGAATTCCGGTCGCAAACGCCAGCGATGGCAGCGTCTGGGTTGAATCGTAAGGCCCGCCGGCCGTTAGGATGTAAACGACCGTCATATCCGTGAACGTGAATATAGTGCCGAAGAGCACGGCCACGCTGATGATGGACGTCATCATCGGAATCTTGATCTGGAACAACGTGCGCCAGAAACCTGCGCCATCAATGGCGGCCGCTTCTGGGATCTCCCTGGGAATCGCCGTCTGACCTGCCAACATGATGACCGTGGAAAATGGAATCAGCCGCCAGCAATGAACCAGAATCACGGAAGCCATTGCCAGATGCGGCTCGCCCAGCCACATCGGCGCGCCATACGGCTTGAAAATATGCAGCCAGACCAGCACCCAGGTGATGACGCTGTAGATTGAATCCAGAATCCACTTCCACGCGATGGCTCCCAGCGCGATTGGAGCTACCCAAGGCAGCAGAATCAGGTAACGGATAACTCCGCGCCCACGAAATTTATTCTCCAGAGCTGTGGAGAGGATCGTGGAGCAGATAATCACAATGATCTGTGACGCGAGAGTGAAGACGATCGAGTTTTTCACCGCGCTGCGAAAACTGGGGCTCTGCAGGATACTGCGGAAATTCTCCAGCCCGACAAAATGAAGGTCGGTGTTTCCGATGCGCGCATCGCTAAACGCATAATACATGGCCAAAAAAAAGGGCACGCCGATCAGCAACAGAATGTAAAGAGCCGCGGGGGCGAACATCGCCGTGCCGAGCGCAGGATCCTGCGCCGCCCCCATAGATTTTACTTTGGCCCGCCTCACTGCCATTCGAGTGTCCTTGGCTCAATCCTTTTCCCGGTGCTGCGGTCAAAAAACTTCAAGTGTTGCTCCGGCACGGCAAATTGATGTGTCTTTCCTATTTCGAACGATTGCCCCAGCAGAAGCCGTGCGATGACCTTCTTGCCATCGAGCCGGCGACCCGCCAGCGATCCGGAGAGAATGTACTCCGCGCCCAAGTACTCCACGTTCTGGACGTGCAAGTCGAAAGCTACTTTCGGGGAATCACGGATGGTTTCGGCAACCCGGAAGTGCTCCGGCCGGAAGCCAATGATGAAGTCTCCCATTTCCACGAGGTTCATCGGCGGCGAGCCAAGGAAGGTGGCGACAAATGTGTCGGCGGGTTCGTCGTACACCTCTCGCGGCGTCCCGATTTGCCGCACGACGCCCTGGTCCAGGACGACCACGCGATCGCCCATTGCCATCGCCTCTACCTGGTCGTGCGTGACGTAAATCGTGGTCGTGCCGACGCGCCGGTGAAAAAGCTCCAGTTCTTCGCGCGCCGAGGCCCGTAGCTTGGCGTCGAGGTTTGAGAGCGGCTCATCCAGTAGAAATACGGAAGGCTCCCGCACGATGGCCCGGGCCAAGGCGACTCTCTGCCGCTCACCGCCGGAAAGCTCGCGCGGCTTGCGGTGAAGGAGCGCGCCGATACCCAGCAGTGACGCCGCCCACTCCACCTTCTCCTTGTGCAATTCTTTTTTTACGTTCTGGGCCTTCAGTGGAAATGCGATGTTTTTGTAAACGGTGAGATGCGGGTACAACGCATAGCTCTGGAAGACCATGGCGATCCGGCGTTCCCTGGGGCTCAAATCATTCACCACCCGCCCGCCAATCAGAATCTCGCCGGCCGTGGGTTCTTCCAGGCCGGCGATCATGCGCAACAGAGTGGTCTTACCGGAGCCGGATGGGCCAAGAAACACGAGGAACTCGCCTTCGCGAGTTTCCAGGTTTACGTCGTTTACTGCTCCGAGCTCTCCTTCTTTGAAAACTTTGGTCAGATTCCGCGTTTCAACAACAGGCATCAAGCCCCCGCCTTATTTCCACCGTGCAAAGATGCGCTTGTACTCGTCTTCGGCTGCCTTGGCCGCATTCTCCGGAGATTCATCGCCTCGTGCGACCTTGGCGAACATTGTGGGAATGACCCAGGTCTTGAAGGCCTCATCAATCGCGGCGGAAGCGTATCCCGGATAGCCGACGTTTGTGGCCCAATCAAGCACGTTGCCCAACACCTTGTACTTGTCCGGAGGGTTCGCCCGTGAATCATTGGAAATTTCCTGCTTCAGGTTCGGGACGAGGCTCGGGAAGCACGGAAAATTGTAAAACTGGCCGGCAATGAAGCCGTCGTGGAATGCATCCATGTAGTCGATTAGGAACTGCTGCGCGCCTTCCTTGTTGTCCGCGAAGTCCCAGATGACGTAGCAATCCATCACGTGCTCGGCGGCGATACGGCGCACCGGCCCTTTGAGCGCCTGGCTGATCATGATCTTGCTGTCGATGGGTAGATGCTCCCTTTCGGACTGGCGCGTGATGGAAATAGCATTCGCCACAAAAGAAACGCGGCCGGCGAGCATGGCCTGATTGTTTGACGGGGGAGTCCAGGTAAACACTTCAGGGGTTTCAGATTCCTGATAGAGAGCCTTCATAGACTTCAGGGCTTCGATAGTCTCCTTGGAATTAATGGTCACGTTGCCATTCTCGTCCTGCTCCGCACCGCCGAACGACCAGAGAAGAGCGCGCATGGCCATACTGGTATCCAGTTCCTGGGATAGCCCTAGACCGCATGGATGGCCGGTCGCATCACGGATCTTTTTGGCGCCGGTGCGCAGATCGTCATACGTATCGGGCCCATTCGGAAAACCCGCCTGCGTCCACCAATCCTTGTGCCAGTTGCCCGGATCCGGAGTGTAGGCATCAGAAAACGCGAAATACTTCTTCGTTTTCGGATTGTATGTGGACTTGTGCGCCAGATCGATTTTTTTGCCGTGCTTCTTTTCGACTTCCTGGTATACGTGCGTCATGTCAATGGTTTGCTTTTCGTAGGCCGCCGGTGGAGAGAGAAACATGAAGAGGTCGTGCCCTTTCCTGGCCGAGGCCTCGGACGCCCCTTTCGCGGAGATATCGACCAGGTTGATGTGATCAACGATGACGTTGGTGGCATGTTTCTGTCCCCATTGCTTGCAAAATGTTCCATCGAACCAGGTGTCATAGGCGGGGACGAAGTGGCTCCACTGGAGAATCTTCAGCGTCTTCTGCTGCGCCTGCGCCCTCTCTGGGAAAAGAAAAGCCGGGCCGAGTCCCGCTGCCACCGCTCCGGTGCCCGCGAACTTAACGAATTCCCTTCGAGACACGCCCTGGTTTTTCTTTTTCGCCATCGCGGTATTCCCCCTTCGAATTAACGCTTTCACTGCATTCCCCCAAACGCAGTTACCGATTTCGATGAACGATCCCTTCAAGATTCTTATTCGACAGATCCAAACTGCTTCACGTCCTCCGGCCCTTCCTTCGTTACCACGGGTCCTTTCCCTTGGACCTGCACGCGGATTTGTTCGACGATCTCCATATTCGCCAGCGTCGTGATGTCGCCGACACTCATATTGTTGGAAATCGCGGCGAGGACGCGTCGCATGAGCTTGCCGGAGCGGGTCTTGGGCATGTCGGGCACGATGCGGACTGCTTTCGGCCGGGCAATCTTGCCGATCATTGTCTCGATCGTGCGAATCACCTTCTCCGTAATCTCCTGGGCGCTGGCAGTGACTCCCGGTTTGAGTGAAATGTAAATCTCCGGCATGCGCCCCTTAATTTCGTCCACAACGGGTACGACGGCGGCTTCGGCTATCTCCGGGATCGCCAGGCAGGCCGATTCGATCTCTTTCGTGCCCAGCCGGTGGCCCGCCACATTGATCACATCGTCCACGCGTCCAAGGATTCGGAAATAGCCATCTTTAGCGAGCAGTGCGCCGTCTCCAGCAAAGTAGGGCCAGTCGTGCCAGTCTTTGCTTTGCGGATTCTTGCAGTATTTCTGATAATACTGGCGGACGAAACGTTCCCGATCTCCCCAAATGGTCTGGATAATCCCTGGCCATGGATTCCGGATACAGATATTGCCTGCCCGCGCAGATCCGGCGGGCAACTCTTGTCCATTCTCGTCGTAAATGACCGGGTATATGCCCAGCACACCCGGCCCCGCGCTGCCCGGCTTCATCGGATCGAGGGCAGGCTTCGTGCTGCAGAGAAAACCGCCGGTTTCCGTTTGCCACCAGGTGTCAACGATCACTGCTTCGCGCTTTCCGACGACATCGTAATACCATCGCCAGACTTCCGGCTCGATGGGCTCGCCGACTGTAGTCATATGCTTGAAATGGTAGTTGTACTTTTTCGGCTCTTCGGGCCCGGTTTTTCTCAACATGCGGATGGCCGTCGGCGACGTGTGGAAGATATTCACATCGAGCCGCTCGGCAATTCTCCACGGACGCCCAGGGTCGGGATAATTGGGAACTCCTTCATAGATGACACTCGTGGCTCCGAGCGCGAGTGGACCATAGACAATATAAGAATGTCCCGTGATCCATCCGATGTCCGCCATGCACCAATAGACATCCTCGGGGTGGAGGTCCTGGAAATATTTTGTCGTGCCGGTCACGTAGGCCAGATAGCCGCCAGTTCGATGCTGGCATCCCTTCGGCTTGCCGGTGGATCCGCTCGTGTACATTAAGAAAAGAGGGGCTTCGGAGTCCATCGAGACGGGCTCGACCTTCTTGCCACGGAAATCCTTTAAGATTTCGTCTACGAGAAAGTCACGCCCTTTGACCATGGCTGCGGCGGAACCGTAACGTCCGGGGTAGCGGCGCCACACCAGCACCTTATCGATGTTATGCCCTTCGCGTTTGGCGGCTTCGACGGCGATATCTGCGGACGCCTTGTGATCGATCAGTTTGCCGCTGCGATAGTAACTGTCGGCATAAATCAACACCCGGCTGTCCGAATCTGCCGCGCGAAGTCCGCAGGCTTCTCCGCTGAATCCGCCGAACACAACCGAGTGGATTATGCCCAATCGTGCACAAGCCAGCATGGTGATGGGCAGCTCCGGAATCATCGGCATGTGGATCGTGACGCGATCACCGGTCTTTAATCCGGCAAAATCGCGAAGGAGCGCCGCGAACTCGTTCACGCGGCTATAAAGCTCCTGATATGTGATTGCTACCGGGGCTTCTTCTTCCGGCTCCGCCACGAAGACCAAAGCTGCCTTATTCTTATATTTTTCCAGATGGCGATCAACGCAGTTGTAACAAGCATTTAGCTTTCCGCCGGCAAACCACTTCCAGAAAGGCGGGTCGTTCGTATCGAGAACGGTTTTCCAGCGCTGATACCAGGTGAGCATTTCGGCGTACTCTTCGAAGCATTCAGGGAAATTCTTTTCGCTGAACCGCTCCGCCGCCGATCTATCTTTCAAATAGGCTTGAGCGACGAACTTTGGGGAGGGCTGGTAACTTTCCTCCTCTTTCCAATGCACGGCAATTTGCGCTTCGTTAACTTCGGGGTGTCTTTGCTTGGCATCGGCCACCGCTGCGGCTCCTTAAAGGAAGGAATAATGAATAAGTTCTACATATTTCGAAACGGAGAGAGGCTTGCATCCGTTCGCCAGGGACCGGTGGCAATCCGCGATACTCGCACCGCGGATGCCGCACGGGCCTGGCGCGACCATCATCTCAGCACAGCAAACGCTCGTCAATCGGCCGGACTTGCTTTCGGTTCTCCTCGTCCGCCAACCTCGTCCCAGATTTTCACGCCGTTCGTCTCCTTCAATAAGAGGCTGCCCACAATAAAGGTCATGGACGCCACAATGATCGGGTAGTAGAGCCCCGCGTAGATGTTGCCCGTCGCAGCGCACCAGGAAAGCGCGATGAGCGGCAGCATCCCACCGAAAACGCCGTTGCCGATGTGGTAAGGCAACGAGAGTGACGTGTACCTGACGCGGGCGGGAAAGGCCTCGACCAGATAAGCGGCGATGGGCCCGTACACCATGCACACCCAGATAACCTGGATGAATATCAAGAACACCAACATGGGCCCGTTGGGATTCGTGGCCTCCTTGGCAGGGACCAGCGCCCCAGTGGCGTCGGCGGACATCGGCGTCAAGCTGATGGCGTTGGTAACCTTGTTGCGAGTTGACCGTACCGTGACGACGTTATTCCCGGCGGCGCTCTCCATGGCGTGGTAAATCGGGAAGTAGCTGATCACGGCCAGCAGGCATCCCGCCATGATGATCTTCTTGCGCCCGATCTTGTCGGACAATGCCCCGAAGATGGTGAAAAACGGCATCCCAATCAACAAGGCGATGGCCATCAGGATGTTGGCGGTGCGTGGGTTCACTTTCAGAATGGACTGCATGTAGAACAGCGCGAAAAACTGCCCCGTGTACCACACCACGCCCTGGCCAGCCGTCGCGCCGAACAGAGAGATCAATACCTGCTTGAGGTTAACCCACTTGGTGAATGCGTCCTTGAGCGGCTGGATCGAGGCCTTACCGGCGCTCTTTATCTGCGCAAAGATGGGCGACTCCTTCAACTTCAGGCGGATGTACAGCGAAATCGCCACGAGGAAGATGGAGATCAGGAATGGAATGCGCCAGCCCCAAGCCGAGAACTCTTCTTTACTCATCAACGCCTGCGTGCCCAGAATGACGAGCAGGGAGACAAACAGTCCGAGTGTGGCGGTAATTTGAATGAAGCTGGTGTAGAAGCCTCGTTTGCCGTCAGGGGAGTGCTCACCCACGTACACGGCCGCCCCTCCATACTCGCCGCCCAGCGCCAATCCTTGCAGGACGCGGATTGCGATGAGAATGATCGGCGCAAACCAACCCGCCGTAGCGTAGGTGGGCATCAAGCCGATGAGCGCTGTGGAGCCGCCCATCACCGACAGCGTGACGATGAACGCGTACTTGCGGCCGATCAGGTCGCCAATGCGCCCGAAAAATATCGCTCCAAATGGCCGGACCAGGAAGCCCACTGCGAAAGTCGCCAGGTAAGCAATATAGGCAAACGTATCGTTTCCCGGTGGATAGAACTTCGCCGACAGAACCGACACCAGACTCCCGAAAATGTAGAAGTCATACCATTCGATCATCGTGCCTACCGACGATGCCACGATGACCAGGGGCAGACTGTAGGTGTGCTGAGCGCCTGCTCCCCCATAAACTTCCGCTCGAGTGGCCATGCTGTCAACCCTCCTCGGGTATAGGGGATAGGAACTTACCGCCTTACCCGCTATTCAACTGCTATTTTGGCAAAGTGGCTCCTGGGATATCCAGGAATGGAACCCCAGGAGCCGCGGTTGTCGGCGATCTAGTTAAAACGTGAACACGGGCCCGAACTCGTTGCGCCAGTCATGCGCCTGAGTTACTTTCTTTCCTTCAAAGAGCTTGGAATTTTTCGTAGCGGCACGGGTTACGATGTAGCTGGTTTCATTTATGAATGACACCCACTTATTCAGTTTGTAAGTGAGCGCCGCGGTATCGAGGTCAGTGCGAGCCAATCCGTTTCCGTGCCTTGCATCGGTGGCCTTCGTCCGGTCCGTACCATATTGCAAATGCAATACCCATCCCGAATTGTGGCCCTCGGGATCGGCGTGAAAGATCCGTGAGAGTGGGAAACTCATTTCCGAGAATCCGCCCAAGCCTCCAATGGGTTGGAGGTTCGCGGAGAGAACGGGAGTGCCCTGACAATTGATGGTGGCCGGAGGCTGACCGGTAGTGGTTCCGCCTGCGCAGCCGAACAAGATGGGCCGTCCGCTGAAGGAAACGCCGTTCCCCACTTCGAACAAGCCGTGCAGGTCGGAAAATACGTCGTTGAATTGGCCAGCGAAGAAGAACCGCATGTCATTGCCTTTGTAAAACTTAGCATTGAACGTCACCCAGGGAGTGGGCAATTGAACCTCGGTCGTCCAGATGTTCTGAGCGTTACCGGCCTGAGTGCCCCGGGGAAACAACTCCTCCAGATTGCATATGCCCGACGATGTGGTGCAATTGGAAGCATTTAGGATCGTGTTGGTGGTTGTGAACCCGACGTTCGGCACGCTAGGGTTCGAGAAAGGTGTGCACGGTAAAACGACGCAAGTTGTAGAGGCCTGCGCCGCATGGGGAATGATTTCATTCATTCGCTCATGGTGCCCGCTGACGATAAATTGTGCTGGCACCACTCCCTTCCAGCTATGTGAAAGCGGGAACTGGAAGACGACCCGGCCCTCTACGCCCGGCTGGTTGGACTCCGCGCCCGCCCGGTCTCCAAAACGCGCACGCTGTTCATCAGTAAGTGCCGCCGACCCCGCTATTGGCAGCACGATGGCTACTTCGGGTTGGATCTTCAAATCGCCTGCGTGAAATTGTACGCCCGTCTTGAACTGCGGCATGCGCTCCCACAACGAGCCCATTCCCAGGCCCAGCCCGGTGGTCTCGAACAGGCTTGGCAAGGTTGAAGAAATGAGCGCCCAATCCTGGCCAAATTGTGCGAACCATGGCAGGGTTCCACCGAGTTTGTCGTCGAGCCGCATATAGGCGAGTCGAATGGAGAACTGGCTGGAACGCACACCGCTGATGTTCCGGTTGTTGACATTGGTGTAGTCGCCTTCAAAGTCGCCTTCGACCTTAGCAGTGACCACCAGGTTCGAGTCTTTCGGAACCCATTCGAAATTGCTGCCAATGCGGAAGCTGCGAGCCTTGATGTGAAATTGAGAGTCCGGGGTGGGCCCTGTATCGCCGCCGAGTAAAAGTGGAAGCGGGAAGTCGTTGCTGCCGAAAGTAGCCCCGCCGCTCGATGCTGTGTCTTCAACGGCTGTCGCCTTAAAGAAACCATAGGGCTTGAGGTTCGCGCCGCTGCCTAATTTGATATCGGGAATCAGCCCGCCTTGCTTCGGAGCATCAACTGGCAAGACGCGTAAAGGCGCCACTGCGGGGATCACGAGGGGTTCTTTGGGTCCTTGCGGTGCCGGATAGCCCGCAGTGCTCTGTTCCACATACACTGGCGAAGCGGCGGTACTCGCGCTAAGGACCGCAGGGACCAGTTGGGCACGTGAATCGCCTCCGGTCGCAGCCGGCAGAACCGACGCTACGAAAGTCTCCTGGTAATCTTTCTGGGTGATCAGGCCTTTCGACAGGAGTAGCTGGGCAAGCCGATGATCGGCTTCACTGGGGGATGAGGCCTGGCTTATCATGGCCACCTCCTGGGCGGTCAAAATCCCCTTGGACTGAAGCAACCGAACGAGCGGGCTAGTGGTTGCTTGATCATTCTCCTGCTGAGCCGCGGTCGGTATGGCCAGGAGAACAGCACAAATCATTAATACCAGCACAGATCCTATTCTCTTCATTGAATGAGCCTCCACGGTGGATTTTGAAACCCCAAGCCGGTGTAGACAGGGCAGGTACCCTCACTTCCCCTCGAAATAGACATCAGTGGGCCTAAATACTCCCGCCACGGCTGAAAGTCAAGGGCTTCCACAAGAGAGCCCCATAGGGCAGTGGTTAGCGACCGACTGAGAAAGAGATGTGATCACACCCGAATGATCATGACCTCGGTTGCTTTAATTAAAGCTGCCGCAGTCTGGCCCGGTTTGAGTCCCATTTCACGGGCGGAAGTGGCGGTGATGATAGACGTAATCTGTTGTTCACCAATCGAAATCTTTACTTCGGCCATCAGTCCGCTGATGCGCACACTATCGATACGCCCAACGAGCTGATTCCGTCCGCTGACACGGCGCACCACCTCCTTGCGCTCGGGAGCTGTTTTACCTCGCTTCCGAAAAAGCAGGCGATCGATTTCGCTTTGGGGAATTCGATGGTGTCCTCCAGGGGTGCGAATGCTCTTGATCTTCCGCGCATAAATCCATTGTTTTATTGTGGGAAAGCTGATTCCAAGCTGCAGAATCGCTTCCCGCGGTTTGAGCATCTCTTCCTTCTTCTGGGTCGCGCGAACCGGTTTGGTTTGCATAGAGGAACGAAATCCTACAGCGAGTGTGGGCCAAGGTCAAAGTCTTTGGAAATCGGGGCGACTGGTTCTTGACAAATCCGCCGGGCACGTTGACGGCGGCTGTCACCGCGCGCAGAAAACACAAACAAATAGATATCAGTCTTTCGCTTATAGACGTATGGACTATATAAATACATACGGTATGTTACGGACAGAAGTTCCTTGAGGGAGGACATGGATAAGACCGTCCGGTTGTTCGTGTTGGCAATCGTCTGCTGCACCCCGAACCTCTATGCGCAGGATGGCTATTTTGCCAACTGGTTTGCCCGTGTCGATAAAACCAAAGACGAGCAACCGCACTGGGTCACTCCGTTGGCCACCACCACGCCGCGTTTAGAAGAAGAATATCGCTACGATCAGGTGTGGCAAACGAACGGCAAGGGGATCACTACCGACAACTACGATGGTGGCAAGGGGCTTGAATTGATTCCTTTCGAGAAGGTAGAAGTGATTTTCAATCTCCCCCCATACATCGACCACAATAGTCCCAGCGTCAAGAACGGCTGGGGGGATGCCGCGTTTCTGGTCAAGCACCGATTGCTCTCCGCGAACGAAGAACACGGCAGCTACATTCTGACTGCTTTTCTAGGCTGGAGTGTGCCGACCGGACAATACAGTAACGGTGTCTTGCACGCGGTCATCACACCGACCATCGCCTATGGAAAAGGATTTGGGAACTTCGACCTGCAGGGTACGTTCGGAGTAGCATTGCCGGTTGCCGATACGAATGTCGTCGGACGCAGCTATCTCTTCGACAATACCTTTCAATACAGGGTTTTGCGCAAGTTCTGGCCGGAGATCGAGCTCAATTCAACAATTTTTCAAGATGGCAAGAACGATGGCATGAAACAGAACTTCGTGACTCCGGGGCTGGTCATGGGACGTTTCCGTTTGCTAGGCAGGGTGGGCTTTACCGTCGGCGGTGGATACCAGATAGCGACAACTCACTTCCATACGAGTAATCACAACGCCATTCTGTCGATCCGATTCCCATTCTAGACAACGAGTTTCTGGCGCCAAAGTCAGCCGGAAGTTTGGCACGCTACATTTACGGCTAACCGGCTTCCAGTTTCTGCAGCGCGTCGGCTATGTATGTTTGCGATTCGATCGCATGGCATTCCGGAAGAAGTACAAAAGTCTACGAACTAGTAGTTTTGAACAATTTCGCAAGATTGTTGATGTCGGCAGTGCTCGCGTCGCCGATCACGAAATAGCGAAGCCCGCCTTGACTCCATGTTTCCATGTTGAACGGTAGTTTCTTCGGCGAGAGAGAATTCTCACCCAAGCTGGCTGGCAATTTCAATGACCGTTCCTGGAACACGAACACGGAAATATGGTGCTTCCGCACATCATAAATGAGATGCGCTCCCGGCGTTTGATCGAGATAGGTCATCCGGCCGCCAAGCAGAGAGAACTCGGAATTCCGGAGTTCCGGCAAATTGAACGCGAAGGGGATCTTTCCCTGGAACCAGGGCTTCACCGTGTGCCGATCGGTGGAGATCACATCCACCGGCGATGAACTGGCCAGCGTCGCGACGTGCAAGTCCGCGATCTCGCTGTAAACGTGATCTCGGTAAGCCAAGTCTCTGGCGGATCGGATTCCCAGATAGGCTGAACTCAAGCTCCCGGCCACGAGAATGACGGCTGCCGCCGCAGCTAACATCCATCCCAGACGAAAACTGCGCTGCCGTTTGGGTGCGATGCTCTGCTGCATCCGTTTCCGGAACTCCGCACTTGGAGTGAAACGTTTGCCTGCGACCTGAATCGCGCGCTTCATCTGTACGCGCGTAAGGGCATCGGCGGAGCAAGACGGGCAGGTGCGCACATGAGCGTCGAAGGTGCGCATCTCCTTCTCCGGAACCTCACCGTCGAGATAGGTGTCGAGTTTTGCCTTCCAAGACTCACAAACCATGGTTCGTCCTCTGTGCAGTCGCCGCGCTACCTGCTCCTACTTGTACCTGTGGTCGCAGGCGATCGCGCAGCGTTTTTCTTGCCCGCGATAGACGCGACATGACCGTGCCCACAGGAATGGAGAGCGTTTCGGCCATCTCCTGATACGACATCTCCTCCACCTCACACAAGAGGAGGATCTCCCGGAAATACACCGGGAGCTCATCGATAGTCTGCTGCAGGAGTTCGCGGTTCGTGCGGTCAAATAGAAGCGTTTCTGGCGTGTCGCGCTCAACCGCCACTTCAGGTCCGTCCTCCTCGAGATCGAGAGGTACAGTCATTGTCGCCTTCAATCCAGTCCGCGAGGTCAAGAACGTGTTACGCAAGATGCGATACATCCACGCGCGGAAATTCGTCCCCAACTGAAAAGACGGGAACCCTTTCAGAGCCTTAGCATAGGTTTCCTGAACCAAGTCTTCAGCTTCTTCGCGATTCTGTGTCAGCCAGTGGGCGAAGTTGTACAACTGATCGAAGAGTGGCATGGCCAGTTCTTCGAACGAATCGGGTTGAAGCTCCGCTCCTGACACGTCTACATAGTAAAACATCGGAGGCGGGCATTTATTCCCTTCAATAAAACAATTTGTTTCGGGTGACGAAGTGCGGTCTGAGCGAGTGGCAAGACAAACACTGCGATCATGGCGATCATTTCGCGCGAAACCCATAAGAGCGTTGCGTCATCCCTGGGTACTCCATGAGAACCAGCTTCTCTAGTCAATATTCCAGTGAAGTGAAATCAATTTCTCGTACCGACTTCCCAATTTATGTAATCGAAGCGGAATAAAAGGCTAGAAAGTCCGTTATCTACGGTGAGACTCATTTCACAGGAGAGGGATTGTGAACAGCAGAAGAAGCGGACTCGTCAAATTCAACACGGCGGCCTTGGCACTTCTTACCACCGTATTAGTTGTATCCGGGGGAGCATCGGCCAAGGATCACAAACTCAAAGGATCCGACAACCAGGCCCAGGTGGTCGCACACATTTCGTTCGCGGGACTATCGGCTGTTGACATGGCAATGCAGAAAAAAGTGAACGACAAGTATTACCTGTACGTGCAGCACTCAAAAGACCAAGGCATCTCGATTATCGACATCAGCAAGCCCGCTCAACCGAAAGCCGTTGGAATGATCCCGTGGCCGGATCCAGCTTTGTCGGGCAGGATGAACGTGACGGGTGATTTGGCGATCATTGCCGAGAGCGGCGTTCTCCCTATGCACAGCAGCACCTCCAATGACGACCTTGTACTTTGGGATTTGTCGAATCCCGCCGCGCCTCGAGTAGTGCAAAAGTTCTCGGGAGTGGTCAAGTGGCTTCAAGACGAGCGGAATTTTATTTATGTCTTGAATGGCGACGGATTATGGGTGGTTTCAAAGCCAGCGGATCGCCAGCCGGAGCAAACTGTGTCCTCGAACAACTATTGAGGGTGGGGAACAGCACTGGAGCGAGACCGATAACCGGCGACGGAGGCCGCCGAGGCAGCATGGTCCCCGCAGCAACCTCCGCGCAAATCTTAGGACGCAAATCATAGAACGCAAATTTAGAACGCGAATCTTGGAAGAAGGTAAGACGATGGCAAATCCATTCGATCTTAAGACCGTACTCTTGGCGAAGCATGCACAGCACGTGGTGCTGATTCACTTTCCGATCGCACTGTTCATCACGGCAGTGGCTTTCGACCTCATCGCGCAATGGACGAAGCGACGCGGTGTCGCGGACGCGGCGTATTACAACCTCCTAGGGGCTGCGATTTCAACGCTCCCAGTTCTCGCCACGGGCATTCTCGCGTGGCAGTTCCAACTCGATGGCCAGAAATTGAAGGGCATTCTTTTGTTGCATCTGGTAATCGCGTGCGCCTCGATCGTGCTCATCTGGCTGGTCTGGTGGCAGCATTTCCGCGCGCGGCGGCGGGCGGAAGTCTTGCCGAGCTACCGCCTGGCGATTGAGCTTCTGGGCGTCGGTCTCGTCGCGTTGACAGGGCACCTGGGCGGCTTTCTAAGCGGCGTTAATTTACCCAGTTAGATGCCCCGATGAGACTCCGACATGGGGGTACGTAGACCGAGAGCAAACCTCACAGTGAAGAAAAAATTCAGAGATGTTAGCGATCACAGAATTCTTCCCCGCCGCCTCAACTTGACTGGGAATAAAAACGACTCCGGCCAGTTATCAACTCAGAACGCTACAAACCACGGAGGGCAAATGCCAAACAAGAAGCAAGATCTTATCGATGAGCAGTTGCAAGACCTCAACAACGATGGCGTTGATCGTCGCGGGTTCCTGAAGTGCATGGCATGGGCGGGGACCGGGCTGGTCTGGACTATGAGCGGTGGCATCCCTGTGTCTCGGGCATTCGCCAAAGGCTACGGCAAGGATGCCGGCAAAGGCGGGGACTTCAGCTTTGTCCAGATCAGCGACAGTCACATCGGTTTCAACAAGCCGGCCAACCCGGACGTCACCGCCACTCTGCAGACGGCAATCAACAAGATCAACGCGATGCCACACAGACCGGATTTCATCATTCACACCGGCGATCTGAGTCAGCTCTCGAAGCCGAGTGAATTCGATACGCTGGACCAGGCATTGAAGGGGGCGTCCGCCAAACAGATCTACTTTGTGCCGGGTGAGCACGACATGTTATCCGACAACGGCGAGCAATTTCTCGAACGCTACGGGAAAGGCACAAAAGGGACTGGGTGGTACAGCTTTGATCACAAGGGTGTGCATTTTGTCGGTCTCGTAAATGTCGCCAATTTGAAAGCTGGAGGGATGGGGTCGCTCGGTCACGAACAACTGGAGTGGTTTGAGGACGATCTCAAGGGCCGCTCTGCCAGCACTCCGATCGTGCTCTTCGCACACATTCCGCTGTGGACCATTTATCCCGAATGGGGCTGGGGAACCGACGACAGTGAACAAGCCTTGTCTTACGTCAAGCGTTTCGGTTCTGTAACTGTGTTAAACGGCCACATTCACCAGATCATGCAGAAGGTGGAAGGTAAGGTTTCGTTTCACACCGCGATGTCAACCGCTTTCCCTCAACCAGCGCCCGGAAAAGCTCCCTCGGCTGGACCCATGAAGGTGCCAGCTGACCAGTTGCAAGGAGTGCTCGGTATCACCGATGTGAACTACGTGGTGAGCGGTCGCAGTCTTGCGGTTGTCGATTCTCCACTCGGGGACTCGGGGTCTTCGGCTTCAGGGAATGGCGCCGGCGCGGGCGGTAATTGACTCAACCCTTGGGTAGACCGCCAAAGATGGGGGCCAAACAAATTGGTCCAAACAAGTAAAGATCAAGCAAGAAAATCGAACGTGGAAAGGAAACAAAAATGACGAGGAGAAATGTGTGGGTTGCGGGTTTAGCGATGCCGGTAATGATTGCGCTGCTGCTTTTAGCGGGATCATCGAGCGCCACGGCGGCTGACCAGCCTGCAGCGGCGAGCGCGGAAGTAAAAATCGATAATTTCAGTTTTGGGCCGCAGACGGTCACAGTACCGGTCGGAGCAACGGTCACATGGACCAATCATGATGATATTCCGCATACGGTGGTGAGCACAGACGGCGTGTTCAAGTCCAAGGTGCGGGATACGGACGAGACGTTCTCCTACACATTTACCAAGGCGGGAACCTATTCCTACTACTGCTCGGTCCACCCGAAGATGACTGGCAAGGTCGTGGTGCAGTGAGGCGGCGACTTCCAAACGGCATTGCGACGGAAGCGGCTTCCGATTCCTCGCAGTCTCAAGTGACTCCACGAGACTATTGTTCTCCAGCGCTTTGAAGAATATGACTCCAGACACGGCACAATTCGCGTTGACGGCGGTGGCAAGCGATGACCTGGATCTTGTCCATGCCAGCAAGAATGGGGATGTTGCTTCTTTCGAGCAACTCGTAAAGCGATACGATCGCAAACTTCTTCGAATCGCCCAACACGTCACGCATAACAGGGAAGATGCCCAAGATGCGGTTCAGGAGGCCTTTCTTAAGGCCTTTCAAAACCTGAGCCAATTCCGAGAGGATGCCACATTCTCAACCTGGCTGATTCGCATCACTATTAATCAATCACTGATGAAGCTGCGAAAGCAGCGGGTAACCAGAGAGGTGTGTCTGGACGAGGATTTTCAGTCGGACAGAGACATGCTTCCAATGGAGGCCGCCGATTGGGCTCCCGATCCTGAACAACTCTACTGGGCGTCTGAATTACGAGACATCCTAGTCAACACCCTAAGCGAGCTGCGGCCGGTCTTGCGGGCGGTCTTCGTATTACGAGATATTGAAGGCCTTTCAACGGATCAGACGGCAGAAGTGCTGAACTTGGGTCCCACAGCGGTGAAGGCGAGGCTATGGCGAGCTCGGTTGCAGCTTCGCGACCGCCTGACCAAATACTTCGGCAAGCAAACGACATCTGGGTATCCGAAGTCAGTTCCTTCAGGTAGGCGGACAGATCGGATTCCCAGTCCTCCTATCGAGAGTCTTGCTTCATCGATATCTCATGCATCCTCGACTAGTTGTGCCACGTTACAACATCCATCCCCAACCATAGCGGCTCTGGATCATGCGCAATGTGTACTCAACGTACTTCCTTCACACTGATACCCCAGAGACACAGCGCAGCAACTCTCCCTTCCACATTCCCACAGTGGTGTTGCACACTCGTTTACAAGATCCGCGCAGCAAAGAGTTGACAACTAAATGACATCCCGTGGACATCGTGTCATTAGTCACCGCGTCTAATGAATGTAGGTCGCGACAAAGCACTCAGTAATCGCGGGTTAGGAGACACTTGTGGAATACATCCCCACGAGTGCAGTTATCTCCAATGAACAAATCCAAAAGTTTTAACAAGGAGACATATGAAGAAGTCGCTTTTTACAGTGGTACTAACTATGACTTGTCTGCTTGGGTTGGGCTTAAGTGCCCACGCTCAAGACGCCAGTGGAGTTGTCGTGAAAGTTCCGTTCGAATTCGTCGCAGGAGACAAGACCCTGCCTGCAGGCACATACAGCGTTGGCCGTGTATCTCCTGCCACACATGCCTTAATCATTGCCGGCAAGGACAACGGGGCACTTGCGCTGGTACTCCCTATTGTTCCCGGTGGAGATTCTGCAGGCCGTACAGACCTCAGCTTTGAACGTGTGGGGGGCAAGTACTTTCTTAGCAAGGTAGCGACGCCGGCGGGTGTCTATACCTTACTGACAACGCGAGAGATGACCAAGCTAGCCCAGATGAATGATCATAGCGTCACGTCTTCCTCTGGCAACTGACTAAGTTGGGATCGACATCGGCGCGCCCACGCGGTGGTAGCAGGGAGTTTAGAACAGAATTTGCGTCAATCTGTGCCTGAATTCCCTCTCCATCTGGCAACCAATGGCTTCACAGTGGAAAAGAAGAGCCGGGTTCAAAGTTGTATAAATCACAAACTAAGGTTATGGAGGACAACGTGAAAAAGACATTCTTGTTACTCGGGCTGCTCATGACACTGGGAAGTGCTTCGGTGGTGTGCGCCCAGCAGGCCGGCTATTCCCAGACTAACCTGGTCTCCAATACTGCCGGCGTAGCCACTACTACAGACTCTCAACTGTTGAACCCCTGGGGAATTTCCATTCTACCCGGACAAGATTTCTGGATCGCCAACAACAACAGCGGCACATCCACACTCTATGACCCGCAAGGCAAGAAAAATGCGCTGGTCGTCACTATACCCGGGGCCTCCAAAAATCCAAACGGGAATTGCAGCCCGGGCTGCCCTACCGGAACCGTGGCCAACGGCAACGGCGGTTATTTCGGCGGCGGATCATTCATTTTTGATACCGAAGATGGCATCATCGCCAACTGGACCGGCGCGAGCAGCGCAGCCGTGGCCTTCGATAACTCCGCCAGCGGCGCGGTGTACAAGGGTCTCGCCCTGCTCAACAGCACCTTCCTATTGGCGGCAAACTTCAATAGCGGCAAGATCGACGTCTACGATCGCAACTTTACTCCCACTTCCTTGAGCGGTTCGTTCACCGATCCAAAACTTCCTGCGGGTTTCGCTCCTCACGGCATCCACGTCGTCGGTAACCAGATCTACGTCGCCTATGCCATGCAGGATGCCGCCAAACATGACGCCAAGCCCGGTGCCGGTCTGGGGCAGGTGGATATCTTTGACACGAACGGCAACTTTGCGAGCACCTTCGTCGCTGCCGGCGGCCATCTCAACGCGCCTTGGGGCGTGGTGGAGACTCCGGCTACCTTCGGAGCGTTCGCGAACGCGATACTGGTGGGAAATTTTGGCGATGGCACTATCAACGCATTCGACACTACCGGCAAGTTTATGGGTCAGCTCACCGACTCTTCGAACAACGCGCTGGTGAATCCCGGCTTGTGGGATATCGTGTTTGGAGGAGGTGGTCCCTCCGGTGATCCAAACACTCTTTATCTCACGGCTGGAGGCAGCAACCAACCCAATTTCCCGGCTGGAGGAACTACAACCAGCGTGTTCGCCAGTCTTGTGCCCGCGGCCGCTGTCGGCAACCCAGATTTTTCGCTCAGTCTGTCGGCCCAAAGCCTGACCGTCACACCGGGCGGTTCGGGTAATCTGATGATCAGCGCCAGCGCGGTAGGAGGATTCAGCAGTCAAATTGCGCTTTCCTGCGCTGCGCCCGCTGGTCTGACCTGTGCTCTCAGTCCTACGACGATCTCTCCAGGGTCGAGCGGGTCATCGTCCACCTTGACAGTCTCTGTCGCCGCGACCCCGCCACCGGGTGGTGGTGGCTACAGTGTGTTCGGAATGGCTCTGCTGCCTGGTCTGGGACTGTTCGGAACAGTTCTCGCGACTCGCAAACGGAGACCACTCACGCGCAAGAGCATTCTATCGATGAGCCTGCTGGGATTGCTGCTTCTCACCTCACTGCTCGCCATCGGATGCGGTAGCGGTTCAAAGGGCTCGACTCCCCCATCTCAGGTCACAGTGATGGTGACGGGCACATCCGGCTCACTAAGCCATTCCAAACCTGTAACCATCAGCATCAACTAAAGCAGACACAGCCCGGCAAGGGCGCACTACGGTGCGCCCTTGCCGGGCTCCTTCATAAGTGGCATTACGTGAGAGCCACGAGCACCTCCTCAAGGAAACCGAGTCTGCGGGGTTAGTCACGGCCAGCGTGAGACGCCGCGGTAGAACTGAAATGCGTGGAGGTAAAGTTCACGCCGTTCGGCGCACATCCCGCCTTTTTCTGAGATTCCTGGAATAAAAGGCGCCTCTGCTCGTTATCAACAATAACGTCGAGAGAACGATAACTCAGTTGTCTTCGGACTAGGGTCAACCAACGAAGGGATGGTCGCGATGATTGACTACCAAAGCACGCTATTAGGTCGAACAGAAGTTGCCGAAGGCACCATGGCATTTCAGTTTGAAAAGCCAAACACTTTTGCATTCAAGGCAGGGCAATATATTGACCTGACGCTATCGGGTTCTCAGCCCCAGCTTGGGCCATCGGACGGCATGACTCATACCTTCTCCATCGCAAGCTCTCCGTCTGACAAAGACCTTATAGTCACGACCCGCATGCGAAATACTGTTTTCAAGCGGACCATATCCACCCTGCCGATCGGTAGCCGGGCGAGGATCGAAGGGCCAATGGGATCTTTTACCCTGCATAACAACACAGCCAGACCGGCTGTTTTCCTCGCCGGCGGGATCGGGGTCGCCCCATTCCTCAGCATGCTCTCGTACGCAGCGGAGGAGAAGCTTCGCCATCCTATTGTTCTGTTCTACGCGAACCGCTACCTGGAGGATGCCGCGTTCATCGATGCGCTCTGGAAGTTGGAGCGCGCAAATCCAAGGTTCCGCTTTGTTCCGACCCTCACGCGCGTGGCCAACAATAACGGTTGGAAGGGGAAGATTGGACGTATCAGCTCGGAAATGCTTCTCACACACGTGGGCATTTTGCGAGGCCCGATCTATTACATAGCTGGGCCGCCAACGATGGTCGCAGCTGCGCGCCGAACGCTCAGTGAGGTGGGCGTAGATGAAGACGATATTCGGACGGAAGAGTTTGTCGGCTATTGAGAATCGTGAAGCTTTGGGGTGGAGCGAATGATTGGTGGGGCTGTCTTTTCCAATGAAGGGATTTCTTGGCACCGGCGCCACCTTCGGGGCAGATCTCAACCTGGTCGTGCAGCTCATCATGGAAATGGCCTTGATCGCGGGAACTCTTCTCGCGAAGCACAAACGCTACAGGGCTCATGGTATTTGTCAGACGACGGTGCTTCTATTGAACTTGTTGATGATCGGACTGGTGATGTGGCCGTCACTGCAGCAACAAGTGAAGCCAGCCCTGTCTAAGGGTTTTCATAAGTGGTATTACGAGGTGGCGATAATACACGGGGTCTTGGGGATAGTGGCTGAGCTTTTGGGACTCTATATCGTCATCGTGGCCGGGACGAACGTTCTTCCACAGTGGCTGCGGTTCAAGCATTGGAAGTGGTGGATGCGCACGGAGTTAGCGCTCTGGGCGATTGTTCTGCTCGGTGGCATGGGGACATACTGCGCATGGTATGTGGCGCCATTCCGCTAGTAACATCGCAGTGATGATGTCACCGCGAGGTCTCAAAGAGTTGACAATTAAATGACATCCTCTCCGCATCTCGCCGCTTGGTCGCCGTGTCTAACTCACAGTGCTGCTGGAACAAAATCATAAGCAAAAGGAAATGGAGCGTAAACCATGGAAGAAAAGAATTCTCCATCTGCAGTGGTATCCGAGACAAACACACCTAAAGCAAGTCACTCTTCGACGGAAGAACCTGTTCAACGTCACTGGCAGGGTGTAGTCAAGAGACGCTCATTTCTTAAGGGCCTGGGGATTGCCGGCGCAACGCTGTCGGCGGGCGCCTTATTGGGCACTGAGGGCAACGCGCAGACCACGCGAAGCAGTGGCGGGCTTTCCAAAGGCGATGCTGCCCTCCTGCGGTTCGCGGCGGCAGCAGAACTCATCGAGGCAGATCTGTGGCAACAATACAACGAACTGGGAGGAGTTCAAGGCGGCAATCCGGCGTACATGGCCGCGCTCAGCAACCTTGATGGCGATATGCCTCAATATATCGCTGATAACACCGATGATGAATTGAGCCATGCGGCCTTCCTGAACGCCTACTTGATCTCAAAGGGGGAAGAGCCGGTCGATCTCGATGCGTTCCGAAACTTGCCTAGCAGTCAAGCTACCGGCGCCAAGAATATCGGAAGGCTGACGAACCTGTTGAAGCTCAACGTCGACCTTAGCTGGTATACGCGGTACCGCAGCGCCAACAACCCTGATTTCGGGGCGAAGCTCAAGGGACCTTTCACCATTAAGAACCAGCCCGCCATTCCACTTAACGACAACGACACACCTCCAACTCAGCCCCAGCCCGTCCCCCCGGCGAATCCGCAAGAGAGCCGCATGCAGGCAATTGCGAATACCGCGGGATTTCATTTTGCGTTCATCGAGCAGGGCGGTGCGAGCCTGTATCCTACGCTGGCCTTCAAGGCAACCGACCCTGAGGTTCTGCGAATCCTGGTGAGCATTGGCGGAGTCGAGATCGACCACTTCGGACTCTGGCACGACAAGGCGGGCAATGCCGTGAATCAGCCTTTGGCCGGTGTAATCGATCCAGTGACTGGTCTCACATTCCCGGATCTCAATGCCCGCAACTCAGAGCTCGATCAGACGAACTTGATTCTGCCTGAGCCGTGCGAATTTATCAGCAAGAGTCTGCCTCCATGCTCCGTCATACGGCCGACTTTGACACAGAACGGGGGAGCAGTCGCTACGATCAAGGCTTTCACGGAAGACCTCTTGTTCCTTGGTCAAATCCCGGCGTTCTTCAGCTTAGTTAACCAGCTGGCTGTCGAGGCTGATTCGGTCCGACGGGGTTTTTGATTGTTGCAAGCTCTCTCCTGCTGTCTGGGCGGGCGCTGCATCTAGTTACTGGCTGCAGCGCCTGCATTTTTACGAACACAATCTTGAGCGTTTCTCACTTTACCTAAGGAGCACATATGTTTGAAGGACTGTTTCAACCTATGCATCTGTTGGTCATTTTTGGAATTGCCCTGCTCGTGTTCGGTCCCAAAAAGCTTCCCGAGCTGGGCAAAGGAATCGGAGAGGGCATCCGCGGCTTCAAGTCAGCGATGAAAACTGAAGAAGAGAAGCCAAGCGTAACAGTCGCCATTGCCAACGACCAAAGCCTGACTAAGGGGTGAATCGCGGGTCTTGGCGCTGAAATCCGTTTATGGTTATGCTCGGACTCGTTGTATTGGGACCAAAGCGGCTGCATGCAATGCTGGGACACATGGCGCGTGACAAAGCTCAATTCGAGAATGCGACGCGCGGCATAAAGCTTCAGTTCGGCGCGGAACTTGAGGCGGCGCGTCGAGAGAGCCAAACCGATTGCTCGCATGAATCAGTTAGGGACCAGTAAGCCCTCCTCTACTTGTCAATATCCGACCGCACTTCACTAACAAACATGTTGGTGAGTTAATGCTTCCTTCCGGGTGCTTAATAGGCCAATTTATCAGCGCAATTGGCTTAAGCAGGCCCGCCGGACGAATCTAACTTGTAATCCGGGTGGCTCGGCGACGAGTCCGCACACGTTCAAACCTGACTAAGCGGCGAGCGACCGTCGTAACGTCGCCAAAAATGTTGTTGGAACCCAGCCGGCTCTCGCTGTTATGCACGAACAAAGCAGACTTTCACAATTACATGTGGAATTCTTAGGTGTCTTCTGAAACCTTTTCATCTCACGCATCTCTTATCACTGGCGCGATGCTGAACCCGCGATGCAAATGTTCGTTCAGTTATTCATGGGCTCGGGTCGGTACGCGACTTATGAAACTAAGGAGCTAGGAAATGCGTAAGGCAATTCGCAACTTGTCGATGTTTGGAAGAAAAGCGTTCCCTAAAAGCTGGCCAGCCATCGCTACCCTCACTGTCCTTTTTGTAGGCGGTGTTCTCCCTCATTCTGCTGCTGCGCAAGCATCGCCTCAAATACTGGCGACGCAGACTCGCGTTAAGCATGCGATCTCGCCAGAAGCCCTGGCCATGCACGCGCGCGCCAAGCGTCCCGTAGCCTCGGCGCCGACGAACTCGGAGCTGGCTGCTGCCGCTGCACTAGCGTCGACGACCTTCAATTCCGACCAGGGGCCTGGCCCCGGCCCGATCGGTCCCGGCCCCGGGTGCAATTTGTTCCCGGCACCCGCTTCCGTAGGCACTTCGGTCCCTCTATCGTACTTTGGACCACCGCCTTCCGACACTAATCGCAGCTTGGTCGGCCCCGTTCAATTACTGGATACCGGCGTGCTTGACGTTGCGCACGGGACCATTACGATACCGCTTTATCTGGGCCATCTGAAGGGAAGCGGGAAGAATGTGTGGTACATCTTGACCGACGTTGACGATCCCAATGTCGCTGCCGAGTTGGGTCTGAATTTTTCCGCCAAACTTACTTTCGCGTCGCACTCTGCCAGAACGGGAAACCTCGATGCGAATGGAAATATCGTATTTGACGCGGGCACGGTGAACTTCAGGCCTGAACGGAAGATTATTCCTGGCCCTCCTGGTCACGAATTTCCTCCCACGTTTGCGACCCCGGGGTCCGTTGGGGACGCGAACTACGGTCCACTCGTCAAAATCGTCAATGCCGCAAACGTGATTTACAACGCGCCCATGGTGGCATTCGACGTGAACGCCAACGAGATTAGCTTCCCCAACGGCAACGTGGACTACACCAAAGTGCACGACCAGGTCGTGGCTATCGATCCGGTCAACATGACGGTAACCCTTAACCTCATCAACGGCTTCAGTTTTGGTCGCCCCGTGTGGTATCTCTCCATGGACACAAGCATCCCCCTGGGAGCAGCCATTGAACACAACACTTTCGCTCCGCTAATGCAAAAAATCTTGCTGGGTCACGATGACAGCTTCGGTAGTGCCGTCGAGCGTATCTTCATCAGCACCAATGGACCCGAGTCAGGCTCTTGCAACAATCCACTGCGGCAAGGTTTGTCGGCAGATCTGGCCGATGGATTCAGACCGAATAACGTGGTGGGGGGAATTCCCACAATCGCGCTCGATTACAGCCCGTACTGGGATGCGCAGTTGTTCGAATGGACCCAGGATGCTATCGACCAGGGGTTCCGCGGACAGGTGCGTGAAGAGTTCCAGATTCTCACCTTCGTGCAGGACGGTCTCATCACCGGGCCAGGTGGTAAGACCTTCGGGAGCTCAGGCTTCTCCATCAACTGCTCGATCGTTCAGCGCCTCGACTGACCGAGTGCTGTTTAACGTTTTGAATGCCCGCCGTTTCCGAAGTCGGACACGGCGGGCGCTTCAACCCGAACGACTCTGTAAATTGAAAAACGTTTTCGAGACTTATCCTTCTACGAAAATGATCTCGAGGAGACTGAAACGGCTGGCGCTAAATTAATCGTAATCTATCCTCGTCCCAAAGACATCGAATCCTTCGAGCGCGTATATCTGAACAAACATGTGCCCATGGCCGTCGGGAAGCTGGCCGGCAAAAGCAAGATTGTAGCGAGCAAGATAGTTGGCTCCCCGCGGGGAACGCGGCAGTTCCATCGCAGAGATCCATTTCCCAACGATGAAGGCTCTGGAAGCGTGCGCCTCATCGGAAGGCGGCAAAGAGACAATCGCAAATGCAGTGGCGATTTCTTCCGGGGGCGAACCGATTTTCCTGGTCGGCGAAGAGGAACTATTTGCGTTTTAGCAGACCAGCCTTGCATGATCGCACCGATGATGCCCGCACTGATGATGATCACGCCCATCAGACGCTTTGATAATTCACAGCCTTGTCGGGAATATTTCGCCTCGCGCCTAGTTCTGGAGGGTATCAGTGCCAAACCGTGGCGACTCTTGTAGCGGCGGAAATCATGCGGAGTAATGATCAGGTGCCAGGAGACTGGGGAGTGATGATCGCATTAGGACCAGGAACGGCAGCCGAGGTCGCCCTACTCAGATGGTAGCTCGCCGATTACCCTTCTGGCCGCTCCTCAAGGTTCTCCATCGAGCACGGAGGATTGGCTGGTGGGCGGAGATGAAGCCGCTTCTAAGAGATCGATTATTTCCCATGTGAGCTGCGGCATCGACGGATGGGAACCCTTCCCCTCTCGTCCTGTTCCAGATGGCAACCGGTTATTGGCTTTCCCAGGCAATCTACGTCGCCGCTAAACTCCGTATCGCCGACTTCCTTAGCGACGGGCCCCAGTCGTGTGTCGTATTAGCCGCAGCGACCGGATCGGACGCCCCCTCGCTCTTCCGCCTGATGCGCGCTTTAGCAAGCGTGGGGGTCTTTTCGCACGTCGGCGGAGATCGCTTTGCCCTCTCCCGGCTTGCGAAGAGCCTTCAGACCGACGTCCATGGATCACTTAGGGCGATGGTGATCACGATCGGTGAAATTCACTACCAGGCGTGCGGGGACCTTCTTCATAGCGTTCAAACTGGATCTCCGGCCTTTAACAATGTGTTCCGAGCAAGCTTATTCGACTACCTGCAACAGAACGCCGCCGCCGCCGATGCATTTAATCAAGGCATGACGAATGTGTCGTCGATGTTGGCCTACGCAGTTTTAATAGCCTACGACTTTGCGGGAATCTCTTCCATCGTCGACATCGGAGGAGGCCAAGGTAAGCTCCTGGGAAGGATTCTGCAGTTCAATCCGAAGATGAGAGGTACGGTTTTCGACACACCCTCGACCATCGAGAGGGCAAAGCAACAACTCGGCAACGACGCTTGGGGCAGGCGGTGCTCATACGTTATCGGGGATTTCTTCACCTCCGTTCCAGAAGGAGCAGACGCTTACCTTCTGTCCAGCGTAATCCATGATTGGGACGACGATCGCGCCATTACGATCCTTAGAAACTGCCGTAGCGCGATGACTAAGAATAGTAGAATGTTGCTGGTTGACGCGATCGTTCCGGATGCGGCTTCGGCGTCCTTCAGTAAGCTTCTCGATTTAAACATGTTAGTGATGAACGGAGGGCGGGAACGCACCAAAGCGGAGTTGTGCGCTCTGCTCGAGGCCGCCGATTACAAGGTCACGAGAATTGTTCCAACCATGGCTCCACAGAGCGTCATTGAAGCCGTGCCAAAGATATGTCGACCCGCCTAATCCCCACCTTCACATGACCGCACCGGCTTCCACGAAACAACCGGCATGAAGCGGAAGTTTGATAATTCCCAGCTTGTCGGGAATATTTCACGTCGTGCCCAGTTCTAGAGGGTATCCGTGCCAGACCGCAGCGACTTACGTCGAACCTGGTCGGGCACCAAATCCGAAAAAAGGAATAAGGATATGTCTAAGCTCTTAGTTACCCTTGCTCTCCTATGCGCCAGTCTTCAGACCCAAGTCGCGGGAGCGTCGATTGCCGCAACTGGCGAGCCATCCGTAGTAAACAGCGCACACGCTGTCAATCCTGTCATCGAATGGAATAGAACTCTCCTGGTGATCCTGCGGACAGCCGGCGCCCAGCCTCCCACCATTCATTCGACCCGCAGCTTCGCCATCCTGCATGCTTCCATCTTTGACGCGGTCAACAACATCGACGGGACCTACAGTCCGTACCTGGTCCGTCTCTCGAACGTCTCGCGGCTGGCTTCACAAACGGCTGCGGCAGACCAGGCGGCCCATGACGTCCTGGTCGCACTCTATCCGGCGTTCCAGACCACGCTCGACGCTGAACTTCAGCAGGATCTGGCGCAGATTCCGGAAGGACAGGACAAGACGGACGGCGTCGCCGTCGGACAAACGGTTGCCGCCCAGATTCTTGCGTTCCGCAGCACCGACGGAGCGAACGTCACTCCGCCTACTTTTATCCCGGGAAACCAGCCGGGAGATTACCAATTCACGCCTCCCAATTTCCCACCAGCGGATTTCACACAATGGCCTCAGGTCACTCCGTTCGCCATCGCGCGAGCTGACGAATTTCGTCCCGGACCGCCGCCGCAGCTGACGAGCGATGAGTACACAAAGGTTTTCAATGAGGTCCAGAGTCTGGGTTTCATCACCAGCACAACTCGCACCCCGACACAGACCCAGATTGGAACTTTCTGGAATGGCAACATTCAGGACTTCTGGAACGAAATTGCGCAGACCGCGGCGTTGGGACATCACCTCGGTCTGGCCCATAGCGCGCGGCTGTTTGCCCTACTGAACATCAGCCTCGCCGATAGTACGATTGCCTTGTTCGAGGCTAAGTATAACTACCGGTTCTGGCGGCCCGTGACCGCAATCGAACTGGCCGGCGATGACGGCAATCCCAACACGAACCCCAATCCAAATTGGCTCCCGCTGACGACCAAGACCGCTCCCGACCCTTCGTACCCCGGTGCCCACAGTACCATCAGTTTTGCCGGAGCCGAAGTGCTGAAGTTCTACTTTGGTGATCAGTTCACTTTCGATGTCACCTCTGAGTCGGTGCAGGGAGCGAAGCGCCACTTCACCACCTTCTCGGCGGCTGCGCAGGAGGCGGGACTGAGCCGAATTTATGCCGGCCAGCACTTCCGGACCGACCACATCGCTGGCAAAGGTCTGGGCGCGAGAGTAGCAGAGTCGATCACGGACACCATTCTGCTCCCCAGGTGAAGCACGATTCTGCAATCGAGTAGACGTGCTTCATTAGGAACTTTACTTGGTTGCTAACGACGCCGGCGCGCGCTTCCGGTACCGCCGGCGTCTGTTGCCTTGCAGAGCGACTACTGCCTCGTAATTGCCACGTGATCCAACAGACCAGCGCCCCTTCTGTTAGCGTACGCACTCGAGTTTCTACTCCGTTGCAATGTCAGCACCTCGCCCTGAATTCTCTATTCTCAACGCCGGATTTCGCCCGAAGACTGATTCGCTCTCATAGCCTCTCTTAAATCACGACGGACCTGCCCTTCGTGTTTTAAGGCCTTATTGAGTTCGTGAAGGATCGTCAGCAACTCACGAGGATCTTCTGCTTCCAGTGCGGCGTTGCACAATTCTCTCCAGTTCTTGTGTTCTCCTTCAGCCATACTGCATTTCCCTCCGAAAGTTTGGCGTCTTTAGCGAATGTCGGGGTTGCGCTCATCCGAGACCATCCACGTGGGCCGTGAAACCCACACCGCCTTCACCTCTTCGTAATCACAGTAGCGCTTCCACTGCTGACCGCACGCAGTGCCGCAACAATCGAACCGACAATACAAGAACCGATCACTAAAGTCAGAGCGCTCAGCAATAGATCGCCCAGCAACTCAATAGTGCTTTCCAGCATTCGCGAGTCCCTTCGTTCTCTCGTGGCATTTACCCAAGAGGGCCCACATATGGCCATGGAGCCTGCGTTCTGAAGAGCTCCTCGCTCTCCGAACGCAGCTCCGCGGCTGCTCAAAGAACCCAATGAGGCGGCAGTTGCAGATCGACGTCCAAAACTGCCTTTCAGCAACTACTGACCGACCTGGTTTTGGGTCTGGTCAAAGACTAGCGCCTCTTTTTGACGACCAAAATCGATCTCTTTGAGCGTTGACGTATCCGCGCTTGTTGCTTCAGTCACGATGGCGTCCTGTTTGACTTGGTCGTCATTCGTCTTCAAGGTTCCTGGCACAGTGACCACGGTCTTCCCATACTGCGAGAAACTCACCTCTACCGCAGGGCCCCTCCCTTGCCACTCCACCTTGTAGCTGCCAGGTGTTACTCGTGTGCCGCCGACCTGCACGACATAAGGAATCTCGACCGAGTGTGCCTTGTCTCGTGCCCATGCGCCGAGCGGGGATAGCAGAACCAACGTCGAGAGAACTGCCAGGTATTGGGAATATTTCGTTTTCATGAATCCTCCTTTAAAAGTTATAACTACAAGTTGCAAAGCCTATTCCATCCTTTCGAGAAACCCATGACAAGCAGGGAAAATCCTGCCCGCGAGGAACTCACAATCAGAATCGGAAAACGATTCCGGCAGAAGGTTGCGCCGTGTGCGTCCAGCTGTCAGTTCTCAACGACGCCAGTCCGAAGTCCGGATTCTTGTATACAAAACCTCTGTACTCGGCACGCAAAGAGAAATGGCGCGTCAAGGCATAATCAGCGCCCGCACCGTACAGGAAGGCGCCTTTTGTCTGAGTGCCGGCGCCGGGAAGAGATCCGCCTCTGTTGCCGGTGGGATCAAAGATCAGACCGCCGCCCCCAGCGAGCGCGTAAGTCTTGACCCTTCTAATGGGCAGTGGAAGGTTCAGCACCAAATCGCCCGTGACCTGGTGCACGTCGGCCTGGACTCTGGATTCTCCGAAACTCCCAAAATATTTTTGAGTATTTCGGCCGAAGCCATAATCCCCTTCCGCAGAGAACCAACGGTTGATGTGATAACGGTATCCCACCTGAAACCCACCGGTGTCTGAAGTAGTCCGCGAAGTTCCGTTGCCGTTAGTATCCTTCGTGAAAAAGCCAGCGCCTTGCAGACTGATGTCTGAGCGGTTTTCCTGAGCCGCGGCGCCAAGAGTTAGCAACACGACAAAACTTGCAAACACAATTGCACTTCGTCGCAAAATCTGAATCCTCCGTTCTTGAATGCGTGACTACGATTCCAGCCCCCATGGTCCGGGGACACGAACCGCTCTTTGCATTCAATACTGGCATTTGAGATGCCAGAGTTGCATTGGTCCTGCGCCGCCCGTCAAATACTTGAGCGAACGAAACTTATGCAACGGGAGCAGTAGAGTGCGCGCGGATGGAGTGTCGGCGCCTCGACACACGATTCGACATCTGACGAACTCTGCGACATTTTTCCGAAGCCTTCTGCCTCTTCGTTACATCTGATCAAACATATCCACGGTTAGGCAGCCGTTCGTCCGTCGGGGCGGCAGCAATGCGGGGCGTGTCTGTAATCAACCGTGACAGTCGGTGCTTATACCTGTGCGCACTTTGTCGGTAACAATCTCAGGTGCGTACACGCAAGACTGCGAAGTCTCTGCTGCGCGCGGCCGATGCGATTGGTACGTGCAGCGATTGCGACACTGACTTGGGGAGGTAGTAAGGATGGGCTCTTCGCTGATGCCGAACTACTTATTGAACTCCCAGGAAGCGCCTAGCGCGAAACCGGAAATGCAGCGCGAGAGCGACCGACTGAAGTTACTGCTGGACATAACGAACACCCTGGTCTCGAATTTAGGGTGTCGTGATCTTCTTCGCACGGTTTCCGCAAGCATTCGGCAAGTCATGCGCTGCGACATCGTTGGCGTGTGGCTCCCGGATGCGCAGCAAATCCATTTGCGCCAACTCGCTATGGACTTCCCGGAGAGCAGGGGATTTGTGAAGGAGGGTTGGCATCTGCCGGTCGAAGGGACCGAGTTGGGTAGGGTGTTCAAGACTGGCGAGCCCTATATCGTACGAACAAGAGCCGGTTTCGTGAGTGATTGGTCAACTCCCATGGCTCGCGCAGAAGACCTCGAGTCTGGCTGCGCTCTGGCGCTGATTAGCCGAAACCGGACGGTCGGGGTTCTTACACTCGGCAGCCGGGTCGAGAACTCAGTCAGCCCGGAAGACGTTAATTTCCTGATGCAAGCTGCGGGGCAAGTGGCAATCGCCATCGAGAATGCCTTGGCCTATCGCGAGATTGCAGAATTAAAAGACAAGCTCGCACAGGAAAAACTGTATTTGGAAGATGAAATACGTGGCGAGATGGATTTTGAAGGAATTGTGGGGCAGAGTTCGGCTCTCCGCCATGTTCTGAACCTCGTGGAAACGGTGGCTCCCAGCGACTCGACGGTATTGCTTCTCGGTGAAACCGGTACGGGAAAGGAATTGATCGCGCGCGCGATCCATGAACGCAGCGGGCGTAAAGAGCGGACCTTCGTAAAGCTCAACTGCGCTGCGATTCCGACCGGACTGCTCGAGAGTGAGCTTTTTGGACATGAACGAGGCGCCTTCACCGGCGCGATTGCACAGAAGACCGGCCGCCTCGAACTGGCCGACCAGGGCTCGCTCTTCCTTGATGAGGTCGGGGATATTCCCATCGAGATCCAGCCGAAATTGCTGCGCGCGTTGCAGGAACGTGAGTTTGAACGGCTGGGCAGCAACCGAACCAAGAAGGTCGACGTGCGGCTGGTAGCGGCCACCCATCGCGACCTGGAAAAAATGATGGAGAATCGCGAGTTCCGCAGCGACTTGTACTATCGCCTGAACGTGTTTCCGATCCGCATCCCGCCTCTGCGTGAACGCCCGGAGGATATTCCCCTGCTGGCGCGCTACTTCATCCAGAAGCACGGCCGCCGAATGAACAAGAAGATCGAATCAATTCCCGCCGCGGCCATGAGGAAGCTCTCGAGTTGGCATTGGCCGGGGAACATTCGTGAGCTGGAGAATTTCATCGAGCGTTCAGTGATCCTTACTCACGGCACGGCCCTGCAAGCTCCAATCGGGGAACTGAGCAACAACGGCAAGACCACTCCAGTGGCAGGGACGCGCGAAGCTAATGAACGCGATGAGGCGATCCGCGTCTTGAAAATCACAAACGGGCGTGTAGCAGGCCCCAACGGGGCTGCGGCACGCATGGGGATCAAACGCACGACACTGATCTCGCGCATGAAGAAGCTCGGGATCGACCCGCGAAAAGTATCGTAACCTTCCAGCCAGCAGCCCTTCTGAATATGCCGATTGGCGAGATGGAATCGAGAAGCGCAGCGGACGGCAGGTATCGGACCTTGCTCGAGGTTTCCGGCGCCATCGCCTCGCAGCCCAACTTGAAGGCTGTCCTGCAGAGTTTGCGCCGCTTGTTATCCAAAGTTGTCCCTTTCGACTCGATTGGCCTTTTGCTGTTGTCCGACGACGGGAACTCGGTCCAGCTCATAGCACTTGACCGAGGTCCGGAAGCTTATGAAGTTGAAATTGGCACCGAGGTGCCACACGAGGGGACTGCCGTTGGACGAGCCATCGACGAACAAAAACCGATATACGTTCCTGACCAGCACACCGAGATTGCAAGGATTCCCCAACTGGCATCGAAAGTCAGGCTAGGCACTCCGCATAGCGCGTACATCTTTCCGGTCTCGACATCGGGGAAGAAACTCGGCGCTTTGGCATTTGGGATTGCGCAGGGAGATCAATTTAGCCCCGACGACGTCGAACTTATGACCTCTGTTTCATCGCATGTTGCGGTTGCGCTGGAGAGCGCGATTGCGACCGATGCCGCTGAGCGGTATCAGCGGCAGTTGGCACAAGAGCGCGATCGTCTTCAGTTGCTGCTCGAAATCAACAATCAGGTTGTCACCCAGTTGGACGTCAATGAGCTGTTCCGTTCTGCCTCGGCGTCGATTCGCAAATACTTTGCCAATGACTTCACCGGTTTCTGGCTCATCGATAAACAGTCCAATAAGCTGGAGCTTGTGCTTCTCGATTTCCCTGGCGGCAAGGGCTTTCTTGCCGATACTCCCATCGCTGAACTCACCGATCAGGACCTGGAGAGAATGCGCGCTCGAAGGCCGGAGATCCGATCGCAGCAAGAGATCGAGAAGCTCCCGCCAGCGGTTCTCGAACGGTTGAAAGCTGAATCGATCGCCACCTTGGCGGTTGCTCCCCTGGGGACCTCGAACGGACCGTTTGGGTTCATTTCCATGGGGAGCAAGCGCCCTAACAAGTTTGGACAAGAAGATCTCGACATCTTGTCCCAGATCAGCGCGCAGATTTCGCTCGCGTTGGACAACGCGCTCGCCTATGGACGACTGAGTGCGTCCAGGAATCGGCTGGAAGACGAGCGCTTATATCTCGAATCGGAAATCCGCGCGGAATACAACTTCGAGGATCTTGTGGGCAAGAGCCCCGCTCTGCGCAAAGTCCTCGACCAGGTCGAGATTGTCGCCCCGACGGGATCTACTGTTTTGCTGCGCGGCGAGACGGGCACTGGGAAGGAGCTGATTGCACGTGCGATTCATAGCCACAGTCCAAGACGAGACCGGACGTTTGTACGGCTCAATTGCGCGGCCATTCCATCCGGGCTGGTGGAAAGCGAACTCTTCGGACACGAAAAGGGCGCATTCACTGGCGCCTTGATGCAGAAGCGCGGCCGGTTCGAGCTTGCCGATCACGGCACGCTTTTCCTGGATGAAATCGGAGACATCAGCCCAGAGCTGCAGCCGAAGTTGTTGCGCGCGTTGCAGGAGCAAGAGTTCGAGCGACTGGGCAGCAACAAGACCATTCATGTCGACGTTCGCCTGATCGCGGCGACGCATAGAGATCTGTCGCTGATGATTCGCAAAAATCAGTTTCGCGAGGATCTCTTCTACAGGCTCAATGTTTTTCCGATTGAGATACCACCGCTTCGCGAGCGACGGGAGGACATCCCACTCCTCGTTCACTATTTTGTTTCGCGGTTGTCGCGCCTGATGCAGAAGCGCATCAAGTCAATCCCCAAGCCTGCAATGGATGCATTGACCAATTCGCCATGGCCCGGCAACGTCCGGGAGTTGGAGAATTTCATTGAGCGCGCCGTGATCCTCACGCAGGGAGACGAGTTGAATGTCCCCATGGCGGAACTCAAGAAGTCAGCCGCGAGGAATGCCGCTCCGGTATCGACCTTCCATGAAGCGGAGCGCCAGGCGATCATCGAGGCGTTGAAGGCGGCATCGGGAAGAATCTCCGGCAGAGGAGCGGCTGCGGAACGGCTCGGGCTGAAGCGTACAACCCTGCAAAACAAAATGCGCCGACTCAATATTGCGAAAGCCGATTACTGAGGCCCAAACGAATCGGCAACCTTGCCCCCATGTGGTCGCCTTGCCCGTCGGAGGGCAACTTCGGGCGACTTCGCGCACTTTTCCGCTACCGCCGCCCCACTGCTAACTGACGATACGAGGAATGCCTTCAACAGGAGTGGCGGTTGGGCCATCTACGTGCACCACGGCTCTGTCGAATCAATTGACCGATGAACGATTGCAAAGGAGCTGACACAAATGAAACGACTCACTGTGAGTGGGTGCATTCTTCTGCTGTTGAGCCTTTCCGCATGGGCACAGGAAGTAAGACAGGAAGTAACGATACAAGGAAGTGGCTTCTTCCCTAAAGAAACGACGGATTCGGGAATCACGAGCAAGCCGACCTACTCCGGCGGGGTCCTCGCCGGATACCGATTCAACATAAACAAATGGCTCGCTGTCGAAGGGAACTACGATTACTTCCGCAATTCAGAAAAGTATTCGAACTCCGCCGGTTCGACGTTTGTCCCGACGAACGTGCACTCTGTTACCGGACTCGCGGTCTTCAAGATTCCCACTTCAGGTCTTATGAAGTACTATCTGAGGCCCTACGCGTTAGCCGGTGGCGGCGCCATGATCTTCGATCCCCGCGATATCAACTCCGTGAGCAAGCAGACCCGAGGATCGTTCGTTTACGGAGCCGGCGCTGATTTGCCTCTCGCAAGGCACATCGCAATTCGCGCCGAATACAGAGGCTTCGTCCACAAAGTCCCCGATTTCGGGCTGAGCCCATTGCGAATGGACAAGTTCAGCCATGCTGCCGTGCCATCCGCAGGTTTGGTTTTCACCTTCTGAGATAGCATTTCGGCCTCGGAAAATTGTCGACATTTCTGGTAGTGCCCGTATAAGGGCATACAGGCCGGCGGAGTTTCAGAAACCGCGAGTGCAATCACCAAGTTACGCTGATCTTCAGTGGCACTCCATCTGCACTATCCAATGTGGCGGAGTCGGAGGGCCTGCCAACAGAGTCCGCGAAAGACCGCGAACATTGATCGCGAACAAGGACCGCGGACCAGGAGTGATTATGCAAAAGCTCGCGACAGTTTTCGATTTCCTCTTCGGGTGTCATCACAGCAACCTCAGCCGCGTGTTTACGATCAGGCGCCAAACTTATCGCGTGTGCTGCGACTGTGGAACCGCGTTCAAGTATTCACTCGAGACGATGTCCATCGAGCGCCGACTTCCCGAAAATTCCGGGTTGGCTCCTCTGCGTGTGTCTTGAAAATGTGGTCCGCGCTTGGCTTTTTGCCGACGTTCCACTCTGCCCACATCTAGGCACCGCCCGCGATAGGGCATGACAGCCACTCGAATAACGTTCCCGGCGCTGGCGTCTCCAACAACTTACAGCCAACTTCTAATGGCACGCGGGTTGCACTATCTCGGGCGGTGGGATTGGGAAGGGCTCGCCAATGGAAATTACTGATGCTATCTGTCGATTGGAGATCACCAATGCTGCGAGTCGAATTCCATGACGCTGCGAACACCGTAACCATGCGACTGGAAGGCCGGTTCGTCGGGCCGTTCGCCAGGGACGCAAGGGAGCTAGTGACCCGCTGCAAGATTCCGCCGCGACTCGTCGTCAATTTGTCGGAGGTGACATTCGTCGATGCGATCGGCGAAGAAGTGTTGTCGTGGTTGGGGCGAATTGGAGGGGAGTTTGTTGCTGAGAACTGCTACCCCCTCCACGTCTGCGAACGCTTGCATTTGCCGATGGCGCGGAAACGCGTCGAAGCTCTTCCCCAGGCGATGTAACGCGTTCGCGGACGTTTTAAGACTCTGGTGATTTGCCGATGCAGTGCGGCAATGCAAGTGGGCAACGGGTCATGCGAACCGAAGGAAAGCAAGATGTAGATCGAGAGGAGGAGAGCCTGAATGCGGTTGCCAGTGGGTTGGTGCGCACTGGGTTATCGCGACATTCCAGTACCGTAGGACACCGCGATCCTTTGTACTTGTTTGTTTGCCATCTGGAATGGAGTCGCCGGCGAAATCTTGGAGCTCATCAGGAACTCGTTGCCGCATTGGATGATTCCGAGCAGGCGATCCGCGCGATGGCAGAGATGATGCTTCACCGATACTCGCCCCGTCCACAGAGGAAAAGGCGTGGGACGACTTTCCAAATGTAGGAGGCGCGTCATGAAATGCCCGCATTCGACCGAGCGGGAACGACAAGAACGGCCTCATGACAGCCTCGCTTCGAGCCACGAGATCAAATCGGTTTTCGCTGAGCAGCGCGATTACCTGCACTGGATCTCGCTGGTGATCACCGGAAACGATGCCATCGCTGAGCAGGCTATGCTAAACGCAAACGATCTATCCGCGAGCTGGAGCGGTGTGTTTCGCGACTGGCTAATCGAATGGGCGAACCATATAACAGTGCGGGCATCGGTCAGAGCAGTCCACGATCTCATTTCAGCGTCGGCGAAGCGCTATTCGGGTTCGTCCTGTGAAACCTCTGACTACGATGTTCTTTCCGTTGTTCTTTCCCAGGATCAGATCGCGTCCCTTCGACAGGTCGATCCCCGAGACATCATTGCTGCACTCGACCATCTGGCCCGTTCCGCGTTGGTGCTTCGGGGAATACAACATGCCTCCATTGCCGATTGCGCGCTTCTGCTGGACGTGCCCCGCCACATTGTTTCTGACGCATACTGCCAGGCTCTCCGATGGAACAGCGAGCGTACCGGTGCCGATTTGATGGTGCCGGGACGTGTTTGGACGAACTTGACTCCGAATACTTGAGCATCGGCATTCATGGAATTGAAAACGGAGAACTCGGATTATTGTGACCGGATTAATTGCATTCTTCATGGGCGTTTGCGGCGTTGCGGTTTTGTTCATGCTGACATTTCTGCGCGCTCTCCAAAGAGAGGCAAGAAGGCCTCGGATTCGATTCAGCAGCAAACGGGAGAGAACCCCTCCCGCGTCTGTTTCGATGGAACACAATTTGCCGGACTTGGGCCGTGCCGCATAATTTTCCGGTTCGCGAACAGTTCAGCCGTCCTCGGCGGCCCAATGTCGAATGCGGAGCGTTCCTGACCAGTCATCGCGACGAGCATAAATCTTATGTCCTTCGTATGTGTTGGCGTCCGACGTGAAGGTCGATTTGGCGGTCTGAAGTCTCGACAATTGTCGATTTTGATTTCGACATTTTTCGACACATCCATCGCCCGGCTCCCGCCGTGGGCAATAGATTCAAGAGTTGCCGAGCAACATGGCTTTGGCAACGGTGTTGCGATGTCTGCTCTTCGTAGGGGTTTTCGTAACAAGAGCAACATGTTCAAAATTTCCACCATCGATACGACGTCGCAGCGCACGTTAGTTGTGGAAGGAACCCTCATCGGATCCTGGGTTGCTGAGCTTCGCACAACCTGGAGAACCGCATGCCAGGAGCTAGGCGGACGCAAACTGGGCATCGACCTGGGCAACGTGACTGTCATCAGTATCGAAGGAGAAGACGCGATCCTCGATCTAATGAGGGAGGGTGCGAAGTTTTCCCGCGGCGGCATTCTTACCAGGCACGTGCTGAAACAACTTACACGGAAGAAACAGCAGGAATTATCACGGAGGTGAACATGCCAGAGGCACAGCGCACCACGGGTCCCACGTCATACGCGAGCAACGGTGATTTTTGTCGCATCTTCCAAGAAGAGACAGACAGCCTGTACCAGCTGTCGTTCCTGCTGACCGCCGATTGTGACACGGCTCAGCAGTGCTTTGTCTCAGGACTGGAGGATTCGCTCAAAGGGAGCCGCGTTTTCAAGGAATGGGCGCGTTCATGGGCGCGGCGGGCGATCATTCAGAACGCGGTGCGAGTCGTCAACCCGCGCCCAATGGAGGAAAACGTCCCTTCGAGCTTCAACAGCAGTGGCAGAACGCTGATAGCGGAGCCGGTAGAGATTGCCGCGATTCTTGACCTCGCACCGTTCGAGCGCTTTGTCTATGTCATGGCGGTTCTTGAGCGCTATTCCGATCAGGATTGTTCCGTTCTCTTGGGCTGCTCGCGGCGGGACGTGAATGCGGCGCGAATTCGCGCCTTGCAGCAAATCGGAAGTGTGATGGAGCTTCGCATTAAACAGCAGGTCAATGTCGGCTCATGGAAGCCGGTATTGGATCACAACTGCCGTGCTGTACTCGAATTGCAACTTGCTACACGTTTAGCAACTTTGGCGTAAGCAAAGCACCTTTCAGGGCAAGGATGGAAATAAAGATGACGTTGAGGACTAACCTGATTCTTCGATACGGACGCCTTGGCTCTTTTGCTGTGCTCCTGTTGCTGCTCACGGCGCTGGCTTGCGATAGAGGCAACGTCCGCGCAGCCGCGTCGCCACCAGTTCCCGAAGTGAGAGTTGCGACCGTCGTCCAGCAGGATGTCCCCGTGTACAGCGAATGGGTGACAACATTGGACGGCTACGTGAACGCTGAGATCCGGCCTCAGGTGTCAGGTTACATAATCAAGCAAAACTACACAGAGGGTTCGGTCGTCCGCAAAGGCCAGGTGCTGTTCGAAATAGATCCGCGGCCCTTCCAGGCGGCCCTCGACCGCGCCAAGGGCGACCTTGCGCAGGCGCGAGCGCAACTTGGCAAAAGCACTCTTGATGTGGAGCGCGACACACCGCTTGCCGAAGCCAGGGCCATCGCCAAGAGTCAATTAGATAACGAAATTCAGGCCAAGCTCGGCGCCCAGGCCGCCGTCGAATCGAACAAGGCGGCCGTGGAGCAGGCGGAGCTCAACCTTGAGTGGACGAATGTCACGTCGCTATTGGATGGAATTGCGGGGATTGCACAAGTCCAGATCGGCAATCTTGTGGGACCCAATTCTATCTTGACTTCAGTTTCGCAAGTCAATCCCATCAAAGCCTATTTTCCAATTAGCGAACAGGCGTATGTCCTCGCGCAAAAACAGAGCAACGCCGCCTCCAACAAGCACGCCATCAGTTTTTTCGGGAACTCGCTCGCACTCACCCTCACTGATGGCAGTATCTACCCTCATAAAGGCAAAATCCTGCTGGCCGACCGGCAAGTGGATCCGAGCACAGGCACAATTCGCATCGTTGCTGCCTTTCCCAATCCCGGCAACATTCTGCGTCCCGGCCAGTATGGACGTGTGCGCGTCGAAACCAACATGAAAAGCGGCGCCCTGCTGGTACCTCAGAGCGCGGTTGGGCAATTGCAGGGAAGCTATCAGGCAGCGGTTGTCGGCAGCGATCACAAAGTAAGTATGCGCGCCGTGAAACCCGGCGAGACGGTCGGAACGAATTGGGTTATTGACAGTGGCCTCAAGCCGGGTGAGCAAGTTGTAGTTGAAGGACTGCAGAAGCTGAAAGAAGGAACTCTCGTTACTCCCAAGCCCGCGAATCTCTCCGCGGAAGGGCACTGAGATATGTCGAAGTTCTTCATCAACCGTCCGATCGTGGCCATGGTGATCGCCATCCTGATGGTGATCGTGGGCGCGGTCACCATCGCGACCCTGCCCGTAGCGCAGTTTCCTAACATTGTCCCGCCCGAGATCAGATTGCAGGCCACGTACGTTGGTGCGGACGCGAAGACCCTCGAGCAAGCCGTGGCCACGCCCATCGAGCAGCAGGTTAATGGCGTGGACAACATGGACTACATGTATTCCTTGAACGCCACGGGCAATTCGCAGACGACACTATTTGCTGATTTTGATCTCAAAACCGACCCAAACATGGACCTGATTCTGCTTCAGTCGCGCGAGCAACTGGCCGCGGCTCAGCTTCCGCCCGAAGTTAACAACTACGGGATCACCATCAAGAAGTCGACGACCGCGCCGCTCATGCTGATCGCTTTATTCTCGCCCCACGGCACTCACGATTCGAAGTTCCTGGCCAACTACGCCTACATCAACCTTAACGATCCCGTTGCGCGCCTCTACGGTGTGGGCCAGACGAATATTTTCGGTGCCGGGCAGTATGCCATGAGGCTGTGGGTAAAGCCCGACCAACTGGCTAAATTGGGCATCACTGTCACCGAGATCGTCAACGCGATCCAGGCGCAGAACAAGGTGAATCCCGCGGGTCAACTGGGCGGCGAACCGGCCCCTGGGGACCAGCAATTCACCTATTCCGTGCTCGCTCAGGGACGCCTGACGTCGCCGGAGCAATTTGAAGACGTCATCGTCCGTGAAGCTCCTGATGGCGGAATCGTCCGCGTGAAAGACGTCGCCCGCGTCGAACTGGGTACGCAGGATTACAGCATTGTCGGCCGCTTGAATGGCCAGCCCTCCGCCATCATCGCCGTTTATCAGTTGCCCGGGTCCAATGCGGTCCAAACCGCCGCGGGCGTTCGAAAGCTGATGGCGGAGATGAAGCAGCGTTTCCCGGAAGACATCGATTACGCTGTATCGCTTGACCAGACGCGCGCTGTGACCGAAGGCATGAAGGAGATTATTCAAACTCTCCTGATCGCAATCGTCCTGGTAATCTTTGTCGTCTACCTCTTTCTGCAAGACTGGCGCGCTACCCTGATCCCGATGCTTGCCGTGCCCGTGTCGCTGGTGGGTACGTTCATTCTCTTCCCGCTTTTCGGCTTTTCTATCAATACCCTTTCCTTGTTCGGACTCGTGCTCGCCATCGGCTTAGTGGTTGACGATGCGATTGTCGTCGTCGAAGGCGTGCAACGACACATCGAAGAAGGTTTGTCTCCCAAGGATGCGGCTCGAGCAGCTATGGAGGAGCTTTCCGGCCCGGTTGTCGGTATCGCCCTGGTTCTGTCGGCCGTCTTCGTGCCGACAGTCTTTATCCCAGGCATTACCGGACGGCTCTACCAGCAATTTGCCTTGACCATCGCAATCTCGGTGATCCTCTCCGCGTTTAACGCGCTCACGCTGAGTCCGGCGTTGTCCGCGCTGCTGCTCCGGCCAAAGAAAGAAAGCAGCGGGCTCCTCGCAAAATTCTTTGCCTGGTTCAATCGTGTTTTTGTACGCGCCACGCAGGGCTACGTCCGACTGTCGGGAGGGTTGATTCGGAAGGGCGCGCTGGCGCTGGCAATACTCGCAATATTTGGTATAGCCGGGCTGGTCTTTGCCCACTTTCTGCCATCAAGCTTCCTGCCCGATGAAGACCTGGGCTATGTCTTCATCAACATGCAACTTCCGAATGCGGCTTCGCAGGAGCGGACGGCGGCAGCATCGAGGGACGTTGAAAAAATCCTGAGCGAAACGCCTGGCGTTCAGTACTACAGCAGCGTGATTGGCTTCAGCTTGCTGAGCTATGTCCGGACCAGTTACAACGCCTTCTATTTCGTCAATTTCAAACCCTGGAGCGACCGCAAAACCAGAGCGGAACAGTATCAGGAAATCAAAACGCGATTGAACAGGGAGCTCAGCAAGCTTCCGGAGGGGACCGCTTTCAGTTTCTCGCCGCCAGCCATCCCCGGCGTCGGCACTTCCGGAGGATTTCAGTTCGTGCTGGAAGATCGTGCAGGACGGGACGTTCAGTTCTTGTCCGACAATCTGACCAGGTTTATGGCGGCGGCTCGCAAGCGTCCCGAAATTGGTGCGCTCAGCACCACGTTTCTACCCAGCGTGCCGCAACAATTCGTGGAAGTGGATCAGGCAAAGGTGCTGAAGCAAGGGGTAGCTATCAACGATGTCTACCAGGCCATTCAGACTTTCATGGGCGGCCTGTTCATCAACTACTTCAACGATTTCGGCCGTACGTGGCAGGTGTACGTGGAGGCGGAAGCTTCTTACCGGTCGGATCTCGCGAACCTGGGACAGTTCTACGTGCGCAACAACAAAGGCGAAATGGTGCCGCTTACCGCATTGACCAAGTTCGAGTCGCGTGACGGCCCCGAATTCACCATGCGCTACAACGAGTACAGGTCAGCGCAGCTTAACGGCAGCGCTGCGCCAGGCTACAGTTCAGAACAAGCGACGACGGCGCTGGAAGAGGTCTTCAAACAGACGATGCCTGCCGAAATGGGCTTTGACTACATGGGCATGTCTTATCAAGAGCAAAAGGCACGGCAAGGAATCCCGGCTTCAGTCATCTTCGGCTTCTCGCTGTTGTTCGTGTTTCTAATCCTGGCCGCTCTTTATGAAAGCTGGTCACTGCCTTTCAGCGTCTTGCTGAGCACGCCGGTCGCGGTATTCGGCGCCTTTGGAGTGTTGTGGCTGCGCCGGGCGCTGCTCAGCGCCTTCTATCCGGCTTACGTGGTGCAAATCGACAACGACGTCTATTCCCAGATCGGTTTGGTGATGCTGATCGGCTTGGCGGCTAAGAACGCGATTCTGATCGTCGAGTTTGCCAAGGAAGAGTACGAAAAGGGCAGGCCTCTGGTGGATGCGGCGCTGGAAGGCGCCAAACTCCGCCTGCGGCCGATCCTGATGACCTCTTTCGCGTTCATTCTCGGTTGTGTGCCGCTATGGATTGCAACCGGCGCGGGTTCGGTGGCGCGTCAGATTATGGGCACTACGGTGATTGGCGGCATGCTGGCCGCTACCGGGATTGCCATATTCATTATTCCGGCGCTATTCGTTCTGGTCGAGCGTCTTTCGGCACGGTGGAGTAGCGAAGCGCCCGTTCATGCGACTGTTCCGCAGCTAAGCCCGTCGGAAGGAGACTAAGGTGACAAAACTAACAGCCCTGCTGCTGGGCCTCTTGCCGATTATGCTCCTGAGTGCGGGCTGCGCTGTGGGACCGAACTATAAGCGGCCGGTCGTGGACGTTCCTGGTACGTACCGCGGGGTTATGCCGCAAGACGCAGCGCCGGCTGCGGCAGAATCGCTCGGAGACCAAAAATGGTGGGAGGTCTTTCAAGATAAGGAGCTTCAAGACCTGATCCACACCGCTCTCCAGCAAAACTACGATGTTCGCATCGCCGCGACGCGAATCCTGGAAGCTCAAGCGCAGCTGGGCATCACGCGCGCCGACCAATTGCCAACGATCAGCGCGGGAGCTCAGGCTGTGAATCAACGCAATCCGCGCGGAAAGTTTTTCCCCGCATATGAGACGAGCGCAAAACAGGTGGATCTCTCGCTCGCCTGGGAGCTCGATTTTTGGGGGAAGTATCGCCGCGCCACCGAGTCGGCGCGCGCAACCCTGTTAGCCAATCAGTGGGCACGCGAAGCGGTTGTCAGCACACTGGTCAGTGATGTTGCCACAGCCTATTTCGAGCTTCGTGCGCTTGACTTGCAGCTCGAAATCTCGCGGCGAACGCTGGCTTCGCGCCAGGACTCGTTGCAGCTCACGCAAACCTTGGCAAACGGTGGAGCTACTTCCATGCTCGATGTCCGGCAGGCAGAGCAGTTAGTGGACACCGCCGCTGAAACCATTCCTGATCTGGAGCGACGAATTGAGCAGCAGGAAAATTTCCTCAGCACGCTTCTGGGCAACAACCCCGGCCCCATTGCGCGGGGAATGAAGTTGACCGAGCAACCGCATGCGCCGGACGTTCCGGCGGGACTTCCCTCCAGCCTGTTAGAGCGGCGACCCGACATTCGCGAGGCGGAAGCACAGTTGATCGCAGCCAACGCTCAAATTGGAGTGGCGAAAGCAGCATACTTCCCACAAATTACTTTGACTGCGACCGCCGGATATCAGAGCTCAGCCCTCACCAGCCTGTTCACCGGTCCCGCTGGGCTGTGGAGTTTTGGAGGATCACTGGTACAGCCCCTCTTCACCGGAGGAAGGATCCGTTCCGGCGTGAAGTTCAGTGAGGCGCGCCAACAGGAAATGGTGCTGACTTATCAGCAGACGATCCAGCAGGCCTTTCGCGGAGTCTCAGACGCGCTGGTTGAGTATCACAAGGACCGGGAGTTCCGAGAGGACCAGCAGCAACTGGCGTTCTCGGCTCAAGACGCGGCACATCTTTCTGAAATGCGCTATCGAGGCGGAGCCACCAGTTACCTCGAGGTGCTGACCAATGAAACCAATTACTTCGATGCCGAACTGGGGCTCGCTCAGGCCCAGTCGAATGAGCTAGTAGCCCTGGTTCGCATTTACAGAAACCTAGGGGGAGGCTGGCAATAATGACGTCTTCAACCGTAACCTCATCGATCCCGCAAGAAAGAGGCATGGCAGATATTAGGCGCATCCTCTGTCCCACTGATTTCTCGGAGTTCTCGGATATGGCGTTTCGCTACGCCTTGTCAATAGCCCAGCACTATCGAGGCAAGCTGTTCGTGGAACACGTCGTAGAGTTGTGGCAACATCCCGAGGCGGCCTTTGTCCCGGCACACTACTATGACGAGTTCCGCAGCCATCTTCTTCATAAAGGTGAGGAGGAACTCCAAAGGTTCGTGAACCACCATGCAAACAATGGAATTCGGCCGGAACCGGTGGTGGAGCAGGGAATAGCGGCAGACGCCATACTCGCGCTTGCCGAGGCGCAGGAAGTGGATCTGATCGTCATGGGAACTCACGGCCGACGAGGTTTTGACCGGCTGATGGTAGGGTCCGTGACGGAGCGAGTCCTGCGAAAGGCTTCGTGTCCGGTGCTGGCAGTACATAAGCCGTCACGCGACTTTCTGAGTTTGCGCGAGCAGGATCCCATCCGCTTGAACCGAATTCTTTTTTGTACGGATTTCTCTGAAAATTCGCGGAAGGCCTTGAGTCATGCGCTCTCTCTGACCGCAGAGTACAACGCCGAACTCACCCTACTGCACGTGTTGAAGGACATCCCCGGTGCGTCCAGCATCGACGACGCGATAGCGATGGAGCAACTGGATAGCCTGATTCCACCGGAAGAGCTTAAAGCGGGCAGGATCAGGCCCATGGTTCGGAGAGGAAGCGCGTATGAGCAGATCATCCAGCTCGCCTTGGAAACGCGACCCGACATAGTGGTTATGGCAGTGCGTGGCCGTGGCGCCCTCAATCTTGCGGTGTTTGGTTCGACGACCTATCGGGTCATTCAGTTGGGGCCCTGCCCCGTTCTTGCGGTTCCCGTTTGAATGGGAGAAGCCGGTCAGTTCGAACCGCGACTGGATTCCGTGATTTCCGTCGGGATGGAATAGATTGGAGCGCAACCAGTTGTTTGATTTGGAGAAGAAATTGCTGTCGTGGCTGGTACGAATCGGAGTTGAAGTTGGTCTTAAGAATGCGTAATCCCGCCATGTTTGCGAGCGTCGGCATCTGCCGGCACGAAAATGCGCCGACTCTCCCGCCCAGGCGACGCTCGCAAGCCCCTCCGCACCCAAACGCCTGGGCAATTAACCGCCCGGGCGTTTCCCACCGCCCACCGGGATCAGGCTGGGCTTCGGCCGGAGATTTGAGTTGATAGCGACGCGGATAACCTTGCTTGCGCTGTTCTTTGTCTCCGTCGTAGGCTTCACTCTGGAGCACGCGCAGATAAATCTTTTGCTCATGAGCGCGTCAGCACTCGCGATCTTGTTATGGAATGGGTTGTGGAAGCCGTGACACACACAATTCCATCGGCCGGTAAGATTGGGTCTTGCGGATTTCTTTCATATATATAGACAAAGTGGAACCGTTTCGAAGCGAATTTCATCCATTAATTACGACGGTGATAATTGACAGCGATGCGCATTCTTCTCCTCAATCTCGGTCCGGAGTCTACCCAGGAGGTAAATCAGGCTTTATCAGGTCAAGGCTATGAAATCACCACCGACCGCAGGCTGACGGTTGACAAGATTCTCGTCCTCTCGCCTGAAGTCCTGATCACGGAAGCGACACCGTCCGACCTTAGTTGTTGCGGTGTGATCAGCCAAATCAAGGCAAGTCCAGATCCGCGAACTCCTCGCATTCTGATGATTGTTCACGGTGGCGCGCTGGAACGGGCCCGCGCCCTGGACCTCGGTGCCGACGACGTCATCTCTTTTCCGTTTGAAGCCTTGGAATTCGTAGCCAGGGTCAGAACGCAGTTTCGTGAGCGACAACCAGAACTGGAGCTCGAAGCAAAACTGAAAGACGCACTGCAAAAAGAGCGCCTGGCGGAGACTGCTGTGCAAGCCCTGAGCGGCGGCACGAATGCCAAACGGCGCTTCTGGCTGATTCTGGCGATTCTTGTTCTGGCAGCATTGGCAACGATCATTTCGAATCGGCACAGCCGGAAGGATACGCTCCAACTCAGAGCGGAGGTCGTGCGGCTGAACGGGGGAATCCTGGAGCAGGAAGAGCTCCTGCGCCGCGCAGAACAGGCGCGTGCGTCGCTGACCGCAAGCGACGCGTCGGGGACTCGCGAGTCTTTGAAGGTGCAAACCGCTGAGATCCGCAAGAAGATAGCCGCGGACGGTGATACCGATAGCGAATCCCTCAAGAAACAGCTCGAGGAGACGCAGAATCGCCTGAACCGGCTTGAGAACGAAGGTCGTGTCGCGGAAACGATTGTTCACAGATTCGGACCCAGCGTCTGCTTGTTGCATGTGGTCGTGGAGTTTAGGGACAAAGACTCCGGGCAGATAATCCTTATCTCCAGCGATGCCGCGGGCAAGCCGCTCGTAGACGACAAGGGAATGGTATCTCTCGCAACAGAGGGAACTGGACCGCCTCTGCAGGTTGACGCCTTCGGCACAGGATTTCTCGTCGCACGTGATGGACGTCTTCTCACGAATCATCACGTCGCGGAGCCTTGGTGGGGTGATGAGGATTTGAAGCAACTTCTCGACCGGGGTGCTACAGCGTTCGCCGCGTCTTATACGGCGTACTTCCCCGGGACCTCACAAGGCATCGTGGCCAAGCTCGACCGGATTTCGCCGGACGCCGATTTGGCAACGCTCAAGTTACAGACTGCAGAACCGCCCCACACCGCGCTACTGGAGCTCGATGATCGGCGTGAAGCCAGCGTGTCGGGCGATCCCGTCGTCCTGATTGGCTACCCTACGGGAATCGAAGGCATCCTCGCTCGTGCGGGAAGTGACGTAACAAAAAAAGTGGCGGAAAACGCGCACGAGGTAACCCAGATTGTTTCGCAGTTGGCCGCGCAACACCTCATTCGCCCAACGACTACCCAGGGACACATTGGAGATGTACTAAAGGACAAGATTGTTTACGACGCAGCGACAACCTCCGGCGGTTCTGGTGGACCGCTCTTCAATCGCGATGGCAAGGTCATTGGCGTGAACTTCGCCATTCTGAATGGTTTTGGCGGCTCGAACTTGGCGGTTCCTGTCCGTTACGCCGATAAACTTGTGAAGTAAGCATCCATTAGTAGTGTAGTAGAGGACAGAGCGCGGTCGCGCCAGCGCGGCGTCGGCTTGGATTGCCATCGGGCGCACATTCCTTGTACTATTGAGTGTATACTCATTTATAAAGGAGCTTAGTGGCTCGTCCAAAAAGCGACGACAAGCGAAATGCGATTCTCGATGCCGCGACTCGCGTATTTGCGGAGCGCGGTCTTACCGCTGCCCCAACGTCAGAGATATCAAAACAGGCTGGTGTCGCAGAGGGAACTCTGTTTACGTACTTCAAGACCAAGGACGATTTGATCAATGCCCTTTACCGGGAGATCAAGTTAGAACTGGCAGACGCGATGATGTCAGGTTTCCCACGCAGGAAGAGTGTTCGCACCAGGTTGCTACATGTGTGGGAGGGCTACGTGAATTGGGGGGTGACGAATCCTAAGCAGCGCAGAGTCCTTGCCCAATTGCACGTCTCGGGGATGCTTTCGAACGAGTCGATCGAGGCGGGAAGCGCGCCCTTTGTCGAAATGCAGAATATGATTCGCGACGCGGTTGTGCAGCATATTCTCCGAGCAGACCTTCCGATTGAGTTAATTTCGAAGATGCTGGGAGCTTCAGCGGAAGCAACCATGGACCTGATCGTGTTGAAACCAGCCACGGCAAACAAGTATCGCAACGGTGGCTTCGAGATCTATTGGGCCGGGATCGTCCGGAGGTAATTCTTTGCATCCACGTGATGAGTGAGTAATCAGATACAAAGAAGTTCGAACAAAAGATGCAGACCCAGACAGGGGTGGGCTTCGTGAAGGGAGCTCTAAAGATTGCCCGTTGTGCATAAGCAGCGGACAGTTAAATACCTGTCAGTACACATATTGAATCTACCCAAGTACGGCACGCATCTGTAATAGAACACCGGTGCTTCGGAGGTGGTCAAATTGAGAAAACTAATTGTTGTCCTTTTTGTCGGGGTGTTAGGCCTCATCCTTCTCGCAAGTTCCGGATGCAGCAATACAGAAGCGAAGCAGCCTTCTCCACAAGCCCTTCCGGTCAATACGCAGACCGTAACGCTGGCGCCTGTGCCGCGAGTGGACGAATATGTGGCAACAGTAAAGTCCCGCCGCTCGGCCAGCATACAGCCGCAAGTGGATGGATCGCTGACGCGCATTCTGGTGAAATCCGGCGATCACGTGCGTGCCGGACAAGCGTTGATGACGATCGATCCGCTGAAACAACAGGCGACACTCGATCAGCAACGCAGCACCGAGGCACAGAAGAAGGCGACGTACGACTACAACACACAGGAACTAGAGCGGCAGCGCCAACTTTACCAGGGGGGCGTGACCAGCAAGCAGAACCTCGACTTGGCGGTGCAGGCATACGAGAATTCCAAGGCCGACTGGGAGGCTTCCACGTCGGCGAGCGTCTCCCAGCGACGCCAACTCGCTTACTACAACTTGACCGCCCCATTTGCTGGTGTCGTGGGCGACATTCCGGTGCACATCGGCGACTACGTTTCGCCGCAGACCTTGTTGACCACCGTGGATGAGAATACCGAACTGGAAGCCTATGTCTACATTCCCACGGAACGGGCTGCGGATATACGTATGGGCCTTCCCGTCCAGATTGTCACAAGCGGCGGAGAGTTGATCGAGAGCACAAAGGTCAATTTCATTTCGCAGCAGGTGGACAACGCGCTCCAGGGAATATTGGTGAAGGCGCCTCTCCATAGCTCGCTCGACAAGTTCCGGAATGCGCAACTGGTCAAGGCGCGGGTCGTGTGGAGCACCGCTCCTGCGCCAACGATTCCAGTGCTGGCGGTGACACGCATCGGAGGACAATCGTTTGTCTACGTGGCGACTCAGTCTGAGCACGGGAGCGTTGCCAAGCAGCGTGCAGTGACTCTTGGCGATACTATCGGTAATGACTATGCCGTCGATGGCGGCTTGAAGCCTGGGGAAAAAGTCATCGTCTCCGGTACCCAGTTCCTGATTGACGGGGCGCCTGTTAAGCCGATCAGCTAACACGGTAGTTCTTAAGAGACCGTAGCCTCCGCGGGCCCGTGCGGCAAAAACGTGCGGCAGAAAGACAAAGAGGAAATATAGACTTTGGTTGATTTTTTCATAAAGCGGCCAATTTTTGCGACGGTGTGCGCCCTGCTGATTATTCTGGCGGGGGCGGTTTCCATCCCCAGTCTGCCGATCTCGTTGTATCCAGACCTGGCGCCACCGCAAGTCACCGTCACCAGCAACTACGTCGGTGCGAACTCGCAGGTGGTCGAATCCGCCGTTACGATTCCCCTGGAGCAGCAGATTAACGGCGTCGAGGGGATGCACTACATCACCTCCACCAGTTCGAACGACGGCACCAGCAACATCAACGTAACCTTCCGCACTGGATATGACTTGAACATTGCCGCGGTCGACGTGCAGAACCGGGTAGCGACGGCACAGGGCCGCCTGCCGCAAGAAATCAAGAACACAGGTGTGACCATCACCAAGGCAAATCCCAACTTCGTTTTTGCCGCAGGGTTCTACTCGCCCGATAACAGTCTTTCGAACCAGTACATTTCCAATTACCTGGACGTCTACGTCAAGGATGCCTTGAAGCGGATCCCGGGGGTCGGCGACGTCGTCATCTTCGGCGAGCGCAAGTATGCCATGCGTATATGGCTCGACCCGACAAAGCTGGCCGCACGACAACTTACCGCCGCCGACGTAGTTGCTGCCCTGCAGGAGCAGAACATCGAGATACCCGCCGGACAATTGGGCCGCCCGCCTGCCGATCCCAAGCAGAAGTTTCAGGTGACGTTGCGTGTAGTTGGGCGGCTCTCAGAACCGAAGGAATTCGAAAGCATCATCATCAAGAACACCAGCAAAGGGATCGTGCAACTCAAAGATGTTGGGCGCGCGGAAATCGGCGCGGAAAGCTATGACACGAACCTTTTGTACAGTGGGCACGAAGCCATCGGTGTCGGTGTGCAGCAGCTCTCGAATGCCAATGCGCTGGCGGTCGACAAAGCGGCCAAGGCGGAGCTCATCGAGCTTTCGAAGTCGTTTCCTCCCGGCATCAAATACGTGATCGCTTTCGACACAACCACGGTGGTCGGCGATTCGGTGAAAGAAGTTATCACTACGCTCGAAGAAGCGGTGATCATCGTCATCATTGTGATCTTCCTCTTCCTGCTGGATTGGCGTGCGACCATCATTCCGGCGGTCACGATTCCGGTATCGCTGATAGGCACTTTTGCTTTTATCAATGCTTTTCACTTCTCCATCAATTCGCTGACGCTGTTCGGAATTACTCTCGCGACCGGCCTGGTGGTCGATGACGCCATTGTCGTCATCGAAAACGCACAGCGGCACATCAACCTGGACAATACGGACCCGCATACCGCAACCTCCGTGGCGATGCGCGAGGTGTCGAGCGCCGTGGTGGCAACCTCGCTGGTTCTGATTTCGGTGTTTGTGCCGGTGTCGTTCTTCCCGGGCACGACCGGAATTCTCTACCGGCAATTCTCGTTGACCATCGCATTCTCAATTGCCATCTCGCTCTTCAATGCGCTCACTCTTTCGCCCGCTCTGGCGGCGCTTCTGCTGCGTGGAGAAGAACAAAAATATTCAGTGCTTGATTGGACGCGTATCTCATGGCTCTCGCGCGGCTACAAGAGCGTCGCCCACGGCATTGACAATGCCATCCATGGAGTGGGAATCGCCTACGGCAAAGCCATTTCAAAGGTGCTGAACTTTAGGTACGCCATGATCGTGCTGTTTCTAGTAGGACTGGCTGCCACCGGTTATATGTACGTTCATGTTCCTACGGGATTTGTACCGCAGGAAGATCAGAACTACTTCATCGTGGTGGTGCAAGCGCCGCAGGGAGCCTCGCTCTCCTATACGACGGACGTTTCCAGGCAAGCGGAGGAGATTATGCGGGCCGATCCCGATGTGTTCGGGACATTCGCGGTCCCAGGTTTTTCGCTCGCCGGCGGCAGTTCGTCAAACTACGGCCTCATCTTCGCTCCGCTGAAGCCGATTGACGACCGCAAAGGCAAAGGACACGCGGCCAGCGATATTGTGGCGCGACTCTCGCCAAAACTGTTCGCGGTTCCTGGAGCAATCGTGGCGGCGTTCGAACCACCCGCGATCCAGGGCCTGGGAAGTTTTGGTGGATTCCAGTTTGAGTTGCAGGACCTCGGTCGCAACACCCTGCAGGATATCGACACCGTTTCGCACAAGATCGTTGGCAGCAGCCGCCAGCGCGCCGATCTGCGAGGACTGTTCACCAGCTTCACCGCGAACGATCCACAACAACTGGTGCAGATCGATCGCGAAAAGGCCAAAGCCATTGGAGTCCCGATCAGTCAGGTTACGCAGGCCCTCGGCGTTTACATGGGCTCGGAATATGTGAATGATTTCGACTTCAACAATCGCTCATACCGCGTGTACGTGCAGGCCGATCAACCGTTCCGCATGAATGCGCGGGACTTGCGGCAATACTATGTTCGTTCCGAAACCAACGGCCTCGTTCCACTGGGAAATATTGTCGCGCTGAAGGAGACGTCCGGGCCGCAGGTGATCAATCACTACAATCTCTTCCGCTCGGCGGAAATCGATGGGGCAGCAGCCCCCGGATACAGCTCCGGTCAAGGCCTGAAGTCGATGGAGGAGTTGGCGAAGCAGAACATGCTGCAAGGCATGTCGTTCAGCTGGACTGGTCTCGCACTGGAGGAAGTCGAAGCAGGCGGCAAGGCAATCATCATTTTCGGTCTGGGACTTCTAGTGGTATACCTTACGCTATCGGCGCAATACGAGAGCTTCGCGCTGCCGTTTATCATCTTGCTGGCCGTTCCGATGGCGGTGCTCGGCGCTCTGATCTTCATCTCCATGCGCGGCCTGGTGGACGACGTTTATGTACAAATTGGTCTGGTGATGTTGATCGGGCTTTCGGCGAAGAACTCAATTCTCATCGTCGAATTTGCAGAACAATTGATTGAGCAAGGCCGATCCATCACAAATGCGGCGATTGAGGCAGCCGAGTTGCGCTTGCGCCCGATCCTGATGACGTCGTTTGCCTTCGTGCTCGGTGTGCTGCCCCTCTATTTCGCAACCGGCGCCGGCAAGATCGGCCGGCACTCAGTCGGAACCGCGATCGTCGGCGGCATGCTGTTCTCGACCATCCTTAACCTGTTCTTTATTCCGGTGCTCTACGTTATTGTCAAAGGATTGCTGGTTTCGTTCTCTGCAAAAAAGGAAACGGAAACCAGAGAGGCGGCGGAAATCGCATAATTGGTTAGTCACTGATTCGTCGTGACTGGATTCCCTCGTGACGACGACGAGGTCAATCTGGTGTTACCCCACGCGAGGAGCGCGATGCATGTTTGAGAGTATTCTCTGCGAAGTAACGGAATACGATCCCGGCGTTCTTGAGTCGATGATTGGGCTTGCAGTCGAAATTGCTCGCGAGGGTCGAGAGGGAAGACGCGTTGGCACGCTGTTCATGCTGGGAGATGAGGATGCCGTGCTCGCCAGGTCCCGGCCGCTGATTCTAGATCCGTTGTTGGGGCATCCCGAGTCTTCGCGCCACGTCACTAATCTCAATCTCCGGGGAACCATCAAGGAATTGGCGCAACTGGATGGTGGTTTCGTGGTGAGCCGTGACGGGGTTGTCCTCTCCGCGTGCCGCTACCTCGACGCCGCCGCCGCGCTCGGGGACGTGCCGCTAGGGCTCGGCAGCCGCCACATCGCTGCCGCTAACATGAGTGCTGTGACCAAGGCGGTGGGTATTGTGGTTTCTGAGAGTTCGGTGGTGCGACTTTTCTGTCATGGACAACTGGTCGGCGAAATCATTCCAGAGCTTTGGATGATAGATCACGCCCCCCATCTTCGTGGTGCCGTAAAGAGGGAACAAGTCGGCGACTTGACGGTGCTCACACCAAGTCCGCGACGAGCCTCTATCGCGAGGTAAGCGCGATTAGCAGCTGATATAGGTCATGGGTTCTTGAATCTCACCGCGGCCAAGCGCGCATCGCTGTCTGTACCACCCGTTGCAATTCCTCGCGCCTTGCGCCACTGGCAGCCTGCACGGCCATGCCTTGCGAGATGGTCACTACGTAGCGCGCGAGGTCGGCGGGATTTGAGTCGGCCGGTAGATCCCCTTCCGCTTTCGCGCGTTTGAAGCGCCGGCGTAGAGCAGCCTCGCCCGCCGCCCGCCGCGAAACCAGCTCCCGGCGAATGCAATCGTCTGCTTCTCCACAGACGAGCGCACCTTGCACCATTAGGCATCCCAATGGATGGTGCGGATCAGTGAACAAGTTGGCGGTTCCGCGCAGCAGATGCTGGGTGACTGCGCGTGCCGTGGGTTGCTTGAGAGCGTCGCGCACGTAGGCGGCTGGCCCTTCGTCGTAGCGATCAAGAGCCTTCCGGAAGAGAGTTTCCTTGTCCCCGAATGCGGCATAAAGACTGGGGCGGTTGATACCCATCGCTTGGGTCAAGGCAGACAGGGAAGCGCCTTCGTACCCATTGCGCCAGAACACCTGCACCGCTGCATCAAGAGCTTTGTCCAAATCGAAGGAGCGGGGCCGGCCGGTGCGCCCCGAGGGTTTCCGCAGTTCCATGTCTACTCATTATAGCACTTGCTTACCATTCAGTACAGATCGTGAATCTGTCGCGGCGCTCTCTTCGCTGCTGACCTGCGCTTCGAAGATCACGCGCGCCAACCTGCTTATCGGTCAGCGCCCGGATTCGAAACGGTAGCCGACTCCACGCAGCGTCTTCAAGTAGCGGGGATGCCTTGGATCGCGTTCAATTTTCTCCCGCAGACGCCGCACGAATACATCAATGGAACGTGGCGTCACGAAGGAGCCTTCTTTCCACACGGCGTCAAGCAACTGGTCGCGGGTAAAAACGCGTCCCCGGTGCCGTGCAAGATATTCGAGCAGCCGGAACTCGCGAACCGTAGTGAGCACTGTCCTGCCCTGCACGCGCACGGTCATCGAAGCGATGTCAATTTCCAGGTCTCCCAGCTGAATAATCTCGTGACCGGGGGCATCCGGCTGAACCCGAAGAACGTTGCGGACGCGCGCAATCAACTCACGGGGACTAAAGGGTTTGGTGATGTATCCGTCTCCACCGGCGTCGAAAGCCTGAAGGCGATCCGGTTCCTGAGTTCTGGCGGAAAGAAAAATGATTGGCGTTTTCCCCAAGCGTTCGTGCTGGCGGATCTGGCGGCAGAGATCGAAGCCGCTCATCCCGGGAAGCATAATATCAAGAAGAAACAGTGCCGGTTGCGCCTTGGCTGCCATGGGAACCACTGGCGCCCCGGAGAAAAACGTGGAGACTTCGTATCCGGCGGTTCGCAGGTTGTGTTCGATCAGCTGCGACACATCGGGATCGTCTTCCACGACGTAGATCAAATCCGGGTAACGCGGTTTATCTGCCGCCTCCAAATGATCCATGGCCAGAAGGAGAGCCTCACGCGCTCTAGAAGAGCTTTGTAGAAAAAACCTTGCTTATCTCATCCCCAGCTGACACTAGAGGGACTCTGTTGCAGCAATGTTGCGCCAGTGTTAAAGCACAGTTAATTCGGTTGACAATTAGTCCAGCACTGACCGACAACAACCGCCGGATGTGCATTCAGGGGCGAAGTGTCGATGTAGAAGAACTTTGACCCTTTGGCCGACCCATTGGTCACCATGTACGTATTGCTGCCGTAGGAGCCCGAGCCGTCGGCGCTCCAGGTGTACTGGAAAAGGTCGAATTCCTGAAACGGGGTCAAGCCATTAAGGTTGCTGGAATAAAGATAATTAACGGAGGGGGCACTGCTGCCTAGTTGCCCATTGCGTGCTGGAAACTCGTTCCCAACTATCACCGTGGATTGGGAGTCCAGCATCTCGTCAGTTCCCAGCCCATACTGTCCAATGATGGGTCCGAATTGATAACCCGGAGGATACGAGTTTGTTTGAAACTCCATCGTGCCTGAGGCTGCCGACGCGCCCGTGCCCACGATATATCCGGTGATGTCACTGGCCGACGTGGCGAGTGCATATCCGACCACCGGAACACCGGTTCCTGTGAAGGCAAAGCGGCCGGTGGTGGGATCGACCGCATACTGCGCCGAGACGGTCGTGGCATTTGCCGTCCCCCCACTTCGTTCGTAGTTGGTGCCGCTCACTGCGCCCAACCCATCAAAGTGGAGCACGCCTACTGCAACATCGGGACTGCCGGGAACGTAGCCCCCGAAGCGGAAAATGTGGCTGTTGCTCAGCGTCGCTTGCGAGAAAGTACCGGCACTGGTGGAGGTGGCTTCTCCGGTTATCAGAGGTTGTCCATTGGACGAGTTGAAGATCAAATGGCCTGCGTCGACGATGTAGTAGATCCAGTCGTAGGTCGTTGTTCCAACACTGAGCACGGCGGTGCCCCGGCCGGTCGTTGTGTCGGGAGCGCTTATCGTGCCGCTGCCACCCGTTAGCGGACCCGAAAATGATCCGCCATCGTTTACGTCGGCGGAGATGGAAGAGAGCGATCCTGCCTGCGCGGTGGCCGTGCCCGCCATGGCGAAATGCTTTGTGCTGGCATCCCAACCGGACAAGCGGAAGGCAAACGTGCCGGTCGGCGTGGTGAACGCCGATTTGTTCTGAATGTGGAAGGAGCCCGAGCTCCGTGTTCCGGTTCCGCTCGTGTCGTCGAACTCGATGATACGGCCCTCCGTGTAAAACCCTGACTGGTCCTGCGCAGTTGGGACATAGCGGAACTGGGCAATGGAACTTGAAGTGGCCAGCGTCAGACAGCCGTGGTTCGAGAGATAATCGGCCGAGATGGAGCTTCCGGTGAGCGGCTGTGCCAGTTGCGCGGGGCCGCTCGAGGGGATGATGTCTTCGACTCCTGCGAGGTTGCCGTTGTTGTCGACGACGGTGAAACTGCCGGAGAGAGTTACCGGTCCGTTCGAGTCGAAGCCAGTCAACACAAACGTATAAATGTTGCCTGCCGGTGTGAGAGCGTTGTCGGCGGTGTCGTTCGCGCAGGGAAAATTATTAGGACCCGCCGGAGGAGTATCGGCGTCCGAAATCGCGATGTTGATGAGAGCGGGGGCGCTGCCGTTTGACCCCGGTGAGGGAAAGACACCCTGAGCGGGAACCGGGGTCTGACTATCCATTACCTGAACTGCGAAACCGAGGTTGCCGGGAGGGGTATACGACTTGTCCACGGAAATCACTCCGCTCGAACTTAGATGCACTCCACTCGGCTGGGTAAAGCCGGGCGCCACACTCCAAGCGTAAGGAGGAACCCCGCCGCTAGCCTGGAGCTGTATAGGCGCATAAGGAGCATATTGCGGGATAGGCGGAGCATTCGGGACGAATTCCAGGACTGTGGGCGTAGCCACTTTCAGCCGCGCGGGCGCTACGTTTATGGTGAGCGACTGCGTTATCGTGTTCCCCGTCGCGTCCGTAGCGGTGAGACTGAACGGGAAGATGCCCGACATCATTGGTGTCCCGATGATAGCGATTGCCGACGAATTCTGAGGTGCCGGCGGGGCTGGAGCCGGCAAGACTGTTTGCGCCGGTGCTAACTCCAGTCCCGGCGGGAGTAAGGTGTCGCCGAGCGACCATGTGACCGGGAGCGATTTTCCTGAGCTGGGGTCGACTGGTCCTCCTAATACTCCGACCTCGCACCCACTCTGAACGTCCCCGCTGCCAATGCAGATGTAATTCGTATTCAGAAAGGCGGTGGCTAAGCCTAGATAAGCTGGGCTGGTGTAGGCGATGAGTGGCGGATAAATGGCGATGGGTATCGTGGCCGAGCGCGTCGTGTCGGTCACAGAAGTTGCCGTCACGGTCACTTGTACGGGCGAGATGACGCCTGTGGGCGGAGTGAAAATCACCGACAAAGCTGTCTGACCGGATAAGGCTCCGGTTGGGCCGCCCCTGACAGCTGGCTCCACCGTCCAGGTGACGCCGGCATTCGAGGAGTCGTTTGTGACCTTCACCGTGATCGCAAGGGTCTGGTTGGGATTGCCGTCGATAGCTGCGGCTCCAGTCGGAGAAACAACCTCAACGTTAATTCCCGGAACAGGGCAGCAGCCACCGCCACCGCCGCCGCTGTTGCTCTTGCTGCCGCCGCCACAGCCGATAAGAAAGATAAGAATGATCAGACCGTAACCCAGATATTTCACGAAATCTTTTCTCCATACCAGAAGCTCGCTGCTAGAAGCTCAGTTTCAAGGCGAACTGCATGGTGCGCGGACGATGAGCATTGACCGGATGCAGAAACGCGTTACCGGTCAGGCAGTCGGTTTGCGCGTCGCCGGCTGCGTTGAAAGCTTGAACACCGTAACAACTGACCGTGTTGTTCGCCCGGTTTCCAAAGTTCGGGCTGGGGTCGTAAACCCGGAACTGGGTGTGGTTGAAGACATTGAAAACCTCCGAACGGAACTCAAGGCTGGTGCCTTCCTTCATCTTGAAAGTCTTCATCAGGGTCATATCGAAATTCCAGCGCGTGGGGTTGTTGAGCAGGTTGCGTCCGGCATCGCCGAAAGTCAGTCCGCGCGGTGCTGCAAATGCCGCCGGATTCCCCAGCGTCGGTCCAAAGCTTTTCGGATTATTTGACCCGACCGGTGCTGGGTTGTGAATATTGCCAACTAGATCCGGGAATGAAGCGACGGAAGAGATTCCGCCGGCGGCACCGGCATTGTCGGGAACTGAAATCCCGAGGGCGCCATATCCGCTGTTGATCACCGTAAACGGAGTTCCACTCTGAACCGTGGTCACGCCTGACAGCGCCCAGCCCGCCAGCAAGCTCGTAGCCGCGCGGTCAAAAAAACCCGGCGAGGCTTGCGCCTCGGGCACTGGCTCGTCTTTTGCCCAGGCGCGCACCCGGTTCGAATCGAACTTGAGATTCGGCAGCGTCCAGGTGTAGTTGATGTTCAGCAAGTGGCGCTGATCGAAGTTCGAGCTGGCCTTGTTGGCTGCAACCACTAGCGTATTGACGATCGTGGTGTCGTTCCGATCGGACGAATCGTCGATCGAGTGGCTGTAGGTGTAGGACATATCCACGGTAAGCGGCCCGCGCGTTTTGCGCAGAGTGGTCTGGAAAGCGTGGTAGTTCGAATCGGCCACATTTTGCAACGAGAAAATCTTCTGCAGTCCGCGATATGGCCGGTAGGCGTTGATCGGCGGGAGACCCTGCGCGTTCACGTATTCGCAGGCGGCAAGCAGATTAATGTAGGCGGGTTGCGTCTTGTTGATGGCAACGCCGTTGACGAAGAAAACCGGGTTATTTACGTTGTTCGAAGGATTTGCACAATCGCCAGGCCCGAAAAGGTCTCTGTTATTGAGGATCGGCTGGTTCGGACCATAAGGATTGCCGTTGAGCAGAATGCCATTGTTGGCCTGCGTCGTGACGGGCGAGAAAGAATTCGGTTGCTCTACCGCGGTCAGGTGCGTTCCCTTACTTCCAACATAGGCCACTCCCAGCACCAGGCTGTGAGAGAGTTCGCGCTGCACACCGAAACTCCACTGCTGCACGTAAGGCCATATCGCTTTGCGGGGAATCGAGGTCACGTCAATCGGATAGGCGCCCGGTCCCGATGGACAGGTTTTCCCGATACCGCCGATGCATGGATAGGCCGAGACAGCGCCGCCCCCTGAGGGCGCCAACTGGGTCATCGTGAAATTGAGAGGAGCGCTGCCCACCAGCGAACCGGTATTGGCCTCGCTTCCGGTGCCATGCTCAAAAAATATGCCGTAGCCACCGCGAATCGAAGTGCGGCCATCTCCGCGAGGATCGAACGCAAATCCGATTCTCGGCGCCGGATTGAACCGGTGCGCCTTCATGCAGGTCGAGGGCACGCCGGAAGCGTAGGTTCCGCACTCGACTAGCCCATTAATAAGGAACGGGCTGACATCGCCGGGACTCGTTGGAACCGGAATCGTCTTTCCCTTGTACTTTAGGCGGCCGTCCTGGGCAAACTTTAGAAATTTGTCGGGCGTTACGAACTTGGTGGGATCCCAATTCCACGCCTCCTCGTTATTCTCGTGGTAATTGCCGAACAAGCTGAACCTTATGCCCATGTTTAACGTCAGGCGCGACGTGACCTTCCAGTCGTCCTGGACATAAGGCTCAAAGATCTCGTAACGGTTGTGATATTTTAGCTGCGCGCTGTCTTGCTGGAACGAACTGATGGCGCCCGTCAGCAGATTGCTGTATTCGTTTCCAGTGAAAAGATTCGCATTGCCGAAGTTGCCGAAGCTCAACAAGCCCTGCACATCTCCGGTGTTGGGGCCATTCGTTGCGTTGATCTCATTTCTTTGGCCAAGGATCGCCTGGATGCCCATCTGGACCGTATGCCGGCGAATGACTTTGCTGATATCATCACGCGCGCTCCAGGTTGGATTGGCCAGTTGCCAGGGAGCATAGCCTGGATCCACTGAGAAACCGCCCCCATAGGCCAGGTTGCCTGGGGCGAGAGTAACCCCTGATAACCTGCCTGTGCCGGCCGCGCACGTGCCGTCGCCTTGCTTCACGCCTCCAAAGCAGTTGTCGAAAAGATATCCTTGGAGTCCGTTGATCTCGGCAGGACGCTGAATGCTTACACCCGGCGCCGGACGCGTCGTCAGACTGATGTGCGACGCCGTATAGCTAACGACCACCTCATTGAGCAGCGAACTCGATACGGTCTGCGTCAGGTGAGCCACAGAACTTGTGCCCGGTCCAAACAAACGGCCCTGCACGGTCGGAAAACTGTTTCGCACATAACCCCAGATCGGTCGGGGCTCTGTCGTATCCCACGAGTCATGGATGTAGCGAAACGTGGCGCGCAGTTTCCCCGGCCGGATGTCATGATCAATGCGGAATAACTCCTCGCGCCAGTAAGTCGGTTGTGCGAAAGCGAAGTCGTAACAAGATCCTACTGTTGAGTTACACCCTACCGAAGAGTTTGGGAGAGGAATCATCCCCGAGGCTTGGAATTTGTTGCCAGTTGTAGGATTAGTAATCATCCCCGATCCAGCGAGGGCGGCTCCAACCGGATCGATCGTGGGATTTCCGCTGTGAGTGCTGTCGTTGTAGCCAACGATGTTATACGGCAAGGTTGTGCCGGAGTGGATGTGAGGACAGTCGGGGAATTGCACTGGATTAAAGGAGGTGATGGCAACATTTGGAGGCAACACCGGACAAACATCGCTGAAATCTGCGCCAATATACTGAGTGTCGTCTGCATTCGTGCGGTTGGTCGGCCGTTCCGCGAGCGAGGGCACCGCCTGATTGAAATTGTTGTCAGTCGGGTCTTTCTCGAGTCGGAATTCTTCAGAGAAGAAGAAGAACGTGCGGTCACGGTGGGGATAGAGTTTGGGAATAAACACCGGCCCGCCGATGGTGCCGCCGAAATCATTCTTGCGATAGAGAGGAGCGCGCAACGTTTCGTCGAAATAGTTGCGGGAGTTGAAAATTTCATTGCGCCCGAAGTAATACGCGCTGCCGTGCAGAGAAGATCCGCCCGTCTTGGTATCCACCAGGATGGTTCCCGAGGCGCTGCGGCCGTACTGGGCGCCGTAGTTTGAGGTCAGGACCTTGAGTTCGTTGATCGCATCCAGGCTGGGATATACCACCAGCGTGCTTTCGCTCCCGTGGATGCCAGCGTGCAGAACGTCGGCACCATCCACGCTGAAAGTGTTGTATTCGACGCGGCCGCCATTGACGCTGAACTTAACGCTCCCCTTCACGCCGACCAGAGCCTCATCCTGTCCGCTCTGATTGCTGACCCCCGGGGCGAAGGTCAACATGCTGACGAAATTGCGCCCGTTCAGTGGCGTCTCCTCCACCTGCTTCGCGGTGATGACCTCATTGACTTCCGCCTTTTCGGTTTCGACACGCCCAACACTCTCGCCGACAACATCGACTTTCTCGGGACTGGCTGCCGCTGGCTCGAGAGCGCCATCCAGTTCAATTTCCTGGTTGGAAACGAGAATCAGATTCTCTGAAGTGAAATCCTTGAACCCCTTGGCGGCAATCTTGAGCGAGTAGGTTCCCGGAGCGGCATTGATGAAGTACTGACCTTGAGCATTGCTGGTGATGGTCTGAGTTACGCCCGACGTGTTAGTGAGCGTGATGGTTGCACCCGGAAGCACTGCGTTCGACTGGTCGGTGACGGCGCCGTAGACCTGAACCTCACCCGCTTTATGAGGAGACGGTTTTACTGGAGCAGCGGCCTGGGTCGTCTGCGTGCTAGGCGGTTTCGCGCCCGCCGGCGGCTCAGGAATTTGCACTGCCGGCGGAACGAGATCGGGCCCGATTGGTATTTGCGCCAGTGACAGCAGAGCCACAACCAGGACAAAGGACGCAAACTGCAATACACACTTCAAGGTCTTCACAAGAAACACACCTCGAACCAAAGGAGTCAAGGAGTACCGGAGAATTGTTACGGCAATATGACGCCTTGGTTAATTTCAAGTGAAGATCGTAAGTGGAGGGGGCCAGCATTTCAGGCACTAGCGGCGTGTTCTGCGCGGCACGCCGGCCGCGGGAATTCACGAGCCTTTAACATGACCGTAATTCCAACGTAACATTCATCGCAGAGAGTTGCAGATTCGGAAGCCAGCTTATTACCTGGAGAAAACCGTGCCCAGCTCTCGAATTCGATTCCTTGCCCTGCTCCTGCTTCTTCTGCCCACGCTGTCGGAAGCGCAGACAAAGGGCGTCGTAAACTTCAGCGGCTTGAAGAACCTCGAGTTCATCGATCGGTTTTACAACGGGGGGAAGGGTAGTCTGGGGTCGGGACCGGGCCCGAACTTCGGCATAGAGTTCACGACCAACGCCCAGACCATTATCTCAGCCAGCAAAGGCGGCTCTGGAAATTTCATCAACAATCCCGGGGGGGCTCCGGTGATGTTCTTCCAAGCCGGGAACACTGTGACGATGACCGCGACTAACGGCGTTGGGATTGCTATGTGGTTCTATTACTCGGCACTCCAGACCGGAAGCGCTACTGTTTACGCCGGGCCCAACGGTACAGGGAGCATTCTTGCCAGCGTTACGCTGCCTCCGAATAACTCAGGATGCAATACCTACAAGCTTTGCGTTTGGTCTCCCGTGGCGGTGCCACTGAACACGACCGCTGGATCGATTAGTTTCGCCGGTGTCCCCGATTACCTGGCGATTGGCCCAGTGCACTTGGGCTCTGCGATACCGACGTCAATCGTCCTGACATCCTCGCAAAATCCCTCCGTACAGGGTGAGGCAGTCACTTTTACTGCGAGTGTTACCGCGACCGGCACAGCGCCGGTCGGCAGCGTTACGTTCAAAGCAGCCGGCCAGGTAGTAGGGGTAGTCCCGGTGTCCGGCGGGGTGGCCTCGATCACGTTGACTTCGCTGAAGGTGGGTTCAACAACGATTAACGCGAAGTTTCAAGGCAATGGATTCGCCACCGTCGGGAAGAGCTTGATTCAAGTTGTGAACTAGCTCGCGGGCCAGGAAGACAAAAAGACTGAGAACTGTCACCCGGCAAACTCTACCCAAGCTAGAGCGTTCGAGAGGAGTAGTGCGTGCGGGCCGAAATCCACAGTGCGCAAGGTTTTGCGGCTTGCGGCCTCGGAATTTAACGCACCGTTCATCTTGTTGTCATTTCCGAGTAACAGCCCTGAGTGATAGTTCTCTCGCACTCGAACCACGGAAACTCGCGCTCCCCTGGAGTTCTGGTGGTGTAACGAGTGCCTCGGAACGCTTTCCGCAAGCGTGCTGAGACAGCAAGGGGTATCTACCGGGCGCGTCAAGGCGGGTCCGAGCGACAAGCAATGCTCCAAGACACAGGAAAAATTACTAACCCAAGCTCTAAGGAGAATATTGAGATGAGAGGAACAAAGGTATTTTTCGCGGTCGTAGTGCTGACCGCAATCGTAGGACTGGCTTCCGCAGCCCACGCCCAGGTACAGTTTGTTGGCGTCGGCTCGTCCGCCATGTTCAACACAATTTCCGCAGCAGCATTCACCGATCTATGTTCTTCACGCGCCGGCAGCGACTGTCGTCACTGGAGTGCCAAGGGCAAGAACACTGCCGATAACCAGAACTGGGCGCAGGGAGTGGACAGCCGTAACAGCGCGATTCCCGTGGAAGCGGGATCGTTTTTTGTGGCATGGGACAACAACTCCACGCCGATCAAAATCTGGTCCTACCTGAGCGTAGACACGATTGTCGGCCAACGCCTTTTCTTTGCTAGTCCTCGCGCGACTCAGCAGATTGATTCCGGTGCCCTCAGCGCCGCGGGCCAGAACCTGGTCCCTGCCGCGATTCTCTTGAACCGCCAGACGACTGCGGATCAACCGGACGAGACGGCGGGCATACCGTCAGCCGTTCTCTCCGCCATCCAGACCACTTTCACTGCCGCGATCAGCGACGTCCGTCCGGAAGACGCCAAGTTCGAAGTCAACCGCATCCTGGCAACTTTCGCCACCAACGGGAATGGATTGGGCTATGGCAATCCCGCGAACACCACTTGCTTCCAGCCGCCTGACAGCTGGACCGTCAGCAACATCCTGGGCTGCCCAATTTACGGTACCTGGGGCGGCAGGTCGGTTCCGGTACAGTATTCCATCACGGGCACCGATCCATTCACCGGCCACGCTGCCTGGAAGTACAAGACCATCGAGGTGGGCGCCGAGCCTATCATGTTCATGTACAACGCGAGCAATACCAACGGCCTGGGCGCGCTTGGTTCAGATGGCAACGTTGCTTTCAAGAACCTGAACCGCACTACCGCAGCTTACGTTTTCAACGGAACCCTGGGTCGCGCGCAGGATCTCGATCCGTCGCTCACCTTGGCTCTGCAGGGTATCAGCTCCAACCCCGCAGTCAACCCGATTCTACGCGAGCCACTTTCGGGCACCATGACTACGACTGAATTCAACGTGTTCCGCACCATTGAGACGCTGAAGGAAATCCCGAATGCTGCCTCGCAGGAAACCGGCATCAACCTTGCCAATGCCTGCACATTGGGGTCAAACTGCCCCGATCCTCTGTATCTGCCTGGCCCTGGCGGCTCGGTCCGTTATCGTGCCATCGGTACCGGTGCTGAGATCAGTGGTGTCAGCAACGTGGGCGGTATTAAACATATTGCGGACAGCATCGGCTATGCCTTCTTCTCCTTCGGCAACGTGAACCCCATCGGCGGCGCTTCTGGTGCGGGCCGCTACGTCACGCTGGATGGAGTAGATCCCATCAATCAAGGCTACGGTTCCTACGTCTCAGACGGCATAACCTACGCCCCCGGTCAACTGCCGCTGTGCGTGGCGCCCTGCATTGCAGCCGGCGGTACCTCTCTACCCAATGTTCGTAACGGTTCTTACGGCGCGTGGTCGATTATTCGAGCGGTCACCGATGCCACGGGCGTCAACCTGACGAACACTCAGGCCCTGGTGACAGCGGCCCAGAACGAAGTCAACAATACAACTGCCGATTTCGTTCCGTTCGTCTGCAAAGACACTACCGGACTCTGCACGGGTGAACCGGGCCTGCATGTGTTCCACTCGCACTTCACGCCTTCTGGGGTCGCCGGTGCTCCCCACAATGGCAACGTTACCTCCACGGAAGTCGGCGGCGACGTGCATGGCGCGGTCTTCACGAACCAAGCCGATCTGGATTACCACACCGACACCACCAAGGAACTTGTTAGCATTCGGCAGTAACTTGACCGCGAGTAACTTGGCGTAGGTTAAGACATAACGTGGGGCAGGCTGACCTGATGGGCCAGCCTGCTTCTTTTTGGGAGGGGTTTGGTTCTTCGGCCTCGCTGGTTTGGATCAAGGCGAATCAACTACTCCTATCGAGAATAGATACTTTATGAAGTGTGTGGGCTCACGGTTCTTGGCGGTTGCTGTTTCTCTGCTCCTCGCTTTTATTTTGTCCCTGGCTTGCGTAGGGCAGAAAATTGCTACGATTGACCCCAACGCTGCTTCCAGCAAGAGCCTCGAGGATCTCTCCAAGGCTTCGTTAAGCAGCAGCCAAATGCATGCCGACCCGCCGGAACTGATCGAAAAAGCTGAAAAAAAGGACTTCACTCGCGAGTTTGTCGCCGTGCAATGGCGTCCAGGAGATCGAATTTATCTGTATGTGGTCCTTCCGGCAACGGTAAAGAAGCCGCCGGTTGCGATTTATATCTACGGTCATCCCTCCGACACCGATCGCTTCCAGGACGATGGCTGGTGCCAGCGCACGACGAGCGGTGGCTATGCGGCAGTCGGATTAGTCCCCGCACTTACCGGACAGCGCTACCACGACCGGCCTATGAAGGAGTGGTTCGTTAGTGAGCTTCAGGAGGCGCTAGGTAAGTCAGCCCATGACGTGCAGATGGTGCTGAACTACCTTGCTGAGCGCGGCGACCTAGATATGGGCAATGTTGGCGTGTTCGGGGTAGGGGCGGGCGGCACGATCGCAGTGATGGCAGCTTCCGTCGATTCGCGAATCAAAGCCATCGACCTGCTCGACCCGTGGGGAGACTGGCCGCTCTGGATGCAAAAGTCGGCTGTGATTCCAGATGAAGAGCGTCCAACTTACGTGAAGCCCGAGTTCCTGAAAAAAGTCACTGACTTCGACCCGGTGAAGTTGCTGCCTACGCTGAAGACGCCGCACATTCGACTGAACCAACTGAATGACGATTTTGCCAGCACGCCCGAAGAGGCCAAGAAACGGCTGGAAGCAATGCTGCCCGTGACAGCCGAGCATCGCCGGTTTGAGACGAGTATGGCGTTCTACAGCGAGGTCGCTTCCGGCGGGCGAGTGTTTGACTGGCTGAAACTTCAAATCAAGGCCCCGGAGTCGAAAGTTCGCGAAGCGACAGAAGGAACGCCGTCTGGCGTGGGTTCTGGGTCGGGAAAGTAGCGTCGAGCTTTGGAATGTCGGTTTGAAGAATGCCGGTTTGAAGCGTAAGGACGCTAATTTGAGTGCGGGTATTTGTCCCGCTTGCAGGAGCCCTGAATGGTTAGACGTTCTATTCTGTCCACTTCGATTCTGTTGACAATGACCTGCGCGATGATTGCTCTCTGCGGTTGCGGAGGAAAAAACGGGTTGCTCGGAACCGGAGGTGGCGCGAGTCTGACCGCCGTCTCCCTGACACCGATCAACCCGACGCTCACGTTGAGCGTGTCTCCGCCGGCTTCGAAGCAATTCGTTGCAATAGGTCAATACAGCTTTGGCAATCCGCAGGACATTACAACCCAGCTTACGTGGGTTAGCGCAGACACGACCGTCGCCACCATGGACAATAAAGGTGTCGCTACGGCGGTCGGCTCCGGGAGAGTCATCGTCACCGGCTCCATCCAGGATCCTGTGAGTCTCAAGATATTTCAAGTAAGCACCATTGTTACCGTGGTTCCGCAGTTGACAGGGATCACGGTCAGTCCGGCAAGCGCGCAGATCGCGAAGGGAACGGCCCAGCAATTCACGGCCACCGCCAAGTACAACGACGGAACCTCCCCCGACATCACGTCGCTGGTGGCATGGAACTCAACCCAGTCCGGGATCGCCACAATCAGTTCTTCGCCCGGGACGCAAGGCTTGGTGCTCGCTGCGTCTCCAGGTTCGACCAGCGTCTCCGCTTCGCTGGGAACGGTCACCAGTTCGACCTCTTCGCTGACTGTGTCGAACGCGAATCTGGTCTCAATCTCCGTGACACCTGCGGGCGCGACCGTGCCGCTGGCAACTTCCCAGCAATTCGTCGCCAATGGCAGCTTCGACGACGGCACGCAGCAGAACGTCAGCGAAACCGCTAACTGGACTTCAACGAGTCCAACGATTGCTCGCGTTAGTTCAGTTGGCGTCGTGACGGGCATTGGGTTGGGCAGCACGACGATTGCTGCCAGCTCGGGCGCGATCAACGGAACTACGTCCGCTACCGTGGATGCGAGCTCCGTATCGGCACTCAACATTATTCCGGTCGAGCTTACGGCTGGAAAAATTGCCAACCTGACAAATTACCAGATGCGCGCGGTGGCAGTTTTCAAAGACGGCAGCACGCTCGACGTAACGCACACGCCCGGCATAACGTGGAGTTCAACGACTCCTACCGTGGCAATCATTGGAGCACCCACCGGACTGGCGCTCGCGGTTGGCCCGGGAACTGCGACGATCTCCGCAAGTCTCGGCCAGACTGGTAGCTCATCATTGTCAGTATCGGATTCGACGATCGAGTCGCTCGCGGTTGGACCTTCGCATAGTACGATGGCTGCTGGCACCGCTCAGAATGTGATTGCCGTCGGCACGTTTTCCGATAGCAGCGGCACGTTCCAGCAGGATATCAGCAGGGCGTCGGCCTGGGCCAGCGACAATACAGGAGTCGCAACCGTGGCCTATGCGAACGGATTGCAGGAACTCGCGACGGGAGTTGCTGCCGGCACTGCCAACATCTCAGCCAGTTTCTCCGACGCTCACGGAAATCTCGCTAGAGCCTCCGCTCCACTAAATGTCAGTAATGCCCAACTGAGCGGGATTAGTATTGCTCCAGGAAGCACTTCAATCACGTCCGGAGGTGGCCGTCAGTATGTTGCAACGGGCGCGTTCACCGATGGAACCCGGCAAGACGTCACTATGCTTGCCAATTGGAGTGCGACCAATAGCGCCGTCGCATCGGTGAGTTCATTCGGTTACGCCGCTGCCGTCGGTCCGGGCCAGACGAGCGTCAGCGCAACCCTCATTTCGCAGACTGGTTCCAGCTCGCTGCTGGTTAATCCGGGAGCTTTGACCCGGATCGACATTTGCGCGGCCACGGTTTCGAATCCGCTGTCGAATTGTCCTCCTCTAGATCCGGTAACTCCGCCTCCTCCCATCAGCTTCGCCAAACAGGTACCTTACGGCTTGATTGCGATCGGTACTTTTGCCGATGGCAGCAGGCAGGATCTGACGAGCTCAGTGCAATGGTCGTCCGGAAGCACGGCTGTCGCGACAATCAGTAATGATCGAGGAATCCCGGGATACGTCACTGGCGTTACGGGCCAGGGAGTTGTAACTGGACTCGCGGCTGGAACCGTGAACATTACTGCCACAGCGGGCGGTGTCAGCCGTGTTGCGTCGGTGATCGTTACCGCGGCCACTCCACAGTTTATGACAGTCACGCCCACCGCCGCCGCCGTAACGGTCGGCCTGGGGCAGTCCTTCACAGCCTCGGTGACCTTCAGCGATTCGACTACGCAAATCGCGACGCCATATGTGCAGTGGACCACATCGGATCCCGCGATTGCTATAGTTACTCGCGGCGGGATCGCGTTCTCCACCGGAAGGGGCACAGCGAATATCTCTGCGAATCTGGACGTCGTCTCTGGGTATACCACTCTGACCGTGCAGTAACGCGCCGCCGTTACTTTGGCTTTTGATCCAACTGAAGGCTGATAACTGACAGCTGACAGCCTCTTACTATCTCTGCAGCGCAATCCATTTGTCCGTGCGGGCCTCGAGCAGATCGAGGGGAAGGGTTCCACCGTCGAGCATCTCGTCGTGAAATTTCCGGATGTCAAACTTGCCGCCCAACGCTTTTCGGGTGCGTTCGCGGAGTTCGCGGATCTTGAGCTGGCCGAGCTTGTAACTGAGGGCTTGCGCGGGCCAAGCGATATAGCGGTCGGTCTCGGACTGGATAGTGGGCTCGTCGACAGCGCCCGACTTGCGGAAGAAGTCCACGACTTGATCGCGTGTCCATCCTTTCGAGTGGATTCCGGTGTCGACCACCAGACGCACTGCGCGGAAGAGCTCGGACGAGAGGCGACCGTAGTCCGAGACCGGGTCTTGGTAGAAGCCGATCTCTTTGCCGAGCTGCTCTGCATACAATGCCCATCCCTCGATATACGCATTGAAGCCGAGACCATGCAAGCGGAACTTCGGCAAGCCGGTCAGCTGCTGCTGCACCGACAGCTGCATGTGATGTCCGGGGATGCCTTCGTGATAGGCGATCGCCTCATCGTTGATCAGGGAGCGTTCCGCGAAGTTGGAGGTGGCGACGACCACGCGGCCGGGGCGCTTGCCGTCCGGCGTGCCGGTGACATAGTGGGTTGCAGCGGCGGACTGGAAGGCGGGTATGGCTTCAACGGTGACCGGCGACTTCGGAAGAAGAGTGAAGAGCTCTGGAAGTTTCGGCTCCATCTGGGTGATGTAGTGGCGGAAGTCTTCGAGGATCTGCTCCGCCGAGGTAGGAATGTATTTGGGATTAGTTTTGAGCGAACCTCGGAAGGCGGCGAGGTCGGCGAAGCCCTCTTTCTTGGCGATAGCCGTCATCTCGGCCTGGATGCGATCGATTTCTCTGAGACCGAGTTGGTGTATCTCGTCTGGCTTCATGCGAGTGGTGGTCCGGCCGTAGATGTCGTTTTCGTAGCGCCTTTGACCATCTGGCAGAGAGGTGACAGAGAGAGTTGTACGGCCTTGAGGCGCATATTCCGTGCGGAGAAAGGCGGCGAAAGTCTTGTAGGCGGGGATGACATCGACGTTGATGGCGTCAGTGATCTGTTGGGTCAAGCGTTTCTGGTCTTCCGGGGAGATGCTCGCAGGATACTTCTTTGTCGGCACGAGAAAGGGGTCGGCATCAATGATGCCCTGACACTGGACGGGAAGTTTCTCCAGCAGGAATCGGACGGGCATGAGCTTGTCTTTCATGCCGGCGCGAAGGACTTCGGTGGTCTGGCTCAGCACGCGGGGGATCTGGTGGAGACGGGCGATGTAGTCCTCGTAATGCTTGACAGAGTCGAGAGGTATGGAAAGCGGTAAGTCCGCGAGGCTGGTATGGATGCCATTCTGCTGGTTGATGGGCATCTCGTACTCTTTGAGGTCGAAGTCGGCGATACGCTGCTCGAGGACACGAACGAGGAGATCGTGCGAAAGCTGATCCTGGTCGGAGAAGCCAGTGCTCGGGATGGCTTCGAGTCGGGCAAGGAGAGCTTCGTCGGTCTTGTGATACTGAGCGATGGCATCGAGTGAGCGGTCGGCGAGCTTATCGTTGTAGCGGTAGTCGCCGAAGGCGGTGGCGCGCTCCGGGAAATTGCGGAGATCGGACTCGTACTGCTCTCCGAAAACAGCGTTCTGGGCGGCAAGTCGGTCGGCAACCGGTTTGAGGTTTTGGGCGAAGGCGGAACTGACTACGGCGACTATGAAAAACAGGCTGTGGTGAAGGCGCATAGATGTATGCAGGGTACCAGAAGGAAAGATGGTTGCGCGAAGAGGTAACGCTCTGCGGGTTGCATTTACTGTGCGGCCGCCTCACGGGCAGCGTTCTATTTGACCGAGCGGCTGGATGTTATCTTTATGAAGTCAAAACCCAATCTCTGGAAACACATTCATGGAAGTTCTCAAAAGACTCTTTGAGCAGCGCTTCCGCTCACCGGTCGAGCGCGTGCAGCCGCTGCAGGGGGAACAGGGCGGCTCGGGCCGCAAGATCATCCGGCTTTCCAGCGAAAAGGTCAACGCGATCGGCATCTTGTATAACGTGCGAGAAGAGAATGTCGCATTCCTCGAATTTTCCCGGCACTTCCGGCGGCACGGTCTCCCGGTGCCGGAAATTTATGCCGAGGATTTAAGCCAAGGAGCTTATCTCGAAGAGGACTTTGGCGGCACCACTCTTTTTGAATTTCTCTCGGATCATCGTAACGGCGCGACCATTGCTCCCGAGGCAGTCGCGGCTTATCGCAAAGTTGTTGCCTTGTTGCCACGCTTTCAGGTTGAAGCGGGCCGCGATTTGAATTACAAAGTGTGCTATCCGCGCGCCAGCTTCGATCGCCAGTCGATCGCGTGGGATTTGAATTATTTCAAGTATTACTTCCTCAGGCTCGCCGGCATCGCATTCAACGAGCAAGCGCTGGAACGCGATTTCAGCCGCTTGACGAAATTGCTGCTGAGCGCCAGCCGCGATTATTTTCTCTATCGCGATTTCCAATCCCGGAACATCATGTTGCGCAAAATTCTGAGCGAAGACCAGCCATTTTTCCTGGACTATCAAGGCGGCCGCAAAGGCGCGCTGCAATATGATATTGCTTCGCTTCTATACGATGCCAAGGCCGACCTGCCCCCCGATCTGCGCCAGCAATTGCTCGATCATTATCTCGATAGCCTCGCCGGCTTCATCGATCTCGATCGCTCCGTGTTCATGCAACATTACTCCGCCTACGTTTACGTCCGCATCATGCAGGCCCTGGGCGCTTATGGATTTCGGGGCTTCTACGAGCGCAAAGAGCATTTCTTGCAAAGCGTGCCGTACGCGCTAAAAAATATCCGTTGGCTGCTTCACAACGTGGAGTTGCCCATCGCGTTGCCGACGCTGATGGAAGCCTTCAAAAGTATGGTGGCGTCGGATAAGTTGCAAGGGCTGACTTCGGCGTCTGAACCGGAAACGTTGACCGTGCGGGTTTATAGTTTCTCGTTTCACCGAGGCCTGCCGCAGGACGAAAGCGGAAATGGCGGCGGATTTGTGTTCGATGGCCGCAGCCTCCCGAATCCCGGACGCGAAGAGCGCTTCAAATCCCTTACCGGGAAAGACGCGCCAGTAATCGACTATCTCAATCAGCAGGAGAGCGTGCATCAGTTTCTCGCAAGCGTCGTGTCTCTGGTGGACGCTAGCGTCAGCAATTATCAGGATCGCGGCTTCAAGCATCTGATGGTGTCATTCGGCTGCACCGGCGGCCAGCATCGCTCGGTCTATCTGGCGGAGCAGTTGGCGAAACACTTGCGCAGCAAAGATGGAGTAGAAGTAGTAGTCCATCATCGCGAGCGAGAGCAGTTGAATCGATGAAGGCGCTGACTCAATGAGAGCAATAAATCAATGAAGGCGATGATCCTGGCGGCTGGCCTAGGCACGCGCTTGCGGCCGCTCACCGATGATTGTCCCAAAGCGCTGGTCGAAATCAACGGCCGCACGCTGCTCGAGATCACGCTCTCTCGCTTGCGGACATTCGGAGTTCGCGAGGTCATAATCAATGTCTATCACTTCGCCGACATGATTCTGAAGTACCTGAAGACGAATAACAACTTCGGCATGCGCATTGAAGTATCGCGCGAGGAGGAGTTGCTCGATACCGGCGGAGGCTTGAAAAAGGCTACTTGGTTTTTTAAAGATTCGCGTGCGCATTCCGGGGAGGAAACGCCGTTCATTCTGCACAATGTCGACGTCCTCAGCACGATCGATCTCGAGCGTATGAGGCAACTTCACTTTGAAACTCAAGCCCTGGCTACCCTAGCTGTACAAGACCGCGAGACTACCCGCTATCTTCTGTTCGACGAGCGGCGCCAGCTCTGTGGCCGGCGAGCAGGGCGCAATCAACCCCCTGAATTGGTTCGGCCCGCGCAAGAGTTGCAGGGGTGGGCTTTTTCCGGCATCCACATTATTTCTCCTCGCATTCTTGCGATGCTGACCGAAGGCGGCGCATTCTCCATCATCACTTCCTATTTGCGTCTCGCTGCCCAGGGAGAAAAAATCCTAGCCTTCCGCGCCGATGAATATTATTGGCGCGATCTAGGCCGGCCGGAGAACGTGGAGCAAGCCGCGAAGGATTTAAAGCAAAAGGTCATCGCCCAGTAGACTCAACGTCGCACCCACTCAACTGATACTCTCAAGACATCGATATCTAGAGGAGACCGCAAATCATTGCCGCCCATTGTCAACGCACAAGAAATTACCAAAGCCTTCGGAGCGAACCCGCTCTTCCAGAGTGTTTCTTTCACCATTTCTGACGGAGATCGCATCGGCCTGATTGGCCCGAACGGATCCGGTAAATCCACCCTTCTCCGAATTCTGGCAAGCGAGGTCACTCCCGACAGCGGCGAAGTATCGTTCCGCAAACGCACCCGCCTCGCCTGTGTCGAGCAAGACTCGCGATTCAAATCCGGGGCCACGGTGCGATCGGTGATCGAAAGCGCTCTTGATCGCAGCGGCGTCTCCGGATCCGAGCGCGGCGCCCGCTTTGCAGAGACTCTCGGCCGCGCTGGTTTTGAAGATCTAGAAACGCAAGCGACCGAGTTATCCGGCGGCTGGCAGAAGCGCCTAGCAATTGTCGAAGCCCTGGTGCAGCATCCCGACATCCTTCTGCTCGACGAACCCACCAACCATCTCGATCTTCCCGGAATCACGTGGCTTGAAGATTTGCTTGAAACGGCGGCATTCGCCAGCGTCATCGTGAGCCACGACCGCTATTTTCTAGAGAATGTCACCACTGACATGGTCGAGCTCAATCGCATTTATCCTGACGGCTCGCTCCGCGTCCACGGCAGCTACATCAACTTTCTGGAGAAGAAAGAAGAGTTCCTGCACGCGCAGTCCAAGCGTCAGGAAGCGCTTGAGAATCTAGTTCACGGGGAAATCGAGTGGCTCCGCCGCGGAGCGAAAGCGCGCACACGAAAGTCGAAAGCGCGCATAAGCAAGGCGGGCGAACTCATGGGAGAGCTTGCCGACCTCAACTCGAGAACGCGCAGCACCACAGCGCAGATCGATTTTTCAGCCACCGACCGTAAGACCAAACGTCTCATCGAACTGCGGGACGTCACCTGCACCATGGGAGCCCGCCAGTTATTCGACGGCCTCAACTTCATCCTGACGGCTGGGATGCGCGTAGGCCTCGTAGGCCCGAACGGCAGTGGCAAGACGACCCTGCTCCGCTTGTTGGAGGGTGACCTCGCTCCAACCGGAGGTGAGATTCGCCGCGCCGATTGGCTGCGCATCGTTTATTTCGACCAGACCCGCGGCCTCGATCCCGACGTAACTCTGCGCCGCGCGCTCGCGCCGGATGGCGATTCTGTCGTGTATCGCGATCGCGTAATTCACGTAGCCGGATGGGCGGCGCGATTCCTGTTTACCGGTGAGCAACTCAGCCAGCCCGTCGGGCGGCTTTCCGGAGGCGAACGCGCGCGCGTCCTGATCGCGCAGCTGATGCTTCAGCCCGCCGACATTCTCCTGCTCGATGAACCCACCAACGACCTCGACATTCCGACGCTCGAAATTCTGGAAGAAAGCCTGATCGATTTTCCCGGCTCGCTCGTGCTGGTGACGCATGACCGCTACATGCTCGACCGCGTATCCAGCATCGTCCTCGGACTGAACGGGAAAGGCGGCGCCGATACTTTTGCCGATTACGCGCAATGGCAGTCATGGCAGGCGCAACGCGCAAAATCGGAAAAGGCCGCAGCGGCGCCTTCACAGAATGGTGCGACGCCGCCAGCCCCAACTAAGAAAAAACTCTCCTACTTGGAAGCACGAGAATACTCCACCATTGAGCAGCGAGTTGAAGAAGCCGAACAGTTAGTGCAAGCCAAACGCGCGGAACTGGAAGATCCGGCCAATGCGACAGATGCCTCGCATCTGGTCAGCGCGCAGGTCGCACTGGACGCAGCCCAACACGCGCTGGATAACCTCTACACTCGTTGGGCCGAACTTGAAAAAAAAAGCGGCTAAGTCCATCGTGCCGATCCCTAAACTTGTCACGGCAGCACCGCTCACTGCGACTGGAAGAATACTGGACGAGCGGGCAGCCAGACGGCGGAGAGCCAAAACTCGCAAATTAGATGCCATGCGGCATTCGGAGGGTTGGCGAGTTCCCTCCGAGTTGACTTCTGCGATTTCCAAACCACGAAGAATTCAATTCACTCTTTGCGGCAGACTGCATCATAGCTAAGCGCATTCGTGCGGAAAAAAAGGCGCTCGGGAGGCTCGTTTGCACCACTGTCCGAAGAATTTTCAGAAGCTTCTAATGACAACACTCGCCACGGCGCTGTTTTCCGCCACCGCATTTTGCCAGATAATATGTTGCCAGGCCACGACCTTCGGGCCGGAGACGCCGGCCAACGCGGATCCGCTGCCGAAGTTTGATGCCGTACAGAATTTTGATGTGTCGGCACTTCGGGCAGAAACGTTCGATGATGACACGACTGGAAATGCGGCTGCGCAGCACTCGGAGCAGCAACCCGGACTGGTTCACAGGTCTGTGAAGCGAATCCTGGAAGACCAGAAAGGAATTTATCTATCTCCGTTCGAGCCATCGCATTTGAAGTACGATGCCATCCTTTTGGCTGGCACGGCGGCTTTCCTGGTGACCGACCGGCATATTGAAAACAATCTTCCTGGCGGTCATTACCAGTTTTATGCAGACAGTTCTAATATTGCGATTGGAGGCCTCGCCGCCACGCTAGGTGGAGTCTGGTTATACGGAATCAAGGGGGACCATCCGCACGCGCGAGAAACCGGCGAACTGGAACTGGAGACTCTGGCCAACACGTTTCTGGTTTACACGCCGATGCAGTTCATCGCTGCAAGACAACGTCCGGGCGAAGGCAATGGGCATGGGGATTTTCTGCGTCATTCCATGATCAACACATCGTTTCCCGGCGGGCACGCGATGTTTACCTGGGCCATGGCCACGGTAGTGGCGCATGAGTACTCGCAGCCCTGGGTAAGAGTGCTGACTTATTCGGCGGCCTTCACGGTTACGCTAACCCGATTCCTGGCACGCGACCACTGGGCGTCGGATATGTGGGTGGGAACGGGGCTCGGGCTCGGCATCGGTACGTTCACCTTCCACCAACATTGCGACCCGGATTTAAGCTCTTCGTGCAAGCGCCACTACGGGAGAATATTTAAGAAGAATACAAAATCTGAATTGGATTACGCGCCGGGTAGTCCACAGTGGAATGCCGAACTGAAGAGCAATTACGCCAGCGCACGGTCGATCTCCCAGTGATGTCCGAAGGGACCGACAACGCGGCCTAAACGCCAGCCGTATTCTTCTCCCACGGGATACACGTGCGACGCTCCAGTTGCGATCGCGCGAGCGCGACCGCGTCGGGATCCGCGGAAAGCGATCTCTTGCCATCCTAAGGAAACCGACAATTACTCGAAAGTTAACAGAGCATTAGTGAAATCGTGGATGTCCTAAGCCTTGGCGAAATCAATAAATCCATGTTGAACGTCAGTCCTCACCAACTTCGCTCGCAGCTTATCGCCAACGTGCAACCCCTGTGCCCCTTGCGCCAGCAGCCCTTCCATATGCGGGTGCAGGACGCGAACAAACGTCCCCTTCGGAGTGACTCCGGTGATGATGGCGTCGAAAGTTTCGCCCACCCGATGACTCATCGCAATGGCGGCCAACCGCTTCGACATTTCCCGTTCCACTTTTCGCGCTGCGTCGCCTTTCTGAGTGCAGTTTGTGGCGATGGCGGCGAGATCGTTGTCGGAATAGGGTCCAGGTTTTGCGTCGAGCAGCGCTTTGATTAACCTTTGCGTAACCACGTCGGCAAAGCGCCGGTTGGGCGCGGTCGAGTGCGTATAGTCCTGCACGGCGAGTCCGAAGTGCCCCTGCGCGGGCTCGCCCGGACGCTCCAGAACATATTCACCCGGTCCAATTAACTTGATGACCGCCAGCGAGAGGTCGGCGAAGTGATCGGGATCGGCAGCCTTGCGCTTCAGAAGAAAATTGTTGAGCGCCTTCGAGTCAGGCTGTGCGGGCAGCTTTTCGCCTTGCGCCGCCGCAAGTCGCACGATGCCATCCCAATGATCGGGGGTTTTCACGATGCGGCGCAGAGAAGAAACTTTTTCCAGCAACCGCGCCACTACGCCGTTGGCAGCGATCATGAAGTCCTCAATCAACTCGGTGGCGCGATTCTTTCCCTGGTTTATGATGTCGACGACCTGCTCATTCAGCACCAGCGGAAGAGCTTCATTGGTGTCAAGGTTCAGCGCGCCGTGCTCGAATCGCAATTTCCTGAGCGCCTGGGCAACGTCATCCTGCAGCTTGAGCTGAGCCTGCAGTGCCGAAGACGCGGCCACTTTTTGCGGAGCCGCCGCTGTGCCCTCCAGCCATGCTCCAACAGCGTTGTAGGTGAGTTGCGCCTCGTTACGAACGATGGCCCGATACACACTGCTTGAGCTCAGCGAGCCGCCGGTATTGACTACGAATTCGGTGACCACGGCGGGCCTGTCAGAATTTTCGAGCAGAGACGACGCGCCGGTCGACAGCTCGTTCGGCAACATTGGGAAAATGCTTACGCCGGTATAGACGGAGGTGGTCTCCCGTTCCGCGTGTTGATCGATAGGAGAGTCCTTTCCTACAAAGGAATCCACGTCGGCGATGCCGATCATCACCTTGATGTCGCCATTGGGTAAGCGTTCTGCCACTTCGATCTGGTCGAGGTCTTTGGATGTGTCGTTGTCAATCGAGGACCAAAGCTGGCTGCGCAGATCACGGACCTTGTCGGAAGGCGTCAGTTGCGGCGGATGAGCCCTGATATCCGCCAATTGTTTTTGAGTCTCGGGAGGAAAATCCGGCTGGAAACCCTGTGCCTGCATGACCTGCCGCGCGATTGCCTGAAGATTGATGGAAGAAGACCGAGGATCGTTCATAGGCGTCTGAAAAGGCTAACATGAATCCCCCGTTTCTCCCCTGTGGACCCCGTGCTCCCTGTGGTTAAGCCTTTGACTTCGGATGCGAAAGGGTCGTGATATCCTTATTACAGTAGCTGCGTTTCCTCCGATTGGATCGATTTCCGCAGTTCCCTAAACGTCATGATTTCAGTCAGCAATGTGTCCATGCGCTACGGCGCCAAAGTTCTATTTGACGAAGTTTCCACCGGCTTTATTCCGGGGAAGCGCTACGGCCTCACCGGCCCCAACGGGGCGGGGAAATCCACATTTATGAAGCTTCTGACCGGCGAGCTTGAGCCGCAAAAGGGAACTGTCGTGCGCCCGCGGAAGCTCGGCGTTTTGAGCCAGGATCAATTCGCCTTTGATAAGTATCGCGTGATCGACGCGGTCATCATGGGCAATAAGCGTTTGTGGGCAGCTCTCGAAGAACGCGAAATCATCTACGCGAAGCATGAGATGACCGACGCGGATGGCATGAAGCTTGGAGAACTCGAAGGCATCGTTGGCGAGGAAGACGGCTACACCGCCGAAACGGACGCTGCAATTCTGCTGCAGGGCCTCGACATTCCCGACGAGCAGCACGACCGGAAAATGTCAGAGTTGCCGGGCGGACAAAAAGTGCGCGTGCTGTTGGCGCAGGCTCTATTCGGACATCCGCAGGCATTATTGCTCGACGAGCCCACGAACAATCTCGATCTCGACTCGATTCACTGGCTGAAGAATTTCCTGAATCAATATGAGGGCGTGCTGATCGTGATCTCACACGACCGTCATTTCCTCAACGGCATTTGCACCCACATTGCCGACATCGACTACGAGACCATCATTACTTATACGGGCACTTACGATGACATGGTGGTCGCGAAGACGCAGATTCGGTCGCAGATCGAATCGCAAAACGCTCAGCGCGAGAAGAAGATTGACCAGTTGAACGAGTTTATCGCGCGCTTCGCTGCCGGAACCCGCTCCAGCCAGGTGCAATCGCGGCGCAAAGAAGTCGAGCGCCTGCAGGTCACCGAACTGGCGAGGTCCAACATTCAGCGCCCCTATCTGAAGTTCGAGCAGAAGCGGCCTTCCGGCAAACACATTCTGGAAATCGAAGGTCTTAGCAAGTCCTACGGCGATTCCAAAGTGATTTCCAATTTCACGGCGAGTGTGATCCGAGGAGAGAAGATTGCGCTGATGGGCCGGAATGGCTCCGGCAAGACCACTCTGGTGAACGCGCTGCTCGCAAACTCGCCGACGGTTTCGGAATCAGAACTGCGCAAAACGAGCGGCTACGATGGGCCTTTTGTGGACGGCGGAAAAGTTATCTGGGGTCACGAAGCGGCCGTGGGATTTTTTGCCCAGGATCACAAGGCGCTAATCGAGCCCGGCATCAAGGTTCTGGAGTGGCTCCATCAGTGGGATCCTTCCGCTTCGACCGAAGAGATTCGTGGCATATTGGGCCAGATGCTGTTTCCCCGCGATGATGCCGACAAGCGTACCGACATACTCTCTGGCGGAGAAGCGGCGCGGCTGCTCTTTTGCAAACTGATGCTGCAGAAACCGAACCTGCTCGTGCTCGACGAGCCAACCAACCATTTGGATCTGGAATCGATCAACGCCCTCAACATTTCGCTGCAGCGCTATCCCGGAACGGTGCTGCTGGTGACGCATGACGAGGATCTGATTGATGAAGTCGCGACCAGGATATGGCACTTCGAGGGCACCCACGAGATCACCGATTTCAAAGGCGCATACGGCGAATACCAAGCCGTTCTCGCTTAACTGGTAATCCCGAAATTTCGAAATCGCTACCTACTCTTGACGCCCTCATGAACGATCGACAGAAGAGGACCTTTCTTAGCTTTTTTCTTTGAGGTCGATTTCTTGCGAGACTTAGAAGAATCCCCGACGATGTCAGCTACGCTCGTGCTCTCCAGTATCTTGGCCGCGGCATCTCGTACTTCCAAAAACACGCCATAGAGCGCGCGATGGTCAGGATCGGTGATAATCAGGCTTCGGAGTTGATCTGCGTCGCCAAACGGTGCGAGTGGACCGTCAACCAGACGAATGATCTCGCTGAGTTTGATCTCCGCCGGTGCGCGGCGCAACCGGTAGCCGCCCTTCGCACCCCGAACGCTTTCCACGATGCGCGCGTTCTTGAGTTCCAGCAGAATCAATTCAAGAAACTTCTCCGGCAGGTCGCTATCCATGGCGATGTCCCGGATCTTGACGGTTTCGTTTCCGTACCGGCGGCCAAGGGTCATTATCGCTTGCAGTGCGTAAAGCCCTTTTTGCGAGATCTTCAATCTTGTATCCTTTCGAACTGCTTGGACGTACTCTAGTGCCCTCGCGCTAGCTTTGCAACTTATCTTGTCACCAAGGTCCTGACTTCCAAACGCTGCTTTTACTTCCAGCGAATTACTGCGGCTTCAGCGCAAGCATCCAGGTAGTCGGCGGCAAGACTCACCGGCAAAGGCCCGTATTCGGCCGACACCGCATCGCGTATCTCGCCCACGGTGCGCTTGCCATTTACGAAGTTTACGATCTCGTAAGCATATAGCTCGGACGGGTCACGCACGTTCAGTAGTTGAGTAGCTTCGCTGTTGATCAGCTTGAGTTTGGCGTAGCGCTCTTTGCCCAGGCGAGCCAGCAGAACATTGTCGTTCTGATAAGTTAACGGACCGAATTCCCCAACGCGGATGGGCACGCGTTTCGCATCGGAGGCGCCGGCCCAGGGCGCGGTGGGCACGGTTCCTTCTGCTCTTCGTAGCTTCGCCTTCTTGTCGAGCCACTTTTGGAAACCTGTTGCTTGATCCGCAAGGGCTTTCGCTCCATCTGCACCTGCTTCGGCAGGCCCGCCAGTGAATTCGACTATCGAGTGCAGCATCGCGTTTTCACGCTGCAAGGTTTGGTTCACCAGGTTGCGCGCTTCGTACCAGGCGACGCCCACCTCGAGTTGAGGATCATCCACTAACTGTTGTGCCGCTCCGAAGACCTGGGCAAGGCGAGCTTCGGCCTGTGCAGTTAGGAACGGGAGCAACGTTGGAAGCTCCTGCGCAGTGACGCTCGCGTAGACATATCCCGAGGCGGCTCCCAGCAGCGCCACGCGCCGCAACTTGGTGGCATCCATCTGATCGAGGGTGTCGTGGTCGGTGTGGATGTAGATGTCGGGCCAGTCGCGAAGGTAAAGTGACGGCACCGCGATGGTGGAAGAGTCGTAGTCGTCGTGATCGCTGCCGCTCGAGTATGGCGTCACGTCCGCGATCAACTCGTTGCGCGTGCCTTGGCCGCCAGCGCGGCTTTCGACAATGCCCATTTCAGCCGTCGTCTCGCCCGCGGCATATTCGCTGGCGGCGATGCGAATCTTATCGAGAAACACGGCGCCTACGTCGGTCACAAAACTTGGCAGCGACCACGGGGTGCCAGTGACATGGAATACAGACTTGTTTTTAAAAGGGTCGCCGCCAACCATATCCATGTGGATGTTGGCGCGCAACCGCTGCTTGATCTCAGGGTGGCTAGCGAGAAATGCCATGGTGCCCTCGACCTCCGGTCCCCAGACAAAGCGCAGCGTGCGTTTGGGCCGTGACAGCACGCCCGCATCGACTAGGTGCGCCAAGACGCGCGCGGATTCAAGGATGGTGACGCATCCGCTTCCGTCGTCGTTCGCGCCTGGACGTTCGTGATCGAGATGGCAGCTATAGACAATTTCTCCCGCAGCAGAGTCCGAGCCGGGAATTGTGGCGGTCACGACCGTCCAGTGGCCGGGGCCGACAGTAGCCTTCACGTGGGCATTCAGTATGACGGGTTTGCCGCCTCGCAAGCGGGACCGCAGTGCCTCGGCGGTCTGGCGAGAAACCATGAAGGCAAAGCCGGACGGTTGACGCGCATCCAAATGACCCCACCGAACCACAGTCGTATCCAGGCCGGACCAGGCCGTGGTCTGGTTGGGAATGTCGCTTACAATCCCGGCCGCGCCATGTTGTGTGACTGCTAATTCCTGCACCCGCGCCAGAACACCATCGGCTAGGACGATCTTGCCGCGCACGTCCTTGCCCGAGTAATCGGCCTCCCTCGCGCCGTTGCCGACGTCGACCAGTTCGGTTTCCACTTCGGCGCTGTGACTGTAGTCCGCAAGGTGGATGGGATCGGTCGTCCAATCTCCGAGAAGAATATGTTGAGGACGGACTTCCCACAGCCGAGCCTCTTCGACTGTCCATGCCAGGTAGGAGCGCATCAGGCCGTAATGCCTGGTTCCATCGATAGGGAACTGCTCGCTATGAGCATCGGCCAGGCCGTACTCGTGCGCGCGTTGCAACATGAATTGTGCTGCCTGATCAAAAGCAGCGGTCGCCGGGACGCGATGCAAGCCGGTCAAGTAGCGAAGGTTTTCGTAGGGAGCAGCACCGGTCGACTCGTCTCGCAGCGCCGTCCACTCACGAACGCCAAGGAATGGTTGTTGACCAAAAGCATAGAGCGTAGTGCACGCGATAAGGAAGCAAATCAAGCTGCGCATAAGCTAATGAGGATAGCACTGACGTTGCGTCTCGCAAATTTGCGACACACGTGTGCACAACTTGACGGGAGTGTGCAGCGCGGAAACAAATCCAGCTACTACGTCGACGCCATCTTCATCCCAGGCTCGCCAATCTCGTCGTGCGATTCGCCTTCCAGACAAACGCGATGCCACAGCTCAAGATTGAGCAGCCGCCAGATGCGATCGTAGTTGTCGCGATACTTCGCGCGATGTTCATTGAACAGCTTCTCGACCGCTTCGCGCCGGAAGTATCCGCGATTCAGGCTGCGTGGTTCGAGCAGCATCTCGCGAATCGTTTCCAGTCGTGGTCCGGCCACCCACCCGCTCCACGGCGTCGGAAATCCCAGCTTCGCCCGGTACAGAATCGAGTGCGGCAACAGATCTTCCACCGCTTTTTTCAGGATCCGTTTGCCGGCTAATCCCTGGATCTGCACTTCGCGCGGAATTCGGGTCGCGAATTCAACCAGCACGTGATCGAGAAACGGCACCCGACTTTCGATGGATGCAGCCATGCTCATGTTGTCCTGCTTCATGAGCAGTTCCACCAGGTAAGTCTTGATGTCGGTGTAGAGCAGCCGCTGCAGCATTTCGCCCGACGAGCGTTCCCAGTAGTCGAGAACATTCTTATATGCCGTGCTGGGCGCCGCTTCTCGCGCGAACTCGCTGGTCAGCAACCCGCTCTGCTCCACCTCGCCGAAGGCTGAAAAGAAATTGTCGAAGTAGAACGAGGCCCAGGAATTTCCATCCTTAGCCAGGAAGGTGTGTTCAAGTTTCCGGCGTAGGGTTGCTCCCAGCAGGGAAGAGGTCGCAACGGTGTTGCGTAATCCGCGGCGCAAAATGCCCGGAAAGACGCTACGGTACGCTCGGTCCATGGCCGCATTTTTCAAAGTGAAGGCATATCGCGTGTAGCCCGCCAGGGTTTCATCCGCGCCCTCACCGGTCAGCACCACAGTAACTCTTTCCCGGGCCAGCCTGGAGACAAAATAAAGCGAGACGCTCGAAGGCCACACGATCGGCTCGTCTTCATGCCAGATCAAATGTGGAAGCGCGGCAAAAAAATCGTGCTCGCTGACCAGCACTTCATGATGACGCGACTGGATATGATCCGATACAGTGCGTGCAAAGGGCAGTTCGCTGTAGGTTTGCTCAGTATAGCCTACGGAAAAAGTCTCGACTGGCTCGCGCCGTATTTTCGTCATCAGCGCGGCCACGGCGCTCGAATCCACACCGCCACTCAGGAACACACCCAGCGGCACGTCGCTCATCAGGTGGCTGTTGACTGCGCCCTCGAGTAACTCGCGGTAACTCTGGACGTAATAACTCTCATCTCGAGATTCGTACGGCTTTGACGCATCCAAGTCCCAATACTGGCGGATGTCTGCTTTGCCCTCCGGACCTATCGTCATCGTGTGGCCGGGCGGCAGCTTTCGGATTCCGGCGTAGAAACTTTCCTCGCCCGACAAATATCCAAACGCCAAATACTCCGGCAGCGCCGGCCGATTGAACTCCGGGCGAATCCCGCCGTGCGCCAGCACCGCTTTGATTTCCGAGCCGAACAATAGCCGCTCGGGCGTCAATGTGTAGTACAGCGGCTTGATGCCCAGCCGGTCGCGCGCGATGAAAAGCGCTTTCGTGTTGCGATTCCAAATGGCAAAAGCGAACATGCCGCGCAGGTGCTGCACACAATCCGCACCATATTCTTCGAAGAGATGAATGACAGTCTCGGTATCGCTGTGCGTGCTGTAGCGGTGGCCGCGCGCGATGAGTTGCTCGCGCAAGGCGAGATGGTTATAGATCTCGCCGTTGAAGACGACCCACAGCGTGCCGTCTTCATTCGAAATCGGCTGATGCCCGCCCGCAACATCGACAATGCTCAGCCGCCGCATGCCGATCCCGACCGCGCCGTCGGTATAAAAGCCGTCGTCATCGGGCCCGCGATGGCTGATCACGCGGCACATTTCGCGCAGAGCCGCGGCGCTTGCCCGCGTGTCCCGTCCGAATTCAAGAATCCCAGCGATGCCGCACATTTAATGCTTCTCCGCGTACGTTGACGAACCTTGATTTGATGAATCTTGATTTGACGAACGATGATTTGACGAACGATGATCGATGCCGGCCGACGAGGAAGCCGGGCTGCCTGTCAGCTGTTCGAATAAATCCGTAGCGGAAAATTCGCCCGGCGTTGCGTTCATCAGTGCATCCTGCTTGCGCCACTCGAAAAAGTCGGATGGCCCCTCCGCCTTCAGCAGAGGCTGTCCCTGCCATGCGACGTAAGTCCCGCCGATTACGATCAAGTGCGCGAGGTTCTCTTTTTCGATGCGGGAATACAACACTCGCGCATCCGAAGACCACGGACCGAAACTCCACGCCTCGTCGTTGAGAGCAAAAAAGAATCCATGGCTTTGGTCATGACAGTCGAGTTCGTACACCTTTACCGCCGCCTGCGCCAGGCTGGCCAACCGCAGTTCGACTTCTTGGTAGGTGCGTGGTTCGCTAAGTGGCTCGCCCTCCGGCCGGATTGCGTCGCGTCGTGGCAGCAGCGCAGTCGCGGTCTCTGTCGGCAGCAACAACCGCGCGTGGCATCGCACTAACGGCGCGGGCTGAAACGTACCATATGCGGGCGAGATCAACGTTCTGCTAACTTCGGCTGCCGTATGCCAGAAAGTTTTCTCCGGCACGATCAGGCTTAGCATGGATGTGCCAGAGGCAGCGCCGCTCTTCGCTGGGGACCCAGAGGCTCGAGAGCCTAATGTTGACACTTCCACCTGTCCCAAGCCGACGCGCCGAACCTCGAGATCGGGGGCGAAGTGCCACTGTATTTCCAGTTCATGTTCCGTTCGACCGAGCGCAATATCGCGTACCAGCCACACACCGCCCGCGATCTTCAGCACGTGCCGCCGATGCACAACCGGATCCGCCAGCCGCGCATATCCATTATGGCTGCCGACAAAGTAACTGAAGCTCTTCCCCATAATCCAATTTTCCACTCGCGTGCTTGGAATGTGAGTCCACGAAAAAGGTTCATCTGCAATTGCCTGGTCGACTCCATCCACACGCATTGTGTTGTGCGCGCCAGTCCCGCGAAACGTGTTTCGATCCGCAGGATCTTTCGAAATGTAAACGCCGCTTCCCGAGTCCACCAGCCAGCGCCGTCCATCCATAGTGAGTCGCAGACTGAGTGCGTCGGCATGTCCGTGCCCCGAGCGCCCCGTGCCCTGAGGACCGGCATCCACCACCATCGCCTGCGCGTACGGCTGTGAATCCGCGAGCACGTAGAGTCCGCCGTCGGGAAGAGCGAGCGAATGCGCCGCCGGGCTCTCTTGTGTCCTGGAGAGTGAGATTAAGTGTTCGCTCGAGAGTCTTTCAAGCGCTTGATTGCCAAACAACCAGATCGCTTCCTCGGTCAGCCTCGCCGCTGAAAAATCCCTGGAGTACATTACCGCACCGAGCGCCAGTGGGTCTGTCATCTGCTCAGTCCGATTGCGTCGCGGATTCCACAACCGCCCTCCATCGTCATCGCCGAAGCCCTCCGCCGGTCCCGCCTGAGCGAGGGCCGCTACGACGTCCAGCATTCGTCCCACCACCGCGTCATACGCCGGAGGAATTTCGATTCGATTCCGGGTGGCGAGCAAGCGCGTATGGAGAAAGAAGTCGAGCGCATAAGCGTGGTAGTACAGTGATTGCTCGAAGTAGACGCCGTCCGGATGCACCTGCCGCCCCGCCTCGCGCAGCATAATCTCCCATCCGGATTCCTTCCATCGTGCGGCTCCCGGCATTTGTGGGTACAACGTTCCCAGAAAGAACAGCGCCACCGCTTCCCCCAACAGGTGCGTGTTGGGAGAAAAATAGGTAGATAGATAGCGCTCAACATAATGCCCGTGAAAGGCGAGTGCCGGCGCTATCTCCGCGCGAAAATCTGCGCACTCGGCTGCTCCGGCCAGCAACTGGTCCACCCAGATCCACGATAGACTGCGGAAGGCAACTTCCAGCGTGCTTCCCCAGTTGATCCCCAACGGATACGGATTGGCCTTGATCCAGCTGCGCCACTGTGTCGTCAGTTCGCGAGTGTATTTCTCGTCCCCGCTGAGCAGCCGGGCCTTGGCCAGCGTCACCAAATGCTGGTGCCGGTTCAATTCCCAGGTGACCTTATGGTCACCTACAACGGCGAAATCAAGAAACGGAATCTTGAACCACGGATCGAGCGGCGCGCGCTTGCCGTGCACCGGATCGAGATGCCAGTCGATGTCTTTGTCTTTGGAATTGTCACCGCCGAAATTGTCGCCACCGAAATTGCCACTGCCGTGGTCAACAGTGAACTCAAGATGTTCGTAGCCCAGCAGCCGAAAACGATGGCCGAAAACCTCATCGGCCTCACGCAGAATTTCGTCCACTTCGTCGGGTAGATATTTGCGCAACAACTCCATGCGCTCTGAAATTTCCCAGGTGGAAAAAAAGAATTGCCCCGGCCGCGCCGCCGAATCTGTATTCAGGCCAATCGCTCCAGCCTGCACACCCATCCGGTGCATGAGCAGGTCGCTGTGCTTGTGGAATTCCTGCCCCACGCGCACACGCACCTCTTCCCAGTTCATCCGGGAGACGCGCGCCAGCTTGCTCTGCCATTTAGAGGCCATCGAATTCCTTATCTTACATGCTGAAAAGGCCGCTCTAGTCCCCGCCGTTACCCCTGTAACTTCGCCAACCCTTGACCGTCAACCGGCTTCGGCTCCGACGCGGTACGATTGAGGTTGTGGCAAATTGACCCGGGAGAGTTCTCACGCGGTGGAAAAAGTTGTCCACCTTTTGCCCCAGGTCGAATCGGAACTCCGGTAACTTTTAAGGATAGTCCGTAACATACTGAAAATACAGCCTGTTGCTTGGTGAGCCTCAGGACTCTTAGCGTCCCGATGGATGGCGGCATGCTATCACTTAGCAAGGGGTTGATATAGTTCCTACTGCCACGCTGTTGTCCCCAAAGACTCGATTGCCAGGAGAATTCGCTTGGGTTTGTCCGTCAGCATTTTTGGGTTGGGATACGTCGGTTCCGTTTCGGCCGCCTGCTTTGCTTCGATGGGGCACGACGTCATCGGCGTCGACGTGAGCCGAGCCAAGGTTGAGATGATGGACTCGGGCCGCACTCCGATCATCGAAGCTCGCATGAGCGAGCTGGTCGCCGAAGCGAACCGCGCTGGCCTTCTGCACGCTACTACGGACGCTACCGCAGCCGTGCTTAATTCCGAAGTCTCGTTCGTCTGCGTCGGAACGCCCAGCTTGAAAAATGGCAAGCTTGATCTCAGCCACATCGAGCATGTTGCCAGGGAAATCGGCGCCGCCATCCGCCAGAAAAAATCACCGCACGTTTTTGTTCTCCGTAGCACGGTGCTCGCTGGAACAACCGAAACGGTTGTGCTTCCCATCCTTGAAAAAGAAAGCGGCAAGAAGTGCGGCCAGGATTTCACTGTTTGCTATAACCCCGAGTTCATGCGCGAAGGCAGCGCGGTTGCCGACTTCCTGAACCCGCCCTACACGATTCTCGGAGCCAGCGACACGCAACACCTCGCGCCGCTGCGCGAACTTTACAAGAACACTCCGGGCACGCTTTATGAGACGACCATTCCCGTCGCAGAAATGGTGAAATACTTTTCCAACTGCTACCACGCGCTGAAAGTCGGCTTCGCCAACGAGATGGGAACCATGTGCAAACATCTCGGCGTTGACGCGCACGCGGTCACAAAAATATTCACCTCCGACACCAAACTGAACATTTCTCCCGCATATCTTTCCCCGGGCTTCGCGTTCGGCGGTTCCTGCCTTCCGAAGGATCTGCGAGCCATCACCTACAAGGCCAAAGAACTCGATCTCAAGCTTCCCCTGCTTGAATCGCTCATGCCGAGCAACGCCGAGCACGTCGACCGCGCCGTCGAAATGGTGATGAGCACAGGCAAGAAGAAAATTGCGCAGCTTGGACTGAGCTTCAAAGCCGGCACTGACGATCTGCGCGAGAGCCCGCAGGTGCAGTTGATCAAGCGCCTCATAGGCGAGGGCCTCGACGTCAAAGTTTGGGATGAAGACGTCTCCCTCGGCCGCCTCGCCGGCTCCAATCGCCAGTACATCGAAGAGGTTATCCCGCATATCGGATCTGTACTATCTGCCGACCTCGAAGGGGTAATGCGCACCGCCGAAGTCGTGATCTTGGGCAACAAATCGGCAACCAAAGATCAGCTTGCCAGGTATCTTCGGCGGGAACATATCGTGATCGATCTCATTTACCTTGATAAGACGCGGCGTCCGGAAGGCGCCCAGAAGTATGAAGGAATTTGTTGGTAGGATTTCCCGTAGAGACGCGGCTTGCCGCGTCTCGGTTGGAAGCGTGCGAGAGACGGGATAAGCCCCGTCTCTACAGACGATTTGTCGTTAGCAGCGCGACTGGAAAAAGAATGAAGTTCCATCCCATCGATATCAAAGCCGCCGACTGGAAGCGCCTCGACCGTTTCGCCGACCGCACCGTCTTCCAGACGCGCGAGTGGCTGCATTTCGTTGCCGAATCCCAGAACGCGCAGCCCGTTCTGGCCGAGTTGCGCGAAAGAAACGACGTCCTCGGATACTTCACCGGTCTCACCTTCTCGAAGTTCGGCATGAAGGTTCTGGGCAGTTCTTTCCCCGGCTGGACAACTCCTTATATCGGCTTCAATCTCAATCCCGGCATCCCGCGCCGCGCCGCGCTCGAAGCCCTGGAAAAATTTGCCTGGGACGATCTCAAGTGCCTGCATCTGGAAGTCTCCGATCCGAACTTTACTTTCGAAGACGGCGAGACCGCGGGATTCAAAGCCGAATACTTCGCGTCCTACCGCACCGATCTGTCCCGCTCAGAAGAAGATTTGTTCAACAGCATGGAAAGCGCCTGCCGCCGCTGCATTCGAAAGGCTGACAAGAGCGGGCTGACGATCGAAGAGGCGCACGACCGCGCCTTCGCCGAAGAATATTACGAGCAACTTCAGGACGTCTTTGCCAAACAGTCCCTCGTCCCCACCTATTCCGTGGAGCGGGTCCGCGCCCTGGTTCGCAATGTGGAGCCCAGCGGCAATGTCTTGCTGATTCGAGCGCGCGATCCGGAAGGGAAGTGCATCGCCACCGGAATCTATCCCGGCTTCAACCAGATCGCCGAGTTCTGGGGCAACGCCAGCTTCCGTACGCATCAGAGCCTGCGCCCCAATGAAGCCTGCCACTGGTACGCCATGCGCTACTGGAAAAGGCGTGGCGCCACAATCTTCGACTGGGGCGGCGAAGGTACCTACAAGGAAAAGTACGGATGCACGCCGCATCGCGTGCCCTGGTTTACCAAGTCTCGTTACCAGATCGTAGGCGCTTTGCGCAACGAAGCGCGCAATATGTTTGCGCGCAAGCAGAAATTTCTCGGATGGCTGCAAGGCAACCGTTCGGCCGCGGAACGCAGTTCTGCCGAAGAATAGAAGAACAACGCGGCTGTCTGGTGTCGATCCAGGGATGTGCCGGCCCATCGAACGCGACTGCCTGATCGGCTGCCGCGTGACAATCGGTCCCAGAGCGCGCACGTCGGCAATAACAAGCGGAACTACCCGATCCTCAGGACCGCACCGACTCCGCCACTTGCGCCGATTCCTCTTCGAGTTCGAGCGCAGACATGTTGGCGAGCCGTCCGATGGGCGTATGCAACTTCAGCCAGAGCTTACTACCAAGAAAGGCGGGATACATCCCGCGCATCAGCGACTGCCGCAAACTCCGGCGGCGCTCGGCGGCGGGCAGCGACAGTTCGTAGCCATTTTCCTGCAGGCACTCGCCGACGGCCGCTTCGATGGCGGCGACATCGGCGTTGGCCAGGCGTTCTTTCCAGCGGCCGAGCGGGTTGAGTTGTTCTTTCACGCCTTCTTCGCGAAATGAAGAGTTGGTTTCCGACAGTCGGCCCAGGCCGGCGCGCTGAATTCGATCGTAGTCCAGATCGTGATCGAGGAAGCCGCCGAGCTTACCGAGTGTTTCGTGCGGGCTGGTGATCAGGTCTTCGTAGCGGATCTCGATGTAGTCGGCCGGGAACTTGCGGCCATGGGCGCGGCCTTTGTGAACCATCCACTGCCAGTACAGCGAAGTCGCCACCAGGCTTTCAGTTTGGTTACGGTCCCAGGGCAGAGGTGTGAAGCCCCCCATTTTCTTGAGCGAGAGGGCAATGTCGCGACCGTCGCGGATGATGTGCACAAACAGGGCGTTGGGTATGTCGCGCTTCACGCGCTCGACGTGCAGTACATTGTCAGGATCGTATACTGCCCAGCGCTGCACTTGCTGGCTCCGGGCCACAGAATCCATCACGACGCGGATGAAGTCTCCGCCGGTCCGGCATTCGTCCAGGATGCGCGCCGACAATTGCTCGGCATCGAGGCCGGTGCGCCGGAAACCCTTGCTCCGGAGCCAGGTTTCGAGGATATCTTCGCGGTGCGCGAAATTTTTTATCGAGCCGAAGCGGGGAATCAGGGTTTTGTAAATCGGCAGATAACCGCGGTAGATCGCAAACCCGCCGGAGGACAACAACATATCGTAGAGCAGATTCGTCCCGGAGCGGTGGCAGCCCATCACGAAGACAGGAGAATGCTTGCGATCGCTTGGGTTGGGCGTGAGCACCCTAAAATCTTATCACGCTAGGTGCCCGAGGCTGTTTGAAACCCTTGTCAAAACACGGGTTACCGAAGTCACCAGAGGCTTTGATTCGGCCGCGACGTGGATTTCTATTTCTATTCCACGCCGGCAACGGCGGCTTCGACTGCGTCAATATCGGCGCCCAGGTCACGGCCGTCGGAAGCAACGGCAACTCCAGGAGATGCCTTAGAACAGCCCGGCCCCTTTGTGTGGCAGAGCCTGGGGTCTTTGCTGATAGCGCCTTTGAGGTCGCGGATGCCGGCCGCTTCGGAGGACGAGACAGTAATGTTTCCTTTGGGAAAAGATCCGCGTGCCGTAATGATCAAGTTCTTATCGAACTTATAAGGATCAAAGCAGGCTTGCAAGACGGCTTCCGAGCCTTGCGCCTGGGTCCTGGATGCGCAACTATCGGGACCTCCGCCCGCCGAAACCACCGGCGGCCGCCGATCTCCGACGGAAAATACGCTGTTGGTCAGCGTGAAGTTTGGCAGCTTCGCTCCGGAGTTCAGGACCGAGAGCAGAACGCCGGTGACAAACGCGGTTACGTGATCAATCTGAATGTCATGCACCGGCGGCCGCACGGAGACCACTACCACGAAGTTGCCAGTGCCCTTGTAGTCCTTGTCATGCAGATCGTCGGCGAAGAGGTCGTGAATGCTGAAGCGTCCGGCGTCGGCGGCGGCATCGCCGGTCTTTGTTAGCGCGGTGGCAATCTGCAAGACTCCGGCAACATTTCGAATCCGGTTGAAACGGACCGTCACATCGTTGACACGGCAAACCGGGCACCGGCCAGACTGGTTCACAGCAGTAAGCAGAATGGAATATCCGGTCTGGCTGAAACCGCCCCAGGAGTTCTCAAGCAGGTTGGCCTCGAACAAAACGCGGATCGCGTTCTTGAGTTCGAAGTTGTTCTTGACGATATAGGGCTGTCCCGAAGCGGTCGGCGTGTAGCCGGGTTGGTCCTCTTTCCAGAGCATGGGGCGGAACAGATGATTGCGGCGAATTTCGATGTCGGTCGGAATGATGGTGGCGGCACTCCCGCCGAACAAAATGTTCTCTCCGGAGGACTCGAGAAAGTTGTTGTAAAACTTCACGGTAGAGATGGGTTCGTCGCCACTGCCGCCACCTACGGCGGTTGCGTCCGTGCATTTTCCGGTGCGCGCGATGCAATTCACGCCGCTAATGTAGGAGTTGATGATGGCAATCGAGTGTGAGCCGTGGATGATTCCAATGCCGTGACCTACTTCACTGCCATCGGCGGGGTGGACCCAGTTGCGATCGAAAATAATGTGGTCTGAGTGTTCGGTGGCAGCAATACGGCCGATGTTGGCGTCCGGGGGTGTAGTCCACTCAATGCCAATGAAGCGGATGTGATCTCCGACAGACACACCCTCAGGACGCCGCGTGACTAGGGTGGCGAGCAACTTGGCCGGTCCACCGGAGGGTTGGGCAAAGGGCGGACGCCCGGGAAGGCTGGTGGCTCCGCCCCATGCGGGAGAGATGCGAGTGCCTTCGGGGGGAAGTTTGGAGTCGGGCGTGTCGGTTCGCACCGTGATGTAGTGCTGGTCGTCGCATTTTTTCGCGGGCAGCACTCTCACGTCGAAAGAGGCTCCGGCGGGCAGAAACAGCGTGTCTCCGCACTTGGCGCCGTCGATAGCGGTGGCGAGGTCGGACTTGGCGGCGACACGGATCTGTTTTCCTGGCGACGGCGTTCCGTCGAGCGCGGTGTAGTAACAGGATTTAGGGAGTTCGGCGATTCCGTCCCTGGCGCCAAATTGCGCGACGTTGCCCTTACCACAATAAGCATTTTCACCGGTCGGAGGTGCAGCCGCCAGAGCTTGCAGCGCGGACCAGAGGACAAGAGTGAAGAGTAAGCAGAAAAAATGAAGACTTGCCGGCAGCGAGCCTCTTACCAAGGCAATAGAGCGAGAGAACCGCAAAGGAAGCGGAGCCATGTTTCAGTGTCTCCTTGAGTATCTATCGCACGCCCTGCGCATGCACCCGTAATCTTCGATTCACAGTGTAAATTGGGATGGATCGATGATAGCACGGGCAGATCGATCAATTTTTCCGGGTGGGTCGTAATTGTGAACACAAAAAAGAGGGTCCGCGACGAACCGCGGACCCTCTTTTGTTTGGAAGCTGACAAGCCGTCGAAGCTGAAAAGTTATTCGACGTTCGCCAGCGCCGCGTTGAGCCCAACAATGTCGGCTCCAAGATCCTTGCCGTCGGTGCTCTTGTTCTTGTAAAGGCTGCTCGGCTGAAGCTCGTAGTTCCCGCCAACGCCGTTGCTGAAGTTTACAAACCGGGCATCATCGACGGTTTGCGGGAACATGTTGTTCAACGGCCACGTCGACGGGGGAAACGCCGCGGGAGTCGCAACCAGGGCGTTGTTGGTGAATGTGAAGGTAGTGAAACAATTGGTTATGACGATCACCGGCACGTCGCTTTGGGCGCAACTGCCAGTGCCGCCTATAGCGTTCCACACCGGGTAACGGCCGGCGGTTAGCATATTGTTGGTGAAGACCAATCCATACATTGGCATATTTCCCGCACGGTTCCCCAAAATCATTATGTGGGCAGCTGGATCCGGGAAACCAGTAACGTGATTGATGGTGACGGTGTTGAGCGCATTCTTGGCCCATCCGTTTATCATCTCGAACACGGAGCCGCCGCCCACGTATTTTTTGCTGAGGTCGTCGATAACCACGTCATGAATGCTCCAGCGCGTACCCGCCAGCGCCGGCTGTCCAGGTCCATTTGGGGTGTCCTGTACGGTTGCCATTTGGATCCCGCCCCCAGCATGCGAGATACGCACATAGCGGATGGTGACGTCGGTCACCTGACACAGCGGACAGACGAAGGGCCCGAGGCCGCCCTGGGTAGCTTGATTCCTGGGGGTGAGCAGAATGCCGTAACCGGTTTGGGTGAAGCCTCCCCAGCTGTTTTCCATAATATTCGCCTCGACCAGCACGCGAACCGCATTCTTGAGTTCAAAGTGATTTTTGACGATGAAGGGATGACCATCCTTTCCGCCAACGAAGTTCGGGCTGCCGGGCATCCACTGCCACGGCTTCCAGAAGTGATTGTTCAGGACTTGGATGTCGGCCGGGGTGAAGGTGGCCGGTCCGCCGCCGAAGAGGATGGACTCGCCAGAGGCTTCCAGAAAATTGTCCTGAATCTTGTAGGGGCCATCCTGGGTGTTGCTGTTGCCTCCGGAGATCGCATGGGCGTCCGTACAGGTCCCCGTGCTTGCGATGCAATGGAAATCGTTGAGATAGGAATCGACGACCGCAATGTTGGTCATGCCACTTAGCGCCACGGCGTTGCGCGTTTCATCCTGAGCCGCTCCATGCATCCATAAGCGATCGAACACGAGGTGATCCGCCGTGCCTCCTTTCGTCGCGATCGAGACCAGTCGCGCCGACCCGGGAGTTCCGGAGGGGCGAGTTATTTCCAGACCGATGAAGCGGTAGTAGTTGGCCCCGCTGTCGATCTGGAAAGGACCATCACCCTGGGTTGGCATCTGCACCTTCGCCATCACATTCTTCGGATTGAGGCAGCTATACTGCGGTCGCCCCACGAGAGAAGCGACCCCGGCATAACAGGGCGTGGCGCGCTGACCTTCTGCCGGCAGCGCGCTATCCGGAGCACTGGTTCGGATGATGATCCAATGGTTGATGTCACAGTTCTTCACCGGCACATCGAATTCGCCACTGAAGGTAGCGCCTGCCTGGAGTTGAATCACGTCGCCGCAATGCGCATTGTTCAAGGCCGATTGCAGATCGCCGCCGGCGTTGACGTTGACAACTGCCCCGGGCGCGGGTGTGTCCGACATCGCACTGGGAACCGTCACTCTTGGGAGCTCCGCGGGACCATCGAAATTGCTACCGCCAAGTACGGTCACACTGAAATTACCCGTTGCGGTCTTGGCGTTGGCATCGGAGACCTTGACGGTGAGGCTGAATGTGCCGACGGCAGTAGGTATGCCGGCAAAATCCCCGTTCGCATTCATCGCGATTCCTGGCGGGGGAGCGCCTGCGGAAATGCTCCAGCTGTAAGGCGTGGTTCCTCCGGTCGCGCTCAAGACTTCGCTATAAGCATTCCCGTGCTGGCCCTGGGGAAGATTGCCGGTTGTAATTTTCAAAGACTGATTATTCACCGGGCCAACAGTGAGTGCGGCGCTCGCCGACTTCGACGAGTCAGCAACACTGCTGGCTTTGACGACCACGTTGGTCTGCGAGGTTACCGTTGGGGCAGTGTAAAGACCGCTGGCATCGACCGACCCTGCCGTGGCCGACCATTTCACACCGGTATTGGAGGTTCCGCTGACGGCGGCAGTGAGCTGCTGCTTCTGATTCGAGAACAAAGTTGCGCTGGTCGGAGACACGCTGACCTTGACCGTGCTACCGCCACTGCCACTGCCGACGGCGATGACGAAAGTCTTATTCCCCTGATCGAGGTTCGGGGCGTCGGTCACAATTACCTCAAACGAGAAGGTGCCCGCGCTTGTAGGCTTGCCCGAGAACGAACCTGTCGTTGGGTTCAAACTGATCCCCGGGGGCAGAGCGCCGGTTTTCACCGAGAAATGGTAGGGGAATTTTCCACCACCAACTGCGAGCACAGCATTGTAAGACTCACTGACCGTGCCGGCGGGGAAATTTCCGTAGAGATTCAGGTTGTTGGGGGTCGCGGTAGTCTGCGCGCCGGCGGCTTGCGCCAGCGTACTGCACGAGGTGGTCGTCAGCGCGACCGCCAGCAAAAGGATCAAAACGCCCAAGCGCGGTGTGAGCGCAGGGGAAAGTCTGGAATAAGATTTAAGAAGAGCATCTTCTGATTTAAACGTTGCCACTGTTTCAAACATTGTGAGCCCTCGACTCTAGAAATGGGGGACTAGTCGATTGTCCTGAGCTCAATGTATCCAGATGCGGCGAAGGTTCCCAGATACCACTAGTGCCAAAGGGGACGCGTTAGTGCATGAGGGCGAACCATGGCCAGATTCGCGTGCGTCAGTGTCCGCCGGTGTTTTGTCGAAGCAAACGAAAACAGGCGCGGGACGGGAGGTTTGGGCGATCTTGTTACTCCGGAATGGCTAGGAAAAATGAAACCGAAATCAGGGGAAACTAAAGTAACCAGCGTTTAGAGTTTACTGGCGGGGTTCCCCCAGCAAGACCGCGCGCAGGTGATCGTACGCTCGGTTTCCGAGCAGGCGCTGCGCGCTGCGGCGGGCCTGATGCTGAAGGCGTTTCTGCCACAACCCGCGGCCATGGCAGGTGGCGGCGAACTCCTCAAGGGTGAGATCTCGCAGCATCGCTACGCGGCCGAGTTCGTAGGGGCTGGTGCGAGACGAGTTCTCCTGAAACTGACTGTTGGCAACGGTTGCAAATCCGGAGTGGCGCGCCATCTGCAGCGTGCGACGATCGTAGCGTCCTCCGGGACAGGAGAAATGTTCGATGCGGTGTCCGACGATGGCCTCGATTTGCAACTTCGCATCTGCAACTTCGCGCTTCAGTTCCGGCTCGGGAAGATCGGAGAGATACGGATGTGTCATCGAATGGCAGCCGATCTGAAAACCCTGCACGTCGAGATCGCGCACCTGAGTGATATTAAGGTAACCGGGCGTGCCCAGGAATCCAGCGGTGAGGTAGAAGGTTGCGTTGAAGCCGAACTCGCGGAGCACGGGCGCGGCGGCAATAAGATCGGTCTCGCAGCCATCGTCGAAGGTGATACAAACGCCCGGCTCGGCAGGATAGCGAACAGCCTCGCCGACGTTCAGGCCGCGCCTGCCGGACTCTTTGATCCACGCCATCTGGCGGCGGAAAGTTTCGAGTGGCACGATGTAGCGTACGTAGCCGGGCTCGGACTGGCAGAGCTTACGGCCAGCGACCTCCAGCTCGTGGTACATCAGGAACACAATGTGCGATGAGGACATGATGCTTCTTCGTCTGTAGAGACGGGGCTGCCCCGTCTTCCTCGGAGACGGCGAAATCCCGTACGCCGAAGACGCGGCAAGCCGCGTCTCTACGGTTGGGATCGCTTGTCGCTGCCGACCGTCTGTGCGTGCCGGTCGAGCAGGACGAGCAGCGGATCGCGTAGAAACGGGCTCCCCGCCAGCAGGCCAGAGATCAGCGGATTTTTCTGGTTGCAGCGCAGCGGAGAAGTGTCGAGCTTCAGGACCCAGCCTCCGGAGCTTTCGACCAGCGCCGCCCCGGCGGCAACGTCCCATTCATTTTTCGGAACCAGCGTAAAGGTAAGATCGGCGCGACCCGCAGCGACCAATCCGAGTTTGTAGGCGACCGATCCCATGGGACGAATCTTGAACTCGGCAGACTCGAACTGCTTCCACTCGCCGCGCTTAACTTCGCTGCGGCTCGCAAGCACGAGCGCTCCGTGCAGGCCCTTGCGCTGGCTCGGTTGTGCAGGCTTGCCATTGTAGGTCACGCCAGTTTCGCGCGAGCCGAGGATGAGTTCGTCGGTTGCCGGATTGCAGATTCCGCCAGCGACCGGAATTCCATTCTCCACCATCGCGATCGAAACACAGAACTCGGGGATGCCTTGCACGAACTCGCGAGTGCCGTCGAGCGGATCGACGACCCAGACGCGCTGTTTGTCGAGCCGGGTGAAGTCGTCCATGGTCTCTTCCGAGAGCCAGCCTTCGCCCGGCCGGAGAAGGGTCTTGCGCAGAATGTCGTCGACCGCGCGGTCGGCCTCGGTGACGGGGTCGTGTCCAACTTTATATTCGGTTTCAATAGCCCCGGGAGTGAAGCGGTTGAGCACAGCCCGAGCCGCTTCAAGTGCGGCGTGAATGCGTTCAAGTAGTTCTTGCGAATGGGATGAAGAAGACATTAATACTCCGTTCTTAGCTTTCCTGTAGAGACGCGGCTTGCCGCGTCCCCCGCCCGCGCACTCCAATCTGCGTGCAACGAGACGGGGCAAGCCCCCTCTCTACAGAAGAAAAATCACGCCCACAACATTCGGGCTCCCGTCATCAGCAAAACCGTACACAGGATTCTCCGCAGCCAGAGTACGGGAACTCGTGTGCTCAAATGCGAGCCGAGCATTCCGCCAGGGATCGAGCCGATCAGCAACGCTCCTACCAGATGCCCGTCGACGTTGCCCGCGCGGAAGTGCAGCAGGCTGGTGACGCCGGTCAGAATCACGGCGTGGGCAATGTCGGTGCCGACCATCACTTTGGGCGCGAACGAATAAAATAGAAGAAGCAACATCATAATGATGCTGCCCGACCCGACCGAAGTGATGCCGACCAGGAACCCGCCGACTAATCCAATGACACTCATGCCGGCAAACGATTTCATCGTGGGCTCGCGCTTGGCGAGATGCTCTTCAATCCGCCCCTGGAACAGAAGCAGCGTGGGAATCAACACTAGCAGCAGACCCACGGCGGACTTGATAAAGTCGTTAACGCCGGCGCCATAGACGTGGCGCAAGTGCTGCAGAAAAGTCACGCCGAGATAAGAGCCGGGAATGCTGCCAACCGCCATCGCCAGAACGACTTTTTTCCGCACCGTTCCTTTGCGGAAGTGCATGATGCTGGCAGGAATCTTGGTGAAAAAGTTAAACAGCGCGTCGCTGCCGACAGCAACGATGGCGGGCACACGCAGGCCGAAAATGAGCATGGGCAGCAGCAATACGCCGCCGCCCAGACCTGTCAAGCCGATCAGCGTTCCTACTATGAAGCCGATCAGTATTTTTAGCAGCAAGAATTCCATGCCGTCTTTCGATTGATTAGTTCTCAGTTCCCAATTCTCACTGAAGCAAAACCGAGTCAAAAAACCGAGAACTGTTTTCCTAGCTGTTGCCGTTGGCGCCGACAAAGCCCTCGCGCTCGAGATGCAGAATGATGGTCTGCGCCGCTTCCTCGGGACTCAGCTTGGCGGTGTCGATCACGACTTCGGCATCGATCGGCGCCTCATACGGATCTGAGATGCCGGTGAATTCCTTGACGATGCCGGCGCGAGCCTTGGCGTACAGGCCTTTGCGGTCGCGCTGTTCACACACTTCGATCGAGGTGGCGGCGTGAACCAGAATAAACCCGCCGAACGGTTCAATCATCTGCCGCACCGCTTTGCGAGTCGCCTCATAAGGAGCGATCGGAGCGCAGACCGCGATGCCGCCGTTCTTGGTGATCTCGGAAGCAACATAGCCAATGCGGCGGATGTTGATGTCGCGATGCTCCTTGGAGAATCCGAGTTCGCTCGACAGGTTCTTGCGTACTAGATCGCCGTCGAGCAGAGTGACCGGGCGTCCACCCGTCTCCAGAAACTTCGTGATCAGCGCGTTAGCAATGGTGGATTTGCCCGAGCCCGAAAGCCCGGTGAAGAAAATGGTGACGCCCTGCTTGTGCCGTGGCGGATAGCTGCGGCGCAATTCCTGTACCACTTCGGGATAGGTGAACCACGCCGGAATGTCGCGCCCTTCGTTGAGGCGCTGGCGTAATTCCGTGCCGGAAACGTCGAGTACCTTAGCGCCCTGCGGCACTTCATCCGCCGGGACGTAACGGTCTTCATTCTGCAGATACACCATCATTTGGAAGGGAACCATAGTTACGCCCATTTCCTTCTCATGCTTCTTAAACAGTTCCTGGGCGTCGTAAGGACCGTAGAAGTTCTTGCCGTCGGTATCCTTTCCGGGACCGGCATGATCGCGGCCGACGATGAAGTGCGTGCATCCGTGGTTTTTGCGTATCAGACCGTGCCATACCGCTTCGCGCGGTCCGCCCATGCGCATGGCGAGCGGCAGCATGGCGAGCTCGACCGTGCCGTGCGGATATTTAGAGAGCAGCAACTGGTAGCAGCGGGTGCGGACGAAATAATCCACGTCGCCCGGCTTGGTCATTCCGACCGACGGATGAATGAGTAGATTCGCTTCGACTTGCTTGGCGGCGCGCATGGTCAGTTCGACGTGCGCCCGATGCATGGGATTGCGTGTCTGGAAGGCCACGACTTTGGTCCAGCCCATGCGGCCGAATTGGGCGCGCAGGTCGGCGGGAGTCAGACGCAGCGAGCGGAAATCATAATGCGCCGGGGCCTGCATCCCTTCAATCTTTCCGCCCACGTACCAGGGATTCGATTTGTTGACTGCATAGTCGGCGCCCGGGTGCGCGGCGCTGGTCGATCCAAAAACCGACTGGGCTTCGGCCTTGCGGTCCGGTTGCCAGACATCTTCAACACTCAACACGGCGAGCATCACGCCTTCGGGATCGCGTAGTGCGATCTTGCTGCTGCCCGGCGTCAGTTTCTTGGCGAAGTCTTCGCTCACATCGAGAGTGATCGGCATGGGCCACAAGGTGCCGCTTGCCAGACGCATGCTGTGGCAGACGCCCTCGTAATCGGCGCGGTTCATGAATCCACGCAACGGTGAGAAGCCGCCGCTCATCAGCAGTTCCAGATCGCAAAGCTGACGGGCGGTCAGGTCCCATGAAGGCCAATCCTTGGATTGCATTTTTAATTCCGCGGCGCGCGCGGCCGGCACTTGCAGCTGGATAAGTTCTCCCCCGTGTGGGGCGATAAGGTGACTGGTCGTTGCGTTCAAAGCAGTAATCCTCCCGGATGTTCTAACCAAAATTTATGCTGAATGAAATCAATTGGGGGGTCTCTATATTTAAAGCTCGCCCTGTTTGCCATGGCTCGTCAAGCTACTTGCTGGGGCTGCAAGTAACCGCCGGAACACCAGCCTGAGCCACTAGTTCAAAATCGATGCGCCGTGTGTGAAATCCGACCGTAGAATCAATGGAACATTGGGAAGGAGCAATTCGCCTTCCGAAAGCCAGCCCACGACCCACTTGTAAACTGTTAAAAACAATAGCCAAGCACCATTTTACCTCAAAACGTGCCAGTCCGCTGGAGGGGTGTGAAGCAGATTGCAACCTTGCGCCTCCAACTATGGAAATGAAAGTGCCCCGTTGCCGCCACGGCAACCTGAGGAAAAGCTGGGGTTTCGTATCAGGGTATCGCTTTAGCGATACCGTAAGCTCTTCGAAATCACATGCCCCTTCAGGGGCTGCACATTCCAATAGCGACTTTTTCTCCGCAGCCTACTAGCCCTACCAGCCATGCTTCATCGCCTTGGCAAATTTCTGCGGAGGCAAAGTGTTCAGTACGTCGTCTTTGGTGAGCCAGGCGCGCCGCGCCTGGGTGATTCCGTAACGTAGTTTCTCCATGTGCGACGTATGGTGGGAATCGGTGTTGATGACGATTTTCACCCCATGCTGTTTGGCCATGCGTAGATGAACGTCGCTGAGGTCGAGCCGATCCGGATAAGAATTCAGTTCCATCGCCACTTTGTGTTTTGCCGCCGCTTTGAGAACCGCGTCGAGATCGAACTGGTAGGCGTCGCGGCGCAGCAGCAGGCGTCCGGTGGGATGCCCAATTAGCGAGGTATTGGGATTGGCGATGGCCTTCAGCAGCCGCTCAGTCATGGAGGCGCGATCCTGGTTGAACTGCGAGTGCACGCTGGCGATGACAATGTCCATTCGTTCGAGCACCGAGTCGGAGAGATCGAGCGATCCATCGCCGAGAATGTCGACTTCGATTCCCGCGAAAATGCGGATGTCGTTCATCTTCTTCTCGACCGCCCGGATCCTTTCTATGTGCGCGAGCGCGCGTTCGTCGGTGAGGCCGTTGGCGAAGGCAAGATTTTTCGAGTGATCGGTAATGGCCATATACTCGTAGCCGCGATCCCGCGCTGCGTCGGCCATCTCTTCAATAGTGTTGCGGCCGTCGGTCTCGACGGTGTGCATATGCACGTCGCCGCGGATGTCCGATAGCTCAATCAGTACCGGCAGCGTGTGTCCGGCAGCGGCTTCGATCTCGCCAAGGTTCTCGCGCAGCTCGGGAGGGATGAAGTCGAGTTTGAGCTTGGCGTAGATTTCTTCTTCGGTCGCCCCCGCAACTGGCTTCTCGTCTTCGAGTGTAGCGAGAGCATATTCGTTAAGCGTGAAGCCCATCTTAAGCGCGCGCTGGCGCAAAGCCACGTTGTGCGCCTTGGACCCGGTGAAATATTGCATGGCCGCTCCGAAGGATTCCGGAGGCAGCAGGCGCACGTCTACCTGCATGCCATTGCGGTGCCGAAAGCTCACCTTGTTTTCTCCTTGCGCGATGACGTCCATTAAGCCGGGGAAGCGGAGCAGATGTTCGATGAGCGTCTGGCGCGATTCCGCCTCAATGCAGCCCTTGCCAGTCACCAGGATGTCGAGGTCGCCGACGGTTTCACGTCCCCGGCGCAGTGATCCGGCGGGCGTAACTTTTTCGATGCCGGGTGTCGCCAGCAAATGTTCCACTAGTTTTTCGGTCAGCTGTTCGGCGGTATCGAGCAGGAATCGTCCGGCGATGCGGCGGTAGTCTTCAATCGCTTTGAGCAGCTTCAGTTCATGCTTTTCGCCCATGCGCGGCAGTTCGCGGATCTTGCCTTCGCGCGCCAACTTCTCCACGCCCTCCAGATCGCTCACCTGATGGGCGCTCCAGATCAAGGCAATCGTCTTCGGCCCCAGACCCTGAATCTTGAGGAGTTCAAGCATCGAGGGGCGGTATTTTTTCAGGAGCTCGGCATGCGCGTCGATGCGGCCATCTTTGAAAAGCATTTGCAGATTGGCCAGCATGCCTTTGCCAATGCCGGGCACGGCAAGAAGTCTTTTCGGCTCTTGAATCAGGTCGGCCACCTGTTGCGGCAGCGCTTCAATGGCCTCCGCCGCATTGCGATAGGAACGCACGCGAAACGAGTCCTGCCCGTCGATCTCCAGCAGATCGGCAGTTTCGTAGAGAATTCCGGCGATTGCTTTGTTGTCCATTCCGAGTTGTAGATCTGAGAGAACGATTGTAACGCTGAAGAAAGCGGCGCAGCAGGGAGTTGACAGTGCCCGAGGACGCAACTAATACCGTGTGCAGCGTGGTGAGTTCATACGGTGGAGGGACGGGCGTCTTGCTCGTCCAGCCCGGCGGGGACGCCCGGCTCTCCACCAACAGCTGGAGCGACAGCAGTAACAATCACGCGGTCGCGGCTCCAGCGCGAGCGTCCTGGCGCAGACAGCTCGGTCGGGGAAAACCGGCCGGCGAAAAGCAATCTCCGCTCAGGGGACCTTGGTTACGTTGGCCGCTTGCGGCCCTTTCTGTCCCTGCACGATCTCAAACTCCACCTTATCGCCCTCCTGCAGGCTCTTGTAGCCCTCGGTGGTGATTGAGCTGTAGTGAATGAATACATCCGGTCCATCGTCGCGGCCGAGGAAGCCGTATCCTTTGGCATTGTTGAACCACTTGACGGTGCCTTTCAGACGTTCCACGTGCGCCCCCCTCTTTCTTTGCGGATTTCCCCCTAAAAAAGGCGCAATTCCAGGGGCCCGCAAAAAATGTGTAGGCATTGTGCTGCTGACCGGGAGGACTGTCAAGACTCCGTATTACATAGCCGTATCATCCCACCAGCCTGTAGAGACGGGGCTTGCCCCGTCTCCGCCGGGAGTCGCAAAAATACTAGGCCATCCTACCGCGCTGGTCGCGGCGTCTGGGCCAGCCATAGGATGCCGCAGATGGTTTTGGCATCGCGGATGCGCCCATTTAGCGCCATCCGCTTAGCCTCCGACAAGGCAAAAAATTTCGTTGCAATCTTCTCGTCCGGCTCGGGCTGGGCCTTGCCGGCTTGGAGGCCGCGAGCCAGGTAAATGGTCATGGTCTCGTCGAGAAAACCGGGGCTTACGTAAAAATGCAGGATTCTCTTCCAATGCAAAGCGCTGTATCCGGTTTCTTCAAGTAACTCGCGCTTGGCGGCGGTGAGCGCCGTTTCGCCATCGTCGATCCGTCCGGCGGGCAGCTCCCACATCATCGACTGCGCGGCGTGGCGATACTGGCGTTCGAGCAGGATGCGTGGCTCCGCTTTGCGGCCCGATTTCGCCGGGTCATCAACCGCCAGCACAACGATGGAGCCAGAATGTCGTATGACGTCGCGGCGCGCTCGCACACCCCCCGGCTCTTCCACCTCGTCGGTTGTGACGCTGAACACCGGACCCTGGTAACTGATGCGGGAAGACAGAATGCGGGCTTGCGCTGATTTCGTTCCTGTTGACTTCGTCCCTGCCAATTTCGCCATGACAACAATATAAGGTATGCTGCGCCGTTAGCCGAAAACCGATTACCGGGAGGACGATAACAATAATAATGAAGAGAAAGCCCACCGTTGCCATCGTCGGAGCCGGGAGCCTGGCGACTTTTCTGGCCGTGGCGCTGAACGACGCCGGCTTCACGATTACCGAGATCATCGCGCGCGATACGCCCCGGTCGCGAAGCCACGCGGGCGCGCTCGCCGCGAAGGTGGGCGCACAGACAGTCACTGCACACTCCGCCGCGCTGGACGCCACGTTGTTGTGGTTCTGCGTTCCCGACCGGGAAATTCGCGGAGCGGCGACAGCGCTGGCTGGTAATCTGGCTGCTAGCGTGGCTGCTCATAGGAAGAAAAGAGTTCCGAATAGAGTTCCGAATAAAGTTCGTTTTGCCTTCCACTCAAGCGGAGCCGTACTCAGCCGCGAACTGGAGCCTCTGCGTAAGGTAGGCATCGCAGTCGCGTCGGTCCACCCGCTGATGACATTCGTCGCGGGAACGCATCCTTCGTTAACTGCTGTGCCTTTTGCTATCGAAGGCGATACCGCGGCGACACGAGTCGCGCGGGAGATCGTCCGCAAGTTGGGAGGCGAGAGTTTTTCATTGCCCGCGGCGCGCAAAGCGGCGTACCACGCATGGGCCACCCTGACATCGCCCTTGCTGCTGGCGTTCCTGATGACGCTCGAAGAAGCGGCCCGTGCAGCCGGCTTCACGCGTAAGGACGCTCGCCGCAAGAGTCTCCCCATCATCCGGCAGACTTTGGCGAACTATTCGCGCCTCGGTCCCGCGCCGTCTTTTAGCGGGCCGCTGGTTCGTGGAGACGCGGAAACCGTGGCGAGACATCTGGCCGTACTGAAGAAACATCCCGGACCGTGCGAGGTTTATGTGGCGCTAGCGCGAGCCGCGTTGCGCGGGCTGCCGGTGAAGAATCGAGAAGGACTAAGCCGTCTGCTGCGGAACTGATTTTGGGCGGCGCAGCGCTTCAGCGCTGCAGTAACTCCTTACTTTCAGGACCGGCTTCAGCCGCTGAGGGCCACGGTGTGGTAGGTGCTGGTCTGTCAGTATTAATGCTGACGCCGGCGACTGGTGAACAAATGCCCCAGCTTTTCCTGCTTCGTCTTCAAATACTCTTCCGTATGTGCGGTGGGCGCGACTTCGCAGGGCACGCGCTCCGTCACCTGAATACCCGCGTGTTCGAGCGCGGCGACTTTGTCAGGATTGTTCGAAAGCAGGCGGACACGCCGAATGTCCAACGCCTTCAGGATCTCGACCGGCATGAGGAACTCGCGATGGTCGGCTCTGAAACCGAGGCGTTCATTGGCTTCCACCGTGTCGAGTCCGCTGTCCTGGAGTGCATAGGCTTGCAGTTTCGCCATCAGGCCAATGCCCCGGCCCTCCTGCTGCTCATAGATAAGGACGCCCGCCCCTTCCTGGGCGATCATCGAGAGCGCCATTTCAAGTTGTTGCCGGCAATCGCAGCGCAGCGAGCCAAATACGTCGCCCGTCAGACACTGAGAGTGAATGCGCACCAGCGGCGACCCCGAGTGCACTTCGCCCATCACCAGCGCCACGGCCTCTTCGGTCTTGCCACCATTGCCGGATGCAAACGCCCTGGTCGCAAACCCGTGAATTAGAAAATGCCCCCAGCGCGTAGGGAAGTCCGCGGATGCCACTTGCTTTACCTTTAAAGAACTCACAACTAGATTATAGTCCTCGAATTTCCTGTTTCCGTTTCGAGGGTCCGCCCGTCGCTCGGAAACCTCTGGAAAGGGTGTGGTATGATCGGCATATTCATCCGGTGGCAGCCGGCGATGATATGGAGCCGCTCCTCCCGTTGAGCCGGAGGGCAAACACGCTGCTTCCGGTCCCCTGAAAACGCTGGTTTTGGCTTAGCGATTCCTGCGGATTGCTCTGTCGCAGGGTCGAAGACGCTGCGCCGGCTGCATCATTCAGGGTAGTACGAAGAAACAAAATGGCAGGGAATCCGCTCAACGTTGTCATCTTTACATCTGTTCCGCCGCGACAGGTGGCGCGCATTATGGCGCGCATTCGCCGGGACGCTCCGCAAGCGCAAGTGGTTGGCGTCCTTTATGAACGGCGCCCTCCCAAGACCCTGCAGCAGCGGTTGGTGACCTGGCGCAAGAAAATGACGCGCCCGGTCTACTGGCGCTACGTGTTACATCGCGTCTCCGCCACCATCAATCGCAAGCTGACCAACCTGCTGGATGCGGTAGTCCGCTTCATTCACGCGGCTCCGAAGCACCCGAATAGCAACCCAGACTATCGGCTCGACGATTTGGACAGGGCCTGCAAGGCCAATGGAGCCGAACTTTACATTACGCCCGACATTCACTCCGGCCTGGCGCTCGATTTTGTGCGGCGCATCAACGCCGATCTCGGCCTAGTATTCGGCACGCGCATCCTGAAGCCTGTGCTCTTCGAGATTCCGAAGCAGGGCTCGATCAACATTCACAAACGCAAGGTGCCGGACTACCGCGGAGGCGGCGCGGTCGGACTCTGGGAGTTACTCGATGATCAGAAACAAATCGGAGTCACCGTTCATCGCGTCGAGGCCAAGGTGGATGTGGGAGGCGTAATTCGCTCCGCCCTGATTCCGATCGAGCCATTGGACGATCTGGAGAGCTTGGCGCTGAAGGCCGATGTGGTGGGCGCCGACCTAATCGTGGCCGCGATTCGCGACTTCGCGAATGGAACGGTGACGGAAACTCCTCAGAATGGTCCCAGCAAACTATTTCGAAGTCCAGCAGCCGAAGACCTGCTGCAGATGAAAAAGAAACTGGCGGTGCGGCGCAAAGGTGACGGCCATCCCTTTCGGCGGCCGGCATGGAAACTGCTGCTGAAGTCTCTGCTGTACGCCGTGCCGGTCGCGGTCCGCAACTGGCGGCACCGGCGTCACGGGGATTATCCCGTGATGATCCTCTATCACCATTTGGTTTCAGACCGGCCACATCACCTCGGAGTTTCCACTGCGTACTTCTTGCGGCAGGTGAATTACTTGCTGCGGCACTATCGCATCGTGAGCCTGAGCCAGGCGGTCGACCTGGTGCGGAAGGGCGGGGTCAAGGTGCCCACCGTCGCCATCACCTTCGACGACGGGTACGCCGACAATTTTGTGAATCTGCGCGCCGTGACCGAAGAATCCGGGTTGCCGATCGCATACTTCATCTCTACCGAACACATCTCGAGTGGCCGCGAATTTGCCCACGACCATTCGCGCGGCGAACACGGGTTTCCGCCCAACACCTGGGAGCAGATCGAATTTCTGCAGCGCTGCGGCTATGAAATCGGCAGCCATACGCGCAATCACGCCGATTGCGGCTCGACCGATGAGGAGTTCTTGCGTCACGAGATCGTTGGTTCAGGCGAGGATATTCGGCAGAAGCTCGGGCCCACTGCGCACTTTTCTTTTCCGTTTGGGCTTCCCCAAAATATTTCCGCCCTGGCGGCCGAGAGGGCCTGCGCTAGCTACCAGAACGTTTTCTCCGCATACCGAGGCGGTAACTTCCACGCAGACGCCAGGCGAATTCTGAAGCGCGGAAGTTTTCCGTACACGGTATGGGAGCTTGAGCTGCAGCTGCAAGATCTACTATCTCCGAGCGCAAAGGAGCCGCCCCACTTGAAGGTTCGTATCGGGGAGCGCTGATCAAGAACCGCGGGTGGTCGAAACCAACGCACGGCTGCTAAAATTACAAAAGTGTCCTCCATCCTATGGGGCTATAGCTCAGCTGGGAGAGCGCATCGTTCGCAACGATGAGGTCGTCGGTTCGATCCCGACTAGCTCCACCATATAAAACCCCAGTAAAAATCAGTACTTCAGAAGACCACCAATAAAATTGTACCCAGATTATACCCATCACGTTACAACGGTGCCGCCCCGTTGAAGCCAACAGAGGTGCGGAGTCGGTCCAATGCTTTTTATCTATGCCCGACACATTCCGGAGTGCAATCACAAAGACGATCCCAAATATCGCCGGTGCCGATGTCCGAAATGGATTGACGGATATGTTGATAGCAAGCGAGCGCGCCAGTCAGCCCAAACCCGCAGTTGGGAACAGGTGGAACTAAAGGCGCGCTTGATCGAAGAGGCTGCAGATCCCGCAAAACAGCGTCAGCCCATCCCCACCACCATTGCGAACGCGATCGATATATTTTTGGCAGATGAGAAGGGGCGCAACCTTTCTAAAGAAAAGACGAAGCAGTCGAAGACTTATTTCAGAACCAGTTTCTTTCCTGGGCGAAGTACCGCGGTCTGATCCGTCTTCGCTTTTACACGCTATGCCCCCTCGGATAATCAGAGATAGCGATAGGCCCGGAGCCTCGAATAGAACCATGATTACCATGCAGAGATCATTCTCGCTCGCCAAGTCCGTCGAACACGATTGTGCTTGTTGTCACCGGCAGAGAAGACCACGGGAGGAAACCGCTCCGAGCCAACCCGGGCGCAAATCCGGGTGCTCATCCAGGCAGTGGACTGGAGATCGAGACCCAAATTCCCTCGCCCTCCGGTCGAGGCAGAAGTTTTTTCTTGACATCCCTTTTTATAGGACTCATTGACTCTTGGGCACAGGAAGATCGTACACTTTGCGTATGCCGGTGGTCGTCGAAATGCACAACGTCGGCGATCTGAATCTTCAGCGGGACGTGGTCGCCGTCGTCGAGCACGTGCTTTCTGGCCGGATGGGGGATTGGCGAGTCCTCATCGTCGGCTCACAGGAGAGCGACCGATGGGAGATGAAGATTTTCGGGCCCAACGCGTTCGAGCGCTCTTACACGCTGGAAAGGACGTCCGGCGAGCATGACCCCCAAAGAATAGCGGCTCTGGTTAGCAGAATTGTTTCGTAGCTGCCATTCAGCCCAGTCTCGTGAATTCCGTCAATGTCAAGCTGGTCGCACCGTACGAGATGAAGAAGTGCTCGCCGCCGCCGCGCGACGGCGAGGGGTCGGGCTTTGCGAGACCGGTTGTTGGCGTGAAATCCCGTTCACGATGTCTTCACGTTCAGACAGTGCAAGGAGCCGCTTGACAATCAGTGCCTTCTCCCATTTTTCTGGCTTTTTGGGTTTAGCAGCACGAGCCTTCACAATGATGGCAAGCACTACGAGGAAGCTAGCCACTCCGACCAACACAATTGTAGTCATCGACTCTACCCCGCTGAGCATGGGTACTCAAAGCAGTTGTTCAGTACAGAATTGTGCGCTTGCCGGAGTTGTGGCCGATACGTTACGAAGGTTGCTGTCCTGAAACAGGAGTGCGGGCAAATCGGATTTTTGTCGCAGTGAGATGGTCGTGTAGTTGGCGAAACATCGCGATTGTACTCATCAATGAATCGCAGGCAGCACGGGGCAGTACCCTGCCCTGTAGCTCTCCAGATCACTTCGCCGGTTCCCAGCCCTCGGGCAGCATATCGAATGCAAGCGTGTCACGGTAGGCGTACTGATTGCCGTCCAGCACTGCCACTGGAGTTAACATATGCCAGATGCGGTCATCGTCGAAGACGTAGCACTCGCCCTGTTCGCGCATCGTGAAGCGATCCATTTCGTGTTTGTCATTGTCGGTTATGATGACTTCGCCGCCCTGAGCACCGCAGCGGCCCAGCAGATGCGTGGCGATATACTTTTCCCCGTCTTTATGTAATCCCGGTGGGCTGGTGTCACATGGCCGGCCCGGCGTAGCCGTGAACCGGATCACATGCATGTTGACTAAATACCTCGCACCCACCGCCGAGAGCGGCAGGTATCGAAGGTGGTAAGCAATCATCTTGTGAACGCCTGCAGCACCGGCGATCGCCT
>Ga0307477_10000074_pt1 | contig 146277 bp, 132 predicted proteins | sample atmos_gasesECM2C_FD_203316 | JGI IMG/M metagenome (GOLD analysis project Ga0307477, IMG submission 203316) | Hardwood forest soil microbial communities from Morgan-Monroe State Forest, Indiana, United States - atmos_gasesECM2C_515 | ecosystem: Environmental > Terrestrial > Soil > Temperate...
CGGCAAGGTTGCCGTCCTCGGCTATTGCCTCGGCGGGCTGATGACGTTCCTGACTGCCGTGCGCTACGGCGTCGACGCTGCAGTGGTTTATCACGGTGGCGACACTGAGAAATATCTGGGCGAGATCAACGGGTTTGATTCGCCGTTGCTAATGCATCTGGCCGAGGAAGATGAGTTTATTTCCAAGCCTGCGCAAGCTGAAATCAAAGCGGCACTTGCAAAAAAACCGAACGCAACGGTCTACAGCTATCCGGGCCAGCATCACGCCTTCTCCCGGCACAATGGGGCGCACTACAATGCTGCGGCGGCAGCGCTCGCCAACGGGCGGACAAGGGAATTTATACATCAACAACTGCGGTGATCTTCGGTCGCTCCAGGCGGTTAGAGAGCGACTATACTCGGCGGATTCCGGCGATCCGTCCTTGTTGCCGAGGCGACTCGGGCATTCGTATTTCCTCTGACCAAGATCGGCGAAGGATAGCTTTGCATTCCCTGCAACGCTCTTATCTTTCCAACACAACCGCAGTCGTATTCGGTCTGTATTGTCGGCTAACCAGAAACTGACCCACTACCGCTTTGCCTTTCCTGTTGCCCCTATCGCGCCGCGGAACCCCTCGAGCGTCCACACATCTTGCGCATCGTCATGTCGTAGGATGTACCGGTCGCCACTTTCTACGACGACACGGAAGTATGTCGCGCCCGGCGAGTACCAGCGGTCCTCTACACTCCTTATCTCTTCCACGCGTTCGCCAAACAGCACGCGCATCGGCCGCTCCTCACCCTTATATCCGGCGTAGCATTCCACCTTCACAATCCTCTCAACCAAGTGCTCTCACCCCTTTACGGTTTCCCGCCGATTCTGCGTTCCACGCCGCGCCCAGAAAAATAATCACCGCGGAAAGCTGCATCCAGATCAGCAAACCGATCACCGCGGCCAGCCCGCCGTATACCACGCTGTATGGCACCCTGCGAACGTAAACTCCAAACAGCACATCCACCAGCCACCAGAGCAGCGTCGCCACAATCGCGCCCGGCAGCACATTCGCCAAGCTTTTCTCTCTCGGCCGCGCCACCCGGTAAATTACCGTGAGCGCGAGCATCGCCAGCACGATCGCGGCGCCCGGAAAAAAGAAACTCCACCACCCGTGCAACAGATCTTGCCCGAATTCATTCGTGATCCAGCGCCGCAGCGGCCGCCCCAAGACCCCCAAAATTGTCGCTATCAGCAGCGGCGCGATCGTCACGAGCAGCAGGAGCAGCCCGCGCAACTGCCGGTGAAGAAATCCTGGCTTTTGCGGCTCTCCATAAATAACGTGGATCCCTTCCATCAATAGCTTCATCGCCTGCGAACCGGCCAGCAGCGTGCCCGTCCACCCCAGCAGCGCCAGTTTCCACGCCTCCGGCCCTCGCTTCATCAAAAATTCCGATAGGATTTGCTGGCTGCCCGGCGGCAGAAAATTCGTAAAGTCCCGGATCAGGTCGAGAAGGTTGGTTCGTCCGCCGATCCGGCTGGTCGCAAACCCCGCCGCGATCAACAGTGTGGGGAAAAACGCCAGAAACAAATTGAACGCGATGGCCTGCGAAATCATGCCGCACCTGGGAAACACCCGGGCAAACATGCGGTACCCTCGCCGGAGGAAAGAAGCTTCTAATCTCATCGCCCGGCATTATACCTGCCGCTACGCGGAGTGACACAACCGCTCCTTCAGGGAGCTTCGCGTCACACTGTCGCTCCGTCCGGCGCAGGTTTGGCATTGGACATTCTGCGGCTTCGCCCCGCCAGCAGTCTAAAGACCGCATTCGATGCAATCGCCGTCAACAGCAGCACGACGGGGTCGATAGCGTGCCGGTAACGCAGTGAAGCATGCGTGATGTAGTACAAGCACGGGAAGACAACCGGAAATGCCGCCGCGGGAAATACAAACGCGCTCCGCCTTCGATAAAGAACCGCAATCCCCAGTAGCGCACCGATTGCAGCCAGAACGTTGCAGATCAATACGACTCGCACCAGCAAAGATTCGGCATGGAGAAAACCCTCGATGGGTGCTTCCAGCCCCGTCCACACGGCCACGAAACGCCGGACGCATAGCCTCAGCTCCAGCCCGGGATGAGTCCTGATGAATTGCGTCGCTTCGTTCCACTTTTCTTGCAGGTAAGCGGTCTCGCCTAATTGGCCATATCGCCGGACTTCTTCATATCTTGTGATTCGCGCCGGGGCACGCGTCGAATGCTCGTCAAAAATTTCGTTGTTCCCAATCCACAATTCGAACGGCAGGTTGGACCGCAATGGAATGAACCGGTGCAAGTCAATATAGTTTCTTATCGTCCACGGCAAGCAGCACAAAATGACAACGCCGGCGGCGAGCGCCGGTCTCCCGAGCCGCACAGGCCCTTGCCGCCACGCGCGATACGCCGCCCATCCCAACAGCACTGGCAACAGCGAAGCCAGCGAGGGATTGGTCATCAGCGCGAAGCCCCACAATAGTCCATAGCCACACCAATCGCGAACTCGGTGCGATTCCGCCAGCACTATCGTCGCCCACAGAATCACCGCTGCCAGCAGCGCCGAGAGACACGTGTCCCAGATCCATTCGAACGGAATCATGATCGCGTTGGGAAATATCGCCCAGAGCCACGCTGCCCCGCTGGCCGTTCCGAGGCCCGCGATGCGCTTGCCGACGTAATAGATCGGCACGCATGCCGCCGTGGAAAACAAAATATTCAGACAAGCTGCCGCAAAAAACGCGCGGATGGTGAAAATTCCAAACACGCGGAAAATCCCCGCGACGAGCAGAGGGTACACCGGCGCCAGCCAGGCTGTCGGCCCTGTATCCTTCCGAAAAACCGACGCGAACCCTTTTCCGAGCGCCAGTGATTGCGCGATATTCCCCGTTTCCTGCTGAAACGCCACGATCTCCAAAACACCCGGGGGAATCTTCCGTTGCTGGTCCCACGTGAAAGCCACCCGCGCCACTAGCGCCACAATAAGAATCAGCGAGAGTGACGTCGCTGCCTTCCGGAACACTTTCCTCACGCACTTGCTCCCGTTCCCGTAGATGGCAACTTCACGAAGTTTATATGCTACTCTTCGCCTGCAACGCGGCCCTGCAACTTTTCTTGCTTGCTGGGTCGTGGGAAAACGACAGGCGGAACAAGGCATTGGCGGCAACAGTCCAAGGCAGGGCCTGGTTCACGAATATGTTTCACGAGCGTAGCTTCCAGATTGCGCTCGTGATCTGGGTCGCGGCCAGCCTCGCGGTCTTCCCGTTAAGCGGCGGGAAGCTTCCGCTCAACCGGCCGGCCATGGCGAATTTTTCTGTTTGCTTTCAGTTGATCGCCTCGATCGTTGGGCTGGCCATCACACTCGTTCAAATGACGATTGTGTACTTTCTCACGCGCCGGCGCGCGATTCCAGACATGGCCAGCCGTGCCCCGGATGCCGCAGTGGCCCGGCGCGAAGTCTGGTTACTTTGGGCGTACGGCGCGCTCGTCCTCCTGGCAGGGCGATGGATCGGCCTCCGGGTATTTGGGGAAGGAATCGGGCTGCATCTGAACGGCTCGTTGTTTGGTATGACGCGAATGGTATCGCCACAGGAAGTATGGGTCTGGACGTTCTACAACTTCGTTTTCCTCGCGGTCATCCCCTATGTGATCTTTCGCGCGCGGGGTTACTCGCGGGAGTCTCTCAATCTGAAGTCCGCCAATTTAAGGAACGACACGCTGGTCATCGCCGTCATTATGGCCATGGGAATCACGTTTGATCTCTTAGGCGGCGGTTTCCTGAAACTTTCTGGACATCAGATGCTTCTGGGCGCGACTCTCACGTTTGTCACTCACCTGCTCGGCACTGGACTGCCGGTGATGATTTTCATTTACGCGATCCTCTTCCCACGCTATTTGAAGCTAACAGGCTCGCGGGTGGCGACGGTGTTGCTCGGCGGGGTCAGCTACGCAGTCTTGCACGTGTTCGAATATTGGACGCTCTACGATTCCATTCCGCACGCTCTGTTGTCCGCGATCTTCGTTCTGCTGACCTTCGTCCCGCCGGGACTCATGAAATCCTACCTGACGCTGCGCACCGCAAACGCGTGGGTGCACTTGTGGGGCTACCACGCCATTAGTCCGCACGTGACCGCGGATACTCCCATGATCGTAAAGATTTTTGGTATTCGCTGAATTGGCGGGATTCGTCTCGGCCGCGCCCGCAAACACCGTTCGTTGCGGCTGATCTTTTTTCGGCGGTATTCTATACAGAACGTGAAATCGCCGCACCGGAGGCTGACATGGTGGAACAAGAGCGCCGCCTCACACCCAGATACTCGTTTATCGCCAGCGCCGAGTTGGTCGATGCGAAATCCGGCACCGGCATAGCCACGCGCATCAGCGAGTTGAGCCAGCAAGGATGTTACCTGGACATGGTGAATCCCTTCCCCGTGAGCACCATCGTCCTGATCAAAATTTCTTCTAAGACAGATTCCTTCCAGGCGAAGGGAAAAATTGTCTATGTGCACCCGGGCATTGGTGCGGGAGCGATTTTCCTCGACGTTTCACCGCAATCTCAGGCGGTTCTGCAACGCTGGCTCGCGCAAGCGGAGAACGAGCAACAGACGCTCATCGGCTAATCCCGAAATCTCCCCAAAGCCTTACTCGCCTCTCCGCCGGCCGCTCAGAAATCATCACGGAGTGTTACCCTTGCAATTTTCGCAGGAAGTGGAAAAATCCCCCGAATGAAGCATTCGCATTTCTATTTCCTGAAATCAGCGCGGCTTGGATTCAGTCGCTGGTCTGCGGAGGATCTTCCTCTAGCGATCTCTCTTTGGGGCGATCCCGAAGTGACTCGTTTCATGGGCGGCCCTTTCTCGCACGAAAAAATAAAGGAAAAGCTCGCCCGCGAAATCGCTTTGATGAGCGCCTACAACGTTCAGTATTGGCCAATCTATCTTTTGGCAAGCGGAGAGCACGTGGGCTGCGCCGGGCTGCAGCCCTACAAGCTCGACGAGAAGATCTATGAATTGGGCGCGCACCTGCTCCCTGCCTACTGGGGGCAAGGCTTCGCGGTCGAGGCCGGGAAAGCCATCATCACCTTTGCTTTCGAAACGCTCGGGGCAAGCAGCCTCTTCGCAGGCCATCACCCTGAAAACCACGCTTCGCGCAGCGTGCTCAAAAAGCTCGGTTTTCAATACATGGGTAAAGAATTTTACGGCCCTACGGCTCTGATGGAACCCGCTTACTTGCTTTCGCCGCCCAGCGCAAGAATCACCAACTACCTGTGATGGGCTTCGCTTCTGCTTTCTCCGCCGAGCCCCCTTCAATGCGCCGGAGCTGCGCCATCGAGGAACGCCGTCGCCGCGTTGACGAATTCCGCTGTCTTTTCTCTCGGCGGCACATGCCCGCACTTGTCGAAGCTAACCAGCCGGGCTCCGAGGATTCCAGCCGCATAGCGTTCCCCGGACGCAATGGGAAGCAAATTGTCCTGTTTGCCCCACACCACGAGCGTCGGCACATGTATTTCCGCCAATCGACCATCCAGCCTTTCCGAAGCGATGGCGGGATTGCCAAGGATGCTGCGCACGGTGTAGCCGTCATGCATGGAGAGTTTATCTGCGAAAATCTTCCTAAGCGCGTCTTCGGTCAGCCAACTCGTGTCGTAGAAAACCGCTTCCATCATTCCGCGCATAGCCGCCAGCGTACTCGGATTGAGGTCAGGTATGGGCTTGTCTTGCTTTAGGCCCGCTGCATCCACAAGCACGAGCTTCTCCACCGGGACCATGTGCGCGCCGCCGGAAATCTCCGCCACATACAGTGCGGAGATCCACCCACCCAAGGATTCGCCCACCAGACTCGCCTTCTCGACTTTCAGCTCGCGCAAGAACTCGTCCAGGAAGTCCACGTACGTCTGGATGCGGTAATCGAGCAGCGGCTTATCGGAGTGGCCGAACCCAATCTGGTCGGGAACGAGCAGCCGGTACTTCTGAGAAAGCGACGCGAGGACCGGCAGCCAATCCTCTTTGCGGCTCCCCAATCCGTGCACCAGCACCACGACGGGCCCGGAACCCACGTCCCAGTAATGAATCGTCTGGCCGAACACGGCGACCGTCTTATCAGGTGGTGACGTCGGCCCTGCCTGGCCAAATACGGGAGCAACGAACAGCATAAGCAGTAAGATCGAACCGAACTTTACTTTTCCGCCCATGATTCCTCCATCACTCTGGGTCACTCTATGTATCACACGGACCGCCTGTTTGCTACCCGGTAGTAGCCGCCGCTTGACATCGGGGCGCCTCGTTACGGCCGAGCCACGCTCACAAATTCGGTGACTTAGGAAAGTGTTGCGGGTACCCTTTTCAAAAGGTTCCGGGCCCTCTGCAAATCGCGAGATGTCTCCACAAGGCATGCGTCGAAGCAGTCGAATCCCGAAAGAGATCGCTATTCTCTTGGTCGGAAGCGATATGGAGGGCAAGGTCTTCTCGGAGGAGACCAAGACCGTTGTCCTCAGCCGCCATGGAGCGGGCATTGTTTCGCAATACAAACTTATCCCTGAACAAGAGCTGATCCTTCGCCGCCTCGATACGAACAAAGAGACGGAAATTCGCGTCGTTGGACAGATCGGCTCGCAATCCGGCAATTTCACCTATGGCGTGGCGTTTCTTGAGTCGAGCGTCAATTTTTGGGGCGTCGAGTTTCCGAGCTTGACTGAATCCGATAGGCTAGCGAACCGCGCGTTGCTGGAGTGCAGCAGTTGCAAACATCGCGAGGCGGTTGATCACAGCGATCTCGAAGGGGACGTCTTCGCGATCAACGAAGGCATCGTGCGGTTCTGCAAGAACTGTGGCTCTTCGACTTTCTGGAAAAAAGCTCCGGGCGATTTCCATGACGTTGCCGTTTTGCCTGAAGCCGCGGGAGAGCAGCAGACGCTCTCCCCGCAGACGTCCGCGGCGGTGGCACAGAAACCAGTGATCCTTCCGGAAAACAGGCGCAGGCACATTCGCACGAAAGTAAACTGCAAAGCGTGCATCCGCCAACCTGGTCAGACTCTGGACGTGGTGGTTTGTGAAGACATGTCCCGCGGTGGTCTGCGTTTCAAAAGCCGCAAGCGATACTTCGAAAAGTCCTGGATCGAAGTTGCCGTCCCTTATACGCCAGGCGCGCAAAGTATTTTTGTCCATGCGCAGATCGTATATGTCCAGGAGCTGACGGAGGAAAAGCTTTTCCGCTGCGGCGTGGCATACATCTAATCCGTGATGAATCCTTGACAACGGTCCCACTTGGCTCATTTCTTAAGTTGCGAATGCAATCGTTCGTAGGCGGCACGGCATTCTTTATCGTCCATGCGAACTCGGTAAGCGGTGTGGTATTGGCCCAGCGCCGCTTTGAGATTGCCTTTCTGTTCGTAGGCACGCCCCAGTTCGCAATTCGTTTGCCAGGAGTGATTTTTCCACTGCTTCAAAGCCCATTGCAATTCAGTGATCGCGCCATCCGGATCGTTTTTCTTGACGAGCACCTTGCCCAATAAATAGTGAAAAAAGATGTTGTTGGGCCAGATCCGCATTGCCTCTTTGATTTCGGCAAGCGCAGCATCCGGGTCACCGGAATCTACGAGAAGACTCGCGAAACGTTCCCGGCCGTATTCGTGGTCAGGTTTGAGTTGCACGGCCTTTTGATATTCAGGAAGAGCATGAGCGAAATCACGTCTTTCTTCGAAGACTTGCGCGAGGGAAAAATGCACGTCCGAAGAATCGGCGCCTATGGCAAGAGCTTGCTGGTATTCCTCGATCGCTCCGTCCAAATCACCGGCCCTGTGTAAATGATCGCCCGTGAGAACGAGGCTACGAATCGGTCCATTGGCCCGCGGATCGGGCATCAAAAGGAGACGAAGAAACACAAGTCCACCTTTTAATACTTCGGAAGATGGTGCCAGCTCCGGCTCTGACTTCAGCTTTGCGGGGTCAAGGGTGACATTTTCCGCCACATGAGCGACCACCGAAGCGTCTCTGTGAAGGAGGGCCTTCTTCCCGGGGAAAAGTTCCATCACCGCGAGCACCGGCACGATCACCGGCAAAGCCGGGAGAATCTCGGGGGCGAACCCCACCAGTCCTCCGACATCCTTTAGCCTTGGTCTGTCGTCGCCCAGGCTCGCGTCGTCCTTTGTCGTTCCTGGGCCTATCAGACGCACCGTTTCTCCCGTAATCGTTTGTGTAGATCCCAGATCAATAAGGACCTTGGCGGGACCTTTGCCCGTATGATCGACCTGCTTAACGCTTCCGGTGACGGCGGCCCCGCTTTGAATAAAGATCTGGTCGTTCACGAAAACATCAAACTCGACCTCAAATTCCAGCGGCTGTCCAGGCTTCGCATCCTCTTTGTATAGATTCTTCTTGAGGCGGAGTATGACGGGGGTGTTAGAGGTGAGCGTCCAAGGGCTCAAAGTTTCTGCGGTTGCAGATTGCGCCCTGCATTCCGCCAAACCGAGAGGAAACAAAATCATTATTGGAACAAACGCAGGCAGCCTACGCATCGCCGAGCCTCCTTATCCGAGGAAGGCCATTCATCTGTCAACGGTCCCGAGCCAGGAATAACTTGCACATTCCTTGGACCTTGGATTGAATCTTGCCTCATGGCGAGACCCTACCGGCCCGCGCAGCAGCCCGCAAGCGGCATCCTGCGGTACGGCCACTCATGTCGCTCTATGTCGTGGCCACGTGCTCCACTCGTCAGTTTTTCGAGTGGGTTCGTTCGAACGATCAGCCGTGAGCTGCGCTCCGGCCGAAATACAGGAAGGAGCGACAGGTAGAATGGAAGGTAAGCTCCGGATCAAGCTGGAGGAACAGGGCTTTCGACTGAGGAGGACAGAAATTACGAATGGGGCAGGAGACCTTCCTGCCCCATTCGTTTCCTCCTCGCTGCGCGGTGATACGCCTCGCGGAGGTCCGTACCGGATTTGCGGCGCGATCCTTTAGAGCAGGGTGAACTTCTTCCGGAAAGAGCCGACAATCCCTAGCAGGCCGGTGCTGCCAAGCAACGTCAGAACTCCTGGCTCAGGAACGTAATTGACGCCACCGGGAAGGGTAAGTTGAATTTGAGCCGGAAGACCGCAGCATTCGAAGTATTGAACCTCGAAGGAGTGCACGCCGGCCGTCAGGGCAACAGAACCGCTAGCTGAAGCGGGGCCGTGAATGCCGCTGTCGTCTACGATCAAACTTCCGTCGATATACAAGAGGCTTCCGTCGTCGGACGTCAGGTTGAAAGTATATGATCCGTCACTCGCGACATTCAGAAATCCCGTCATATCGGCACCAAAGTTCACTTGCCCGAACGGGAGAAAAGGATTGGCAAAGTTAATGTCCGGCGAGGTAAAGGAACCGACAAAACCGGAATACGGGGCACCGCCCCCGGCGGCGACGAATCCGGAGTAGACGTTAACGTTAACAACGTCGGCCTGCGCGAGCGCAGGCAACAAAACCAAGGCCATGAGAACGATCCACTTTTTCATGTTCCCTCCTAATTTTCGCTGCCAGCGGAGTTTGATCAATGCTTTACGCAGCCCGAGTTCCAAAGACACCCCCAACCTTGTTGGCGGCAATGCGAATACCAAATGGGTGTAAAATTACGTGAATACCTAGAGCCTTTGTTTTCATGTGGTTAGGTGACGTAATTTGATCCGAAGCCGCTCACCCGCCCTTACCTTTAACCAAAATCCTGCGCAAATCATGCAAACCTTTTCATGCCGTGGATTTCCCCTGAAGTCGAATAGCCGGGCGTTCGGAAGGGCCAAACTGTCATAGCAATTGGAAACTCACGAGGGTTCCCTCGCCGAGGCGGGTGTCCGCACGGCCGGGGCGCAAGAGCGGAAGAGGAATCGGTGGTGGGCCGTACAAGAATTGTTTACGGGCTAAGCCTCGCCCACCCGCCAGAATACACCCACCTTGCGCATCTCGAACGACCATTCAGTTCGACTTCTACGCCTTTTGCGCTTTAGCCCAAGCGATCACAGAACTGGCGATAGCCATAGTAAAGAAAAGTATCGCCCCCTCTAGGAAAGACCGATAGGAAATCGGAATTTTCCCCGGGGAGACCACTTGCCATGGGAAAATACCCAGCGCTGCGAGCCCCCGTAAGATTAGTGCGAGGACTGTACTAGCGACGCCGGTCCAATAAGCTGCTGTGGATAGCTGTTTTTCCAAGTTTGTTCCCTCCTTCGGCGGATTTTCAAAGAAGGGCCCGTTGGGGGGCACGCTACTCTGGACCGAGGTAAGTGTCAAGCCCGAGCGCACACTTCCCAAAAAGGGTCGCAGTTCACTCGTCGTAACTCGTTGTTTCTACTTGCCCCTGAATCCGAGCCCGTGGCTGTACAAAAATTGTTCACAAGCTAAGCCTCGGCCACCCGCGTCGGGAACAAGAATTCCTGCACCGTCTTGCACGTTTGCAGCATCAAATAAAACCTGCGACGGCTTGGCAAGACCGCTTGCTCTTTGACGCTCCAGCGGCGAATCGGAAGCATAGAGCCGCCGCCGTTAAGGCGATTCCCGTGTTCCTCAATTCAAAGGAGGAAATCGGATGGAAAGCTCCGCTGCAAAACAACAACCTATGGCAGGAGGTAGTATGGCCACTGCCGAACAAATGTATTTGCGCACCGAACTGGAGCAGCGCCGCGGGCGCCTTCACGAGGCTTTGCATTCCCCCGCCGCCGATGCTTCTCTTTCTCAATTGTTGACGGCTGTGGACACCGCGCTGAGCCGTATCGATCAAGGAACGTTCGGGCTCTGCGAGACGTGCCACGAGAGCATTGAAGCGGAACGCCTGCTGGCCGATCCGTTGGTGCGGTTCTGTCTGGACCATCTTACGAGCGCCGAACAGCGTGCCTTGGAGAGTGATCTTTCCCTGGCCGCAAGCATCCAGCGCGCTCTCTTGCCGAAACCCGGCCTGGCACCAGCCGGCTGGGACGTGCGCTACCACTATCAACCCGCCGGCATGGTGAGCGGCGATTACTGCGATCTTTTTGAAACAGACGGCGGCCTGCTCTTTATGCTGGGAGATGTTTCTGGCAAGGGTGTTGCCGCGTCAATGCTCATGAGCCACCTCCATGCAACTTTTCGCAGCCTCGCCGAAGCCGGTCTCCCCCTCGGTCGCTTGGTGCAAGACGCCAACCGCATTTTCTGCGAGAGCACTCTTGCAGGACAATTCGCGACTCTCGTCGTGGGGCGAGCCACCCACGATGGTTCGGTGGAGTTTGTCAGCGCGGGCCACCTTCCCGTGCTTCACATCCATGGTGACGGAGCAACGCCAAAGGATTCCACGGGAGTGCCTCTGGGAATGTTCTGTGACACCAGCTTCCCTGTTCATCGGCTCACACTGGCTCACCGGGATACGCTGTTCCTGTATACCGACGGTTTGACGGAGGCACGGAATAGCGCAGGTGCAGAGTATGGTCTGCACCGAATCCGCACGCTGGCGGCACGGCACACAAGGATGGAGCCTGCGGGGCTAATTTCTGAATGTCTCGCGGATCTGCTCAGCTTTCGGGAGGGTTTGAAGCAAACGGACGATTTAACGCTTCTTGCCGTTCGCCGAGCAGAGTAAGTAATACAGGATAGGAGATTTGAGCTGCGAGGCCGAATCGAATCGAGAGCCGTGACGCCGCCAAATGCGCTCCCCCGCAAGAGCCGCTTACCCCTTCATCGCATAAACCCCGTTTAGTGCTGGTGGTGTGAAACACTGAGGCTGCGGTCCGCGTATATATTTCCAAGAAGGGCTCCAAGAAGGGCCAATGTCCTATTCGCCCATACTGGTTGTGCATATTTGCGCTGGGAGCTTGGGGTTGCTGTCCGGGACCGCTGCAATGTCTTTCCGCAAAGGCTCTCCCCGCCATGTGCTGGCGGGAAAGGTCTTTGTCGCATCCATGCTCACCATGGGCGCCGTCGCGACGTACCTTGCCATCACGAGGCATCAACCAAGTAACATCGGCGGCGGGATTTTAACCTTTTATCTGATCGGAACGGCATGGCTGACCGCCAGGCGTAGAGACGGGGAAACGAGCCGTTTTGATTGGGTTGTGCTGCTGATTCCCTTGGCGATTGGTGTCCTCCTCTGGACGAATGGTCTTAGAGTCGTGCGTAGCGGAGAGAGCTCACAAGGCGGAGTTCCCGTCGGAATGATGTTTTTTATGGGTTCCGTGTGTCTGCTTGCTGCCGCGGGGGACGTTCGCATGCTGGTGCGCGGCGGAGTTCTTGGAGCAAAGCGCATCGCGCGGCATCTCTGGCGCATGTGCTTTGGGCTGTTCATCGCAGCAGGGTCTTTTTTCCTGGGACCCTCAAACCGTCCACTGAGATTGCTTTCGACAGTGGGCGTCGGAAAATATCTATCCCCGGCTTTATTCAGCACGACCTTGTATTTAATTCTCACCGTCCTTCCGCTGATTTTGCTGATTTTCTGGCTAGTCCGAGTCCGCTTCACAAATGCATACAGGAAAATAGAAACTAGAAAATAGAAATTAGAAAGGGACAAGAGAAAGACCCCACCCGGCCGGGTTGTACGATGCATTCAAACAGCCTGTGGGAGACCCCGGGCAATACGCTTTCGCATTACCAACACTAACGCGATCCCGAGCAGCATGAGGCTGAATGTGGCAGGCTCGGGGGTGGCGACCGACAAGCCTGCATCGGAAACGCTCGCCGTTGTTCTATCACCTACCCCATCAACTGCCTGGAAAGTTGCGCTAAAAGGTTGAGATTGGTCGATCTTAGTAATGATAACAAGGACGGGACTTGTCGTGTTGGGGGTGAATGATGGAACACTAAAACTTGCGTTAGTGAGAGTGAGTAGACTGAAGAACGCGAAGCCATCCGTCGCGGCCTGAGCTGTAATTTGGAACTGCAAGGGAGGGCCCGCAATCACGGCGGCTACGTTGAGCGTTACAGCATCCGCGCTGGCGCAGGGCGCGGCGATTGCCCCGCACAGTAAGAGTACGAGGACAATCCACGAAGATTTCCGCATGTTCCAACCCCCCTTTGCTGTGCGCGAAGTGACAGCGAGCGCTCCGTTCAAGCGGTCGGTGCGTGGCCTTGGGCAATACGTTTCCGCATCCCCAACACTAACCCGATCCCCAGCAGCATAAGGCTGAGTGTTCCGGGCTCAGCGGCGGTGATCGGCGTCAATTGAGCCCCAAGCGGACCGCTGATTGTCGTGCTGAATGAACCGACGTCACTCAGCGAATAACCAGAGTCGACGATGATGTATAGTGTCCCGGAGGTCAGTGGGAGGATTAAATGTCGATCGAGGATGGAGGGCACGGCGTCTGGGATTGCCCCGACCCAATTCGTACTCGAGTTCGTTGGGTCGAATGTATCATGGTAGACTGCGAAAGCGATAGGTACCACTGAGGTGCTATGTATGGTGTACGCCCCGGTCGTATCCACGCTAAACGCGAAGGTCACGTAGTGCGCAGTGACGCCTATAGCTGACGTGTAAGTTGGCGCCCCGGTAGTGTCTCCGTTGTAAGTGAACGGAAGCGCATCAGCCATAAGAGAAGGAGCACCTGCGAACAGTAAAACAGCAAATAGGATCGGAACGACCCACAAAGATTTTCGCATGTTCCAAACCCTCCTCACCGTCCTCAGGGTGAAGACAGCGACACGAATTAGAGCCCCAACTTTACTGGCACGATCATTGCCTATCCCGCCGGGCTGAAACGAAACGACTTGCCGACACCAGGACATTGCACACTGCAGAAAATTGCCACAGTTGTGCAGAGTATTGCCAGATTGGTGCGTATCGGCGGCGGACGGGCAATTGAGAAGTCAGGATGGGGCAGCTGCTCCAGAGAACCCTGGATTCTTCCAGACGTTTTCGGCACGGCTGAAGCCGTGCCCTCCTAAAAGCCATTTATGAGAGAGTTTCTAGAAAGGTGACATAAGAAAGACCCAGCCCTTCGATCCCGAAAAGTCATCCGGGACGCCAAAATGCGCGCAACGTCGAAGGATGGGCCACGCGCGAGATTCTGTACCGGCCCACGCGCCACGAGTTTTAAGCTACAGTAAGGCGGAGGAGTCCACATGCCAGCGCGGAACGATGCTCTAAAAGACCGCCTTTCCCGATATCGGGAAATTAACATCACTGTGACCGGCAGAAAATCAGGACGCACCATCTCCATCCCGGTTTGGTTCGTATTGGAGGGCGACAAGCTTCACCTGCTGCCGGTGCAGGGGTCGGATACCCAGTGGTACAAGAATGTGCTCAAGAACTCCATGATTCGCATCGATGCGCGGGGCGCAGAGGCTGAAGTCAAGGTTGTTCCTATCACTGATGCCACACAGGTATCGTCCGTGGTGAAGAAATTCCGCGCCAAGTACGGAGCCAGCGACGTGAAGAAGTACTATGCAAAGTTCGACGTTGCCGTCCTCGCTCAGATGCCCTGATCGCTGTCGTTTCCTGGGAGGATCGTTTCGTTAGATAATCGTGTCCGAGTGACGGGCGACTCGGAAGTACTCCACTCCCCCCAAAGGCCGCGCGGCCAAATAGAAAAGGGATAGGAGAAAGACCCCTCCGTTCATCCCGCAAGAGCAGCGGGATGGGGCGGAGATGCAAAACCCGCAAGGATGGGCTACCCACAGGCGTTTTTCGGAATTAAGGCGCGGTCACACGCGTCCGGTGCTGCATTTCGTGAGACAAGAAATTTACGAATTGTAGACATCGAACGCACTCTGCGTGTATATTGTTGCGGCCCCGGAGCTTAGAAAACGGTCGTCGCAGAAATCCCCGCCTCGACGAAACCAACCTAGGTGCTAAGTTCGCAAGGGTGGCGCTGGCACTTCCCGGCCTCACCCTACAAGAGGAGGAAAACCCATGAAGCGAAAAGCTGTATGCGCCGCATTGGTACTTGTCGCGTTCGTACTCATATTTACTACCAGTGTGGCCTTCGCCGATGACAACGGCGCAAAGAGTCCGGTCATTCCGCAACTCACACCATCGCCGGCCTTCTCAGATTCGACAGTGCCTCCGAATGGGGACGTGAACCCTTATGGCGTTGCCTTCGTGCCCCACGGATTTCCGGGCGGCGGGCCGCTGCATCCCGGTGACGTTATCGTTTCGAACTTCAATAACAGCAGCAACCTGCAGGGCACCGGAACGACCATCGTAAGGGTTAACAACGGAACCTCGCCGACCGTTTTCTTTCACGGGGAGACAGGCTTTGGCCTGACTACGGCTCTAGCTGCCCTGAAAGGTGGCTTTGTCCTAGTCGGAAACCTGCCAAGCACGGACGGTTCGGGAACTTGCGTTGCGGAGAGCGGCCCAAACCAAAACGTCGGCCAGGGCGGTTTGCTCGTCATTGATAAGAACGGAAATCTAGTAGATCAACTTACAAGCGCCAGCCTTCTGAACGGCCCCTGGGATCTCACAGTCAGAGATGACGGAAGGCGCGCGAAGGTTTTTGTTTCCAACGCGCTGAGCGGCACGGTCACGCGACTCGACCTGCGTATAGTCGGGGATGGCGACGGAGATAAAAAAGACGGTGTCGTCGTCGAAAAGGAAACGCAAATCGCTTCAGGCTATCTTCACCGGTGTGATCCAGCAGCTTTCGTGGTTGGCCCGACAGGACTAGCGCTGGATAAGGAGAGAGATATTCTCTACGTATCGTCCACGGGCGACAACGCGATTTTCGCGATCCGCGATGCAAGCGACAGAACGAGCGATGCTGGCATGGGTAATGCTGTAGTGACGGACCAGAATCACTTGCATGGTCCCCTCGGACTGGTGCTGGCCCGCAACGGAGACTTGATTTCAACGCAAGGCGACGTCGTAAACCCCGACTCCAACCAGCCGAGCGAGGTCGTGGAGTTCACCGCCGAGGGACAATTCGTTTCGCAGTTTTCGGTCGATCCGGCTCCGGGGGGAGCATTCGGCCTTGCATTAAGGCCGCTCGAGGACGGATTTGTGTTTGCAACAGTAGACGACAACACAGTCGTACTTGACATTTGGATTGTGAAGTAGGAACGGAATAAAAGAAAGACCAACGTTCGAACTCTCGCAACACCTTGCCGTAATATTGCGGCGACAGTACGCGCGTAAGGCTCAGGATCACGTAGGCGAAGTCGGCGCGCGAGCCTAAGCAGCCGCTGCGGTTGTCCGCTCGACGGGCGGCTTTACCCGCGCCAGCGCGATGAATGCCACACCGATAATCACGAGCACACCCGAGCCAATCCAAAATCCTACCCGCTCGCTCGCATACTGGGGCTGGAATCCAATCGCCGACATCACCACGGCGTGAGCGAAGCTCGACCATGCTGTAAAGGCGATCAGGCTGCGGTGCGCCGATGGGTTACGCACTGCGAGCAGCAGGAAAATGCCAAGCGTGATGTAGAGGCTGAGCATCATATCGTCGCCGGGATTGGAAGCATTTCCGTGCCACAACTCCATCGCCACGGGATAGATGCCGGCCGAAAAGAGCAATCCGACCAACACCAGCAAGACCTTCAGCGCTCGTTCTCGATTCATAGTGCCCTCCTCCCAAAAGCCAAAATAGCGAAAGTGCACGTCCGGGCCGGTCAGCGACGAGAATCTTAAGTGCATGTCGCGGGACACGTCAACACGGGTGGCGCACCTTGCGGTTTTCAGGGTGCGGTTTTTGTCCCGCGCCTAAGCAGCCGCCGACGAGGAGGCTCTGGCGTCCAGCGCTGGCGGCCTGGCGCCCTTGATGACGAGCCAGAACATGAACGCTAGCTCCCCAAAGATAGCGGGCTGAGTGAAGGTAAACACCTTCTCGTAATACTGCGGTAATAGCAAGCCCGTAAGGCTCAGGATCACCCAGGCGAAGCCGGCGAGGGCGAGCCAGACGCCCAGGAACCGCGGCAGGAATCGCGACCGGTAGACAAGCAGCGCGAGGGGGAAAAGCCACAGACCCCAAAATATTTCGTCAACAACAAGTCCTTGAAAATGCAGATTGAGGAACAGCATAGCCAGAGCATCCCGCTGCTGCTTTCCAAATATAGATAGGAAGTCAGCCCCGCGCACGAGGATGAGGGCAGCGATGGAGTTCACCTCATTCAGAAACGCTATCGGGATCGAGACCACAATCAATGTCACCATGCGCGAGGAGTGCCGCCGGTTGACCCCCTTGAGCAGGTCGTACAAAGCCAGGGCCACGAAGATAAAACCGGCCGAGGCGATGAGTTGGGCCGCGATGCCGAGGCGAAAGAGCGTCTCGGAGGCCGCGATGTTGGTGGCCGTCGCCGCTGCGTTTCCGTGCACGATGAGCTTGCCGGGAACATACATCATGGCGAAGAAGCCAAATATTGACGTGAGGATATACAGCAACCCTGCAAATCTGCCTGGGTTCTTGGTGGAACTCATGTTGTCCTCCCTTGTTGTAAGGCCCTTGTTGTAAGGGGCCTAGTGAAAGGGTCTACCGGAGAGACGCTAAAGGATGTCAAAGTGTTTCGCCACGCGAGCAAAAGGCGGCGGTCGTGGGCACTCGGCGAGCGGCTTCTGCCTTCGCGCTTCGAATCACGGCGATCGCATCTCGACGCCTGATAAACGCGCTTACCGGTAACTGGCTTTCGAATGCCCAACCCAAAGGTTAAGGAAACGCTTGTTCTGACATCTCCCCGATCCCGCGCTATACTCGGATCACTCGACATTCTTGTCGACATCGGTGTTCCTGCCGAGAAGGAGGTGATCCAGTGAGGTACGGTTTACGTTGACGCAGTAGAGGAGGCGCTTGTGAGGTTACCGAGCGCCTCTCTCCTTTGTCCCGCCTGTCCGAATTCTCTGTGATTTGACGAATTTATTCAGCGTCTTATCCCTAGGCGGGTGGCACAGCCTTCGTGTCATTTGCTAGGACGAATTTGGGTGCCGCATCAGCCCGCTCTTCTGTCGTACACTCAAGAGCATCCTACCGACCCAGTGAGGGAGCAGCCGTGACCACACCTGCAAAATCCGTTCCAGCCGCTCAGACCGCAACCACACGCAGCGACGAAATCATCGCGAAACACAAAGAATTTCTCTGGCCCTCGGTCACCAACTATTACAAGCGGCCGCTGGTCGCCGACCATGCCCAGATGCAATACCTGTGGGACCTGGAAGGCCGCAAATATCTCGATTTCTTCGGCGGCATCCTGACCGTCTCGGTGGGCCACTGCAATCCCAAGATCACCAGCAAGATCAACGCGCAGGTCAACCGGCTGCAGCACACTTCCACGCTTTATCCCAACGAGCACATCGTGGCCCTGGCCGAGAAAATCGCGCAGATTACTCCCGGGGCGCTGCAGAAAAGTTTTTTTACCAATTCCGGCACGGAAGCCGACGAGGCCGCGATCCTTCTGGCGCGCATGGCTACGGGAAGCTACGACGTGGTCGCACTGCGGCACGCCTATTCGGGCAGCTCGTCGCTGGCGAAAGCCGTCACCGCGCAGGCGCCCTATCGCAGGTCCGGAGTCATCAGCGTGGGCATCTCTCACGCCGTCAATCCTTACTGCTACCGCTGCCCGCTGCACCTGACATATCCCGAATGCGAAGTGGCTTGCGCCAATGACGTGGAAAACCTGATTCAGACGGGCACCAGCGGCAGCATCGCCGCGTTCATCGCCGAACCAATCCAGGGCGTCGGCGGATTCATCACCCCGCCCAAGGAATATTTCAAGATCGTTTTCAAAATCGTGAAAAAGTACGGCGGGCTCTTCATCGCCGACGAAGTGCAGACCGGCTGGGGCCGCACCGGGAAAAAATGGTTCGGCATCGAGCAGTGGGAAGTCACGCCGGACATCTTGACCAGCGCCAAGGGCATGGGCAACGGCGTGCCGATTGGCTTGACCACCACGACGGCGGAAATCGCGGACTCCTATCAAGGACTGAACATCGCGACCTTCGGCGGCAATCCCGTCACCTGCGTGGCGGCTCGCGCGACCATCGAATTGATCGAGGAAGAAAACCTGCGCGAAAATGCGCACACCGTCGGCGCCTATTTCCGCGCCAAGCTCGAAGAGCTGCAGGCCAAGTACCCGCTTATCGGCGATGTCCGCGGCATGGGTCTGATGCAGGCGCTCGAACTCGTGAAAGATCGCAAGACCAAGGAGCCCGCTCCCGAGGCCACCACGCAGGTCATGGAGCGCGCTCGCGACAATGGCTTGCTCATCGGCAAAGGGGGCCTTTACGGCAACGTTTTGCGGCTGGCGCCCATGCTCAATGTTTCCCGCGCCGATGTTGACGAAGGCATCCGCTGCCTGGACAAGTCTTTCAGCGAAATGAAGGCCTGATGGAAAGATGGACGCGGCGTTTCGCGATTGCTTTTTCTGTCGCGGCAATGATGGCCAGTGCGGCCGGCCCGCAGTCAGCAAGCGGGAAAAAGCTGACATGGAAGCCGGTGGAGTTCGCCATCGTGCGCTACAACGACGAAGCGCCCGCGTCGTGGAATATCTATCACACGGAAAAGCGCGGCGTGCTGCTGGTGCGGCTGTGGAAGCGCTACCTGCTTGTCAATATTGCTGACGAGGAAGTTTACGACATCGATCCGCAAAAGGTGACGCCGCAAGGCGAGAACGTCGAGTGGGCGCCTTCCGATCAGCCAGAGCAGCCCATCGAAATCTCCGAATGGAAAGAACGAAACGTTGGGCCGGTGCAGCGGATACGGTTTCGATTTGGCACGAAGGGCCACGTGCTCGAACTGCAACTGCCCTTGCTGATCAACGGCAAGCCCGCGTATTGAAGAGAAGACGAAGTAACGGGCGTAAAGAAATTAAGGAGGCAAGGAAGCAGAGAGAAAAAAATTAGCGGCGGTAGACACCGTAATACCAAGGGATGCCCAGCGCGCCGGGCTCGATGGCCACGGTGACAGGATCGCCCACTTTGAAGCGCTCGAAATCGTCCAGGTCTACGGCCAACCGTTCGAAGCGGGGCCCTTCCCGCCACGAGCGCACCACGAGTCTCCGGCTGCCGCGAACGATTCCCTTCATATTGAATTTACTGACGACCGTGGTGGGATAGTAAGCGATATTTTTCGCCGTATCGGCGCGGCCGTTCACCACGAGCGTGGCTGCGAGAATCCAGGGCAGTGGAACAAATCCCGCATAGATTCTCTTCAACACTTCAATTTCCTGGCGCTTTCGCGCGCGGCGATCGAGAATCACCGCCAATGTCAGCGCGAGAAAGAAGATCAAGCCGAAGAAGACGAGCATCAGATCGAGCTCCAGCGGCGGATAGATCTGACTTACGTAGGGAAACAACAGCGAGCCCGCAAGAAACACGGAGGTGCGCCGCCAGAGGCGCCGGCGGAACATCACCTCTGCCGCGGCCGAAGTCAGGCCGCAAGCGGGACACTGGTCCGCGAGACGCGGAGAACCGCAATCAAGGCAGCGTGTCATCGTTGTAGGCGAGTGCTGAATGCTCCGCCATCTTATTATAAGGCGGCGTCAACTTGAGGGGCGAGAGAGAGAGTCGAGCAGGTCGTGATATTGCTTGTGATTTTTGGGCTCGGAGAGCGTCACGGTCACGCCCATACCATGGCCGGGCTCGATGCGCTTAACGAAGCAATCCACTTTGACGGGATGATCGAGAGTCAGACGTGCCGTGAAACCCGCGCCGATCCACAATGTGTCGAGCGATTCGATGAACATGCCATTGGTGCTGATGTCGCGCGTGCTGGCGCGCAGTACGGCGGAGCCCCATTCGATCTCGACTGGCGTACGGAAGGCATAGCGCGGCGCCCAGCGGCGTTCGAGGCGGCGAGCTGGATGTTCCGCTGTGTCCATATCCATCTGCCTAGGGGTTCCCCCAGCCGCGGTTCCCAAACTGCGGCGCCGGGTCATTCTCGCCGCTCTATTCTTCCAAGCATACCCCTGCTGCCACCACAAAACATACGACGCTGCAGCGCGATGTTTTGTTACCAGCAATCCCGCTGACGCGCTTTGCAAGTGTTATAAGAAGCAGCCAGCCGGTTTTTTCAGAGAATTGCGAGGCATCAGTCTTGATTGGAAACACCATCGGCGGCGGAGGGTTCGTGCTACGTCGCTGATTTCTTGCCGGCGTGCGTTCTGTGCTGGATTTCGGCTTGCAGATATTTGCGGAGATTTTCCGGGACGATTCCCGGCGCGGCAAGCAGGCGCAAATCCGAGACAGTCAATTCGGGAAGGTAAGCAAGCACGGTGGACAGTGTTGAAGCCGGATGACGCACCAGCGCGAGGCGCACGTTGTACGAGCACGACCATTTGCGATGCTGCGAAATAGCTTTGATGATTCCGTCGGGAAGTTTTCCCCGCGACAAAGCTTTCAAGACTTGCGCTTCGGTGAGATTGGCGTTGTCGAGGACAACGGAAAGGATCTGCGCGTGCCCTTCTGCAAGCAGCGCCCCCGCGACGCGCGCTGGCCCGCGGCGCGCGAGAGTAATTTTTTGTCCGAGGGGAAGCTGCGGAAGCCGCGCAATCAATTGGTCTTCAGCGTTGCGCTTCAATTCCGCAGGAACGCCCGGTGACAACGTGAGTTGAACGAGGTCCATCAAATAGAGATCGCGCAAGAGCCGCAAACTAATGAGCCGGGGCGTGCGCGGATGAAACGCCAACGCACGCTTCACCGCGTAGTTCTTGAGGAGCGGTTTTCTGCGGCCGATCTCCTCGAGCACCGCCGCAGGGAGATCTTTTCTGTTCAGTAGCAGGCAAAGTTGCGCCTCATCGAGCGCCGGATTGTCGAGCAGCGCGAGGAGCACATCGCCGGCGTGATGATGAAGGAGCGCGGCGAGTTCCTCACCGGATACTGTTTGCGCGCGCTCGCGGTCTTGCGAAAGGGCATCCACGGTAAGTTAGTTTCCGGCGTTCCTCACAGGGCTGTTCAAACACTCGACCCCCGCTCTGGCGGCAAATTCCGCAACGGGCTCCGGCAACGGGCCGATTCTAACCTTTGGGGCGGTCTTGCGGACGAGCGCATCGAAGTGGTCGTCGAGAAAGGGGCTGCGGTTGAAGACGCCGCCGGTCTTCGCGAGAAAGAATGGCTGCTCTTGCAATTTCAAGGATTGGACGACCCGGGCTACGAGCTCGGAAAGGTCTTCAGCCGCGGCGTGGAGAAGAGTGCGGGCGGAATTGTCGCCTTGGTTCGCGGCGTTGGCGACGATGGGGAACACTTTTGGGAGGATGCCGTCTGGTTTCGCGCGAATTTGGTCCTGCAAATCGACCCAGTTGCATCGAAAAGCATGAAGAATCTCATTGCCGAGATAAGATTTCTCGCCGACCAGAAAGTCGCGCAAGCCAAGAAGTACCGCTTTTCTGCCAATGTCGTAGGCGCTGCCGGGATCACCGAGAATGGGGCCCCAGCCACCTTCGCGTGCGAGCTTTTTGGACGAGTCGCGGCCAATGACAGCGGAACCGGTGCCGGCGATGACGACCGCGCTCGGGATTTCCTGGGTCGCGGCGAGTGCCATGCTGAGATCGCTATTGAGAAGCACATGGGCGTTGGGAAATTTGAGTTTTAGTTTCCGAGCGAGGTCCGGGAATGCTCTTGCCGTGCCGATGCCAGCGATTCCGCCGCCGATCGATGCTATTTCGGCAGCGGATTTTCCGGATGCGGCCAGCGCTTTGTCCGCGGCGTCGATCAACGCGGCGACCGCGTCATCCAAACCTACGCGCGAAGGATTCGAGGGGCCCGAACGCGTGCCCGCGAGGATGGCGCCAGTCTCATCCATGAGGACGCAGTCGGTTTTGGTGGCGCCGCCATCGAATCCAAGAACGTAACGCATGGGAGAAGGATAAGCGATTACGAGGCAAAATTCCTCAATCGGGCGCCGAGGCTTCGAAGAGCGCACGGCCAAGAATGGGCATACCGCTCAGGGTCATCGCTTGACGCCCTTGTGCAGCAACACTATCCTCGACGCACTTTCCCGCGTCGAGCTTGCGCGTCGCGGTGAAAGCACTCAATGCGCATCCATCCGCTCGATCTGGTCATCGTCATCGCCTACCTGTTGGGGGTGACAGCGCTGGGGATGCATTTCCGGCGCAGGTCACAGGACGCTCGCGACTATTTTCTGGGTGGGCGGACGGCTCCGTGGTGGGCGCTGGCGTTTTCGATCGTGGCGACGGAAACTTCGACACTCACGATTATTGGCACGCCGGCAATCTCGTACGGCGGGAACCTGACGTTTCTGCAACTGGTATTCGGCTATCTGCTTGGGCGTGTTCTGATTGTTCTCCTCTTGCTGCCCGGCTATTTTCGCGGAGAGTTTTTCACGGCTTATGCGCTCCTTGAAAAACGCTTCGGCGAAAAAATGCGCGCAGTTGCGGCGACGACTTTTCTGATTACGCGCGCGGTTGCGGAAGGAGTACGCGTCTCCGCGATCGCGTTGGTGGTGAGCGTCGTGCTTGGCACTTCGGAGCGGCTCGCGGTTTTCCTCGTCATTGCGCTCACGGTCTTGTACACCTTTGAAGGCGGCATGAAAGCGGTGATTTGGACGGATGTGGCGCAATTGCTGCTGTATCTGACGGGAAGCGCGGCAACTTTTTTCGTTTTGCTGCACCGGATTCCTGGGGGCTGGAGCAAAGTGGCGCACGTCGCAGCTGCGGCCGGTCACAAACTCCAAGTACTCGATTTTTCGTGGAATCTCGCGACGAAATATACCTTCTGGTCCGGACTCATCGGCGGCGCGTTTCTGACCATGGCCACCCACGGCACGGACCAGATCATCGTGCAGCGCCTCCTCGCAGCGAAGAGCGAGCGCGACAGCCGCCGCGCCCTGCTCGCCAGCGGCGTCATCGTGCTTGTCCAATTCACCATGTTTCTGCTGATTGGCGTGCTGCTTTACGTGTTCGCGCAACACTCCCCGCTCCTGGCGTCCGGTGAACGCACCGACCGGATCCTGCCGCTCTTTCTGGTGCGCGAGATGCCCGTGGGACTGGCCGGCCTGCTGCTGGCTTCCATCGTGGCCGTGGCCATGTCCAACGCAAGCGGCTCGTTAAATTCGCTGGCGGCCTCCAGTGTTCTGGATTTTTCCCGCCTTCGCGGGCGATCCGCCGATCCCGCGAAATTTCTTCGTCTTTCGCGGCGCATGACGCTCGCATGGGGGCTCGTCCTCATGGGCTTGGGCTTGGTGAAGTGGGGACCGCTGCTCGAAACGGCGCTAACCGTAGTATCGCTTCCCTTTGGCTGCCTGCTCGGGTTGTTTCTGCTCGGTACGATCGACAGGAGAGCCAACGCGCGTGGCGCGCTGGCTGGAATGATCGCGGGACTGGCCGCGATTTTGTGCGTATTTCGATTCACTAATGTAGCGTTCACGTGGTACGTGCTGATTGGGTCGTGTGTGACGTTTACAGCGGGAGCAGCGGTGAGTCGAATGAGTATAGGCGGCGAAGGGGAAGAAGAAAATGCGCCGGCCTAAGAAGGCCGCCACTACAACGGCGCGCCAAGGATGTGAGGAAGCGAAATCGGCGAGCGTGGGCAGATGAGCGAAAAGCGGCTGGAACTTGTTCGAGGATTGGGCGCGTGGGCGTCGGCGGCCATTGTCGTGGGCACCATGATCGGAACGGGAATTTTTTTGAAGCCCGCGGAGATGGCGCGCGAGGGCCGCACGGTTTCGGTCGTCTTTGCCGCGTGGATCGTTGGCGCGATTCTTTCGCTCTTTGGGGCGCTGTCGTTTGCGGAACTGGGAGCGATGATCCCGGAAGCCGGCGGGGAGTACGCGTACCTGCGGCGCGCCTTTGGGCCGGCGTGGGGATTTCTCTTCGGGTGGATGCACTCGATTGTCGGACGCCCTTCTTCGATGGCGTCTATCTCGGCGGGCATGATGCGCTTCTTGAGTTTTCTGCTCCCGGCGGTCGCCGCTCCGCTGTTTACCGTGCACATTTCCATCCCCGGACTTAGCGGTTGGTTGAGACCCTACGACTTCGTCTTTACCTGGGCTCAGCCGCTCGCGGTGTTGTGGCTCGTGGCGATGACTGGGGTGAATTACCTGGGTGTACGTCTGGGCGGTGCGGTGCAGATTTTCCTGACGGCAATCAAGATCATCTCCGTCGTAATCGTGATCGGCGTCGCGTTTTTTTCCCCTGCGCCCGTAGCGCGCGTGCCGGATCCGTTCTGGCCTGCCGTGGGCGATGGTAGTGCAATGATTTTGCGGGCGTTTCTGGCGGCGCTTGCGGCATCCCTGTGGGCCTACGACGGCTGGGAAGACTTGAATCTCGTTGGCTCTGAAGTGCAAGACCCGCAGCGGAATTTCCCTCGCGCGCTGGTCGGCGGAGTTTCGTTAGTTGCTGTGATCTATCTTCTATTCAGCGCGGCGTGCCTGAAGGTGCTGCCATTTGAAAGTGTCGCGGCGTCGCCGCACATCGCGTCGGATGTGGTCGAGCATGTCGCGGGGCGCGGTGCTGCCGCGTGGGTCACGGTTGCGATGGTGATTTCCGCGCTAGGCTCGATGAACTCCTCGGTGCTGAGCGGAGCGCGGGTGCCGTATGCGATGGCGCGCGACGGTATTTTCTTCAAGATTGCCGACGGCATTCATCCGAAATACCGGACTCCTGCCCGGGCGCTGATTTTCGAGTGCGTGCTCGCCAGCGTAATGGCGCTTAGTGGGACATTCGAGGAGCTCACGAATCTTTTTATTTTCGCGGGGTGGATTTTTTATGGATTCGCCGTCGTAGCATTATTTCGGATGAGAAAGACGGAGCCGGAACTGCCGCGGCCGTATCGCTGCTGGGGCTACCCGTGGGTGCCGGGGATTTTTGTGGCCGGCGCGCTGGCGCTGACATTCAACATTTGGTTGCAGCGGCCCGGCCGTTCTTCGATCGGCCTGCTTCTGATTTTGGCGGGGCTTCCCTTCTACCGGCGATGGGTGCGGAAGCCAGCAACTCTTTCTTAACAGAAAATCGGTTTGGCGACGGAATCGATACGCCCGGAATAGAACGGTTCTGAATCAGGCGGAGGCGGCGCGGGCGGGGCGAGAATCGATGTTGACGGGCGAGACAGCGGATTCGGCTTCGGGGCTGACTTCGACGGCGGGATGAAAGAGTTTGGCGAGAGCTTCGATGCCGGTGACGAGGCGCGGACCGGGGCGCGAAAAATAACTGTTGGCTTCGAGGGCATAAACGCGGCCGTTGCGGACGGCGGGAATGGCATGCCACTGCTGGGGAAACGTCATGGTTCGAACTTCGTTGCGGGCCTGCTCGGCGCTGTAGCCGCACGGGGCGATCAGAAGGATCTCGGGGGCGGCATCGACGAGTTCATCGAGCGTGATGCGGAATGAGGGCGTGCCCTTGGTGCCGAAGAGATCTTCCCCGCCTGCTAGCTCGATCATTTCTGGCACCCAGTGTCCACCAACGTAAAACGGTTGCAGCCATTCGAGGAAGCCGACGCGTGGACGTTCGGAGGCGGAGGCGAGCTGGCTTTCAACGGCGCCGAGGCGTTCACCGATTTGTTTGACGAGGGCTTCGGCGCGCGGGCCGCGGCCGGTTTCTTCTCCAACCCACAAAATATCGCGCCAGACATCGCCCAAATCCTGCGGGTTGAGGCAAAGCACTTCCGGGCGGCGGCCAAAGCGTGCGAGCGCGGTCGCAAGGTCATCCGGCGAGGCGGCGCAGACGTGGCAGAGATCCTGCGTGACGATGAGGTCTGGCGCGAGATCCTGCAGAGCTTGCGCATCGACGGCGTACAAACTTTCGCCGCGGGAAACGAATTCGCGAACGAGGCGGTCGATTTCCGCGGGCGAGGAATCGTGAGGAATGCGCGAATGAATGACAATTTTCTTGGCGCGCGCTTGGGCGGGAAAATCGCATTCGTGGCTGACGCCGACGACATCTTGCTCCAGACCGAGAGCAAAGAGGATCTCCGTGGCCGACGGCAGGAGAGAAACAATCCGCATAGAGCGACTCTATCATAGCAACCATGAGAAGGGCGACGCTGCGCGGTACCGGAGCAAAAAGGTCCGCCCCCCGAAAGAGGCAGCTACAAGCGCGCGGGTGGCCATTCACTAGGTTGAAAGAGAACAGGATTATTTGTAGAGGAAATAATTTTTGCGCATCTGCTCGAAGGCGGCGAGATCAGCGCTCCAACTGGCGACGATTTTTTCGGGAGGGGCGTTTTCTCCGAGGAGCCGGATGGTCTCTGCATTTCCGGTGAGCTCGAGGAGTTTGGCGGGATCGAATTGCGCGGGATAGAGCCTTCGAAGAAGGGCTGCGATCTCGAGGCCCATGCGCATGGAGCGAACGGCGGCGCGATCCGTGATGCGGATGGCAACGCCTCCGCAGCGCTGCCCGCTGTAGAGGCCGGCGACGGGGATGAACGGCTGGGCGACGAAACGGAGGCCCGGCAGGCGCAGGGTATTTAGAGCGGCGGCGACGTCGTCACCGTTGAGCCAGGGCGCGCCGAATTCTTCGAAGGGCGTTTCCGTGCCGCGGCCGACGGAGACGCCGGCACTCTGCAAAATCTCCAGGCCAGGATAGAGGATGGAGCCTTTGGGCGTGCGCAGATTCGGCGAGGGAGGAATCCAGCGGATGCCGGTGCTCTCGAAGAAATAGTTGCGTTGCCAGTTCTTCATGGCGACGACGTGAAGGTTGGCGCCGATGTGCTTTTCCGCGTTGAAAAGCTGGGCGAGCTCTCCGATGGTTAGTCCGTAGCGGATGGGAAGCGGAAAATATGCGACGAAATTTGTTTTGTCGGGATCGAGGAGCGGGCCTTCCACGATATTGCCACCGATGGGATTGGGGCGGTCGAGGACGAAAAACACGATGTCGCGCTTGGCGGCTTCTTCCATGCAATAGGCCATTGTGGTGGTGTAGGTGTAGAAGCGGACTCCGGCGTCCTGGATATCGAAGACGAGAGCATCTATGCCCTTGAGCATGTCGTCGGTGGGGCGGAGCGTTTCGCCGTACAGACTGTAAGTAGGAAGGCCGGTCGAATTGTCACGAGAAGAGGAAACTTTTTCGTCAAAGTGGCCAGCGAGACCGTGCTCGGGACTGAAAAGCGCGACGAGCTTGACTCCAGGCGCGTGCGAGAGGAGATCGATCGCGGAGCGGCCCTGCGAATCGAGGCCGGTGTGATTGGTGATGAGGCCGACGTGCTTGCCGCGGAGCGGCGCAAACTTTTGCAATTCCAAAACGTCGAGGCCGGTTCGCACGCGGCCGGGACGCCCAGAGCGCTTCGCAGCGGCGTGGAGCGGCGCGCAAAATGAAACGACCAGCGCGAGAAATACAGCCGCGTTGTGGCTGCGCCTTCGAATGCGATGTGATGTTCTCACGCGGTCCACCGGCTCTCCGCAAAGTTCAATGATATTCTGGAACGTTCCGTTTGCGGCTGCGTTGTTGGGGTGATGTGCGTGTGCTATATACAAACGCAGCAGCGGGCGTGAACCGGGAGATTTACCGCCGATGAAAGGATGCAGCGCCCGAAAACGGCTACTGATTCCTGTCACGATCATCGTTTTCTTGTGTGACCGCGAAGCGGTCAACCTTATGGCCCACAACGAACACAGCCAAAGCCGGGCAGTTTCGGAGAAAGGTTCCAAGAAAACGATTGTCGCCGGCGAAAAAACCGCAACGGCGAAGAGCCCGGCGCGGCGTTTGCCGCCCGCGGCCAGCCAGTGGGTGGAAGCGACGTTGCGGAAGATGACGACCGATGAAAAAATCGGGCAATTGCTGTTCACCACCTATCACGGCAGCTTTACGGCGATGGACGCGCCGGCGTACCAACAAATGATGCATGACGTAAAGGATTTGCACGTCGGCGGGTTTATTAACGTCACGCAGGGGTCGCCGCTGGGCATCGTAAAGAGCCAGGCGTATCCCACCGCGGTGCTGACGAATCAACTGCAGACGAAGTCAAAACTGCCGCTGCTCATTGGGGCAGATTTCGAACGCGGCACCGCGATGCGACTGGATGAAGGCACGTCGTTCCCGACAGCGATGGCGCTGGCTGCGACAGGAAATTCGCGGGACGCGTACACGATGGGCAAAGTTACGGCGCGGGAAGCGCGAGCCGTGGGTATTCAGTGGATTTATGCGCCGGACGCGGACGTGAACAACAATCCGAGAAACCCGATTATTAACACGCGGTCGTTTGGAGAAGATCCGGGGCGCGTGGCGGAATTTGTCGCGGCGTTCGTGCGCGGCGTGCAAGAAAATGGCGGGCTGGCGACGGCCAAACATTTTCCGGGGCACGGGGATACGGCGAGCGATTCGCATCTAGATTTGCCGGTGATTCACGCGGACAAGGAGCGGCTCGAACGGCTGGAGCTGGTGCCGTTCCGCGCGGCAATGGACGCGGACGTGAGCAGCGTGATGACGGGCCATCTGTCGATTCCGGCGCTGGAACCCGATCCGAATACCCCGGCGACGCTTTCGCCGCATATTTTAACGGACCTGCTGAGGAATGAGCTGGGGTTCAAAGGGCTGATTGTCACCGACGCGATGGACATGAGCGGGATCACCGCGCGGAATGCGCCGGGCGATGCGGCAGTGCGCGCAGTTGCGGCGGGCGCGGATGCCGTGTTGATGCCGCCGGTGCCGGATGCGGCGTTCGAAGCACTGCAGGCAGCGGTCAAGAGCGGGCGGATTTCGCGGGAACGGTTGGATATTTCGGTGAGGCGCATTCTGCAAGCGAAGGCGCGGCTGGGATTGCATAAAGGGCGGCTCGTCGATGTGAACGCAATCAATGAGAAATTTGGAAGCGCCGCGTGGCAGAAAGAAGCACAGGATATCTCGGATCGAGGGGTGACGCTGCTGCGCGATACGCCGCACCGGCTGCCGCTGGACGGCACAAAGCCTTTGCGCGGGCTGCTCGTGGCGCTTTATGCGGACCCGGAGCCCTACCCGGGGGAGGATTTGGAGCGCGAGTTGCGTTCGCGGTTCGATTCGCTGACGACGCTGCGGGCGGACACGCGGTTTGTGAAGGCAGACATGCTCAAGCTTCCACCAGCGGATACGTACGACCTGGCGATGGTGACGTTTTTTGTGCGGGTGAGTGATCGCAAGGGAAACGTTGATGTTCCGGCAGAGCAGGCGGCGCTGGCGGAGCAGATGTATAAGACTGGGAAGCCGGTGATCACCGTGGGATTCGGCAGTCCGTACTTGATTGAGAATTTCCCGAAGGCGGAAACGTGGCTGGCGGCTTTTGGGATTAGCGACGTAGCGCAAATTTCTGCTGCGCGAGCGTTGTTTGGGCAGATTCCTGTGCGCGGGCATTTGCCGGTGACGATCCCGGGCGTTGATTTGAAAGCGGGTTTTGGCATCGAGGTACCGGCGAATGCGATGACCGTGCAGCCGATGGATGCGAGCGGCGAAGCGCAGCTACGGCCGGCGTATGAAGTGATCGAGCATGGGATCGCGGACAAAGCGTTTCCTGGTGCGACGCTCGCGGTAGGTTATCGCGGCAAGGTCGCGATGCACGCGTTTGGAAATCTGAGTTACGCGGCTAAGACACCAGCAACAAGTATACAGACGATGTACGACATCGCATCGCTGACGAAAGTGGTGGTTACGACGACGCTGGTGGCCAAGCTGGCGGAAGGCGACTTCGCTGTTCCGCTGGATCTCGATGCGCGCATCGAGCGCTATTTGCCGGAATGGGCCAGCGGGCCGCAGCCCGAGTGGCGGCGTGAGGTGACGGTACGGCATCTGTTGACGCACACTTCCGGGCTGCCGCCGTTCAAGGAATATTGGCGCACGTCGAAAAATAAACAGGAAACTTTGACGAAGATTTTTGTCGAGCCTCTGGAGTATCAACCGGGAACGAAAGAAGTGTATTCCGATCTCGGCATCATCCTGATGGCGGAGATTGTCGAGCGCCTGACGGGCAGAACTCTGGATGATTTAGCTAATGAGTACATTTTCAAGCCGCTGGCGATGAAAGACACAATGTTTCGCCCGCCGAAAAAGCTGTGGCCGTCAATTGCGCCGACCGAATTTGACGCCAATTTTCGCAAGCGGCTGGTGCTGGGGGAAGTTCATGACGAGAACGCGTTTGCCATCGGCGGCGTTTCGGGGCACGCCGGGCTGTTTAGCACGACGTCCGATCTCGCGGACTTCTGTCAGATGCTTCTGAACGGAGGGGCCTACGCGCATCAGCGAATCCTGCGCCGCGCCACGGTCGCGCAATTCACCACACCGCAGAAGCTTTCGGGTGGGACGCGGACGCTGGGCTGGGCTGTGCCGACCGAAGGCGGGTCGAGCGGGCATTATTTCTCGGCGCACAGTTTTGGGCATACGGGTTTTACCGGGACTTCGATTTGGATCGATCCCGACCGGCAACTGTTTGTAGTCCTGTTGACGAACCGCGTTAACCCCACGCGCGAAAATCAGAAGATTGCGCAAGTGCGGCCCGCGCTGCATGACGCGGTGATGCAGGCGTTGGGATTTGCTTCCGCCACTGCTCCGAAGTAACTGGAATCAGCGTCCGCTAGTAACTATCCGGATACCCCACCCCTACTCCCCTACTTTTTTGTAAGTGCGGACTCTAAAGATCTTACGGATGGGGCTTCCTGTAAGTGCAGAAAACAAAGGAGTTGCTGGCGGACGATTTCGGCCAAAACCCGGCAAAACACGGTGTTTGTCTACAAATGCGCATTCTAAAGGACTTAACGACGAAACTCGCGGTAAAACAAGAAACGCCAGCAACATGCTGGTGGCGGCGACTGCGCGGTTATTCCTAAGTCGTACTATACGCGGATGGTTGGTCCCGGTCAAGGAAAAACTGGCGGACGGCCCCTGGGTCAGCTTGGGCTCCCGAGAGTTCCCTCAGACGGGTTCATGGGCAAGAGCCGTCGTCTACGAACTTGCCGTTGGAGATCATGGCAGCGAGGGAGCGGGCGCAGGTGAGGATCCTCTGGTGCATGGGGTCGTCCTTGAGGGCGTCGTGCGGGGTGTATTCCACCGCCTCGTCTTTTTCCAGGTACTTGTCGGCCAGCGCGTCCATGTTGTTGAACTCGTTGGTGAGCAACTGCAAGGCGCTGCGATCGGCGTCGGTGGTGGCTTCGACGGATGCGCGTTGCAGGCCATCGACAGCCTGGCCCCGGTAAAGAGAGAGCCAATCGTCGCTAATGGGGTAGGACCGCTCAATGGCGTTCTTCAGGGCGTTGCGCCATTCGCGGATGACGGAGAGCTCTTCGATAGCGGCCCTCATAAACGCCTTGGAGAACGCGGAATCGGCGGTTGGCTCGGTCGAGGAAGCGGGGATGGTCAAAACGATTTGGTCGTCATGGAAGACAAGGGAGCCGCTCGCGATGCCGGTGAGGGCTTCGAGGTCGACATAGGTGCGGCCGCCGGCTTCCACGACAGAGGCTTCGCCGGACTGGCCATTGACGACCAGGGTGCGCATCTGGCGGACGGACTGGGGCAAGGCGAGAAGTGGCAGCGCCACGAAGGATGCGGCAAGTAGCCATACAAAGAGTACCCTGTTTCGCATACATTAGCTCCCGTAAGAATGTCACAACGAGCCTTAAAGAGAGGTCGCAGGACCCCTGGCTTCTGAGCTCGGGGATTGTGGGCGGTGAAAACGCCCCCTATAAGATAGATGCTGGCCGAAGGGAAGCGGGTGCAGTGGGGTTTTGGGACTGGCACGGGAGCAGGCGCGCCTTGTCGGGCGCTCGTCGCTTCGCTCGGAATGACGCCTGAAGAGCGTGCAGCAGTTGGTCAGATGGGAGCCGAGAAGCGCTGGTCGAGGTGGGCGAGGACCTTGGGCCAGGCTTCGTCGTGGCGCTTTCTTGACTCGTCGTCGGGAAAACCAGCGTGAGTGACGCGAAGGAGAGTGCCGGATCCTTGGGGAGTGAGTTGCACGGTGACGACGGTTTCGGCGCCTTTGGTGGCGGCGGTGAGCCAGGTCATTTCGACAAGGCGGTCGCGCTCTAGGCGGAGGAAGCGGCCGTAGTGGGGATGGCGTTGCCCTTCGAAGTGAGTCTCGAAGAAGAAGGCGGTGTTGACTTCGGGTCTCATCAAGACAGTGCCCGGTGCGGCAAACCAGCGATCGAATTGTTCGGTCCAAGCGCGGAAGAGCACGAAGGGGGATGCGAAAATGGCGCGCTCACAGATTAACCCAAACGGCCTGGAGGAGAGATTGGGTGGCGCGATCATTGTGGTCATGGAGTTCTCACTTTTTGCTCTTCGCTAGGCTTAACGCCTTGAACAATTCCGGCCGTCTTCTCTACGGGGAAGCGCTCCAAAATGATCGGTTTGATGATGGAGGTCCACAGGGCATACCCGCGAGAATTGAGATGCAGGCCATCCCAGCGGAAGAGTTCGCTGCGGACTTTGCCGTGAGCGTCGAGCATGGGCGGTGTGACATCAATGAATTGCACGCGCTCCTGGCCACTGGCAAACTCCGCAATCATCCGGTTGGCCTGCTCCACGGTTGGCCAGTTGCTCCAGCGGGCGGGGCAGGGCTTGATCGAAATATAGTAGATCCAAGTTTCGGGCAAGCCGCCGTGAACAATGGTCACGAAACGCTTGAAGTCGTTCAGAACGATTTGCGGAGATTTGGACCAGGGCCAGGAAAGATCATTGTCCCCGGCGTAGAGTACAACGGCCCGCGGGCGATAAGGCAGGACGATGCGATCGGCAAATTGATTGACATGGGCAATCTGTGAGCCGCCGAAGCCGCGATTGACGGCATCCAGTGGTTCCATGTCGCGCGCCAGAGTGTTCCAGAACCTGATACTGGAACTGCCTACGAACAGAATAGCGCCAACCTTCGGTGGGTGAACACGGTCCTCCGCTTCGAATTTTCGGATGGAGGACTCCCAGAAACCGGCGTTTCCCATGGACCGGAGAATGTAGCCGGCGATTGCAAAGGTTAGGATCAGCAGAACGAGGAAGTAACGCAGAGCCTTTTTCATGAGAATCGCAGCCTTTTCTGATAAGGCGCCTAGCGAAATGCGGCGAGTGTATTACAGAGAAGCGTTTTGCTTCAATTCCTGAGCGGCTTGCATGACATTGTCCGGGGTGCCGAGGTCGCGCCAATAGTAGTTGTCGGCGCGGAAGGCGAGGATTTTTTCGCCTTGGGCGGCGAGGCGTAGATAGGAGGTGATGATGGAGAAGACGCCTTCTTCTGTGAGCATCGGAAGAAGGCGGGGAGAGATGATGTGGATGCCGGAAAAGGCTAATGACTGCAGATGCGGTGAAGGGCGGACGATTTCGGGTTTCTGATCGGATCTTTGGCCGGGACCGGGGCCGGAACAGGGGACGGGGCTGGAGCGGCGGCCGGAAAGGTGAAGCTGCTCGTCGAAGAGCAGGTAGCGAGAAGTCTCCCGGTCTTGCGCCGCGAGGGTAGCGAGAGCCTGATTATCTATATGAAATTGCACCATGCGCGTGAGATCAATGGTGCTAATCACGTCGACATTGTGTAAAAGGAACGGCTCGTCAAGACGGCTGGAATCCTCGCGGAAAAACCATGCGGCCTTTTTCAGGCCGCCGCCGGTGTCGAGCAAGACTTCCTCGCGCGAGACTTCAATTCGCATGCCGAAGTTATCGTTGGTTTTCAAGTACTCGAGAATCATGTCCGCAAAGTGATGCACGTTGATGATCACCTCGCGAATCCCAAAGGCACGCAAGCGGGAGAGGGTGATCTCGAGCAGGGTGCGGCCAGCGATTTCCACCAGCGCCTTGGGGCGCTTGTCGGTGAGCGGCCGCAGGCGGGTACCGAGGCCGGCGGCGAGAATCATTGCTTTCATGCGGGAGCTTCCACAGGCCTGTGTGGCAACTGTAAGACCAATTCCTCAGCGGCTGAAGCCGCAAAAACAAGGCACGACTTATGCCGGACCTGAAGGTCCGGCCCCCAGCTGCCATGCAGGTGTTTCATTTGGGAGCTTTCATGAGGGGCCTTCATCTCATGCCGAGTGCCAGGAATAAATGGAAATCCCGGACGGACTTCAGGGGCTAAAGCCCCTTGAAATGTAGACGCTTTACGCCGGGGCTGAAGCCCCGGCCTCCTAAAGAAAAATGCAAGAGATTTTTCGGAGGCGAATCCTACCCACAGAGGGAGGCGACAACAAACAGATCGAATTTTGCCGGTATTTTCGAGAAAAGCAGATCCCTCGCTTCCCTCGGGATGACAACAAATGGACTCCTGGGGCTGCCTGCTAAGGGTTTTCACTTGCCGAGCTGCTCCAACTCGAGATGGCGCACCAGAACTTCCACGCCGTTCCTGGTGCGCAAACGCTTCGCCAATTGCTCCGCCAAATAGACCGAGCGATGCTGGCCGCCGGTGCAGCCGAACGAGACCATCAGGTTCTTGAAGCCGCGCTGCTGATAATTGCTCACGCTCGAATGCACCAGCGATAGGACGCTGGAGAGAAACTGATGCACGCTCTCTTGTTGATTGAGAAAATCGATCACCGGCGCATCTTTGCCCGTCAAAGACTTGAAGCGCTCTTCGCGCCCAGGATTCGGGATGCTGCGCCCATCGAAAACGAATCCGCCGCCATGCCCGGTTTCGTCTTTCGGCAAGCCCCGGTGAAATGAAAAACTGAAAATCCGCACCATCAGATTTTCCGCTTCGCCAGCGAGGCTCAGCAATTTCTCCGAGGCCAACATGCTCTTGAACGCCTCCATCAGCGTGGGGAGGGCGATGGGCAGCTTGACGTGGTGAAGCAGCCAGCGCAAGTTTTTCAGCGCGTACGGCACGCTTTGCAGAAAATGAGCTTTGCGTTCATAAAAGCCGCGAAAGCCATAAGCGCCCAATGCCTGCATGAGGCGAACGTACACGTAAGCGTAGTAGTGCCGCATGAAGGCTTCGCGATCCAGCTTGATGAAACCCGCAAGCGTGTCGAGGTAATGATCGAGCAATTGCTGGCGGAGTTCCGGGGGCAGGTCGGCCTTGGCATCGTACAAAAGAGAAGCGATGTCATATTGCAGAGCGCCTTTGCGGCCGCCCTGGTAATCCAGAAAAAATGGCTGGGCGTCGCGCAACATGACGTTGCGCGATTGGAAGTCGCGGTAGAGAAAGTAATCGCCGGGGGCGCTCAGCAAAAGCTCCGACAAGCGGCCAAAATCGTCTTCCAGCGCTTGTTCGTTGAAGGGGATGCCGGCGAGGCGGAGAAAATAATACTTGAAATAATTCAAATCCCAGGCGATGGACTGGCGATCGAAGCTGGCGCACGGATAGCACACTTTGTAATTCAAATCGCGGCCGGCTTCGATCTGAAAGCGGGGCAACACGGCCACAACTTTGCGATACACCTCCACCACTTGAGGGGCGATATTCTCACCAGCGCGATTTTTCGAGAGAAACTCGAAGAGGGTTGTGTCACCGAGGTCTTCTTGGAGATAAGCGCCGTGACTCAAATCTTCGGCATAAATTTCCGGTACCGGCAGGCCGTGGCGGCGAAAATGCCGGGAAAATTCGAGGAAGGCGACGTTCTCTTCGCGGACGCCGTACAGAATGCCAATCGCGCTGATTTTTCCGCTGGCAAGCCGGACGATCTTGCGCCCTGAACCGCCGAGTTCGCCCTGCAACGGCTGCATGCGCTCGACCGGTGAATGGAAATGCTGCTCAAAAAGCTTTTTGAGAACGTCCATGAATACGAATTCCCAACAATTCGGTTTTGACGAATCAGCGAAACTAGCTGTTTTCTATCATAGCCGATTCCTGCTGAAGAGATTTGGTTGACGGTGAGTTCATGTTCTTCGCGTTAATTCACGAAGCGGCTATGCAAAGCCCCAGTAAGTTCGCAAGTCCGAGCCACAGTACAGGTCTGTTCCACCTAATCGAGACTAAGCCGGTGCTACCGGCGGCGTATTAACGATCTCGCCGCAAGAGATGTGTTCTTTTTGCGGCGGGTTCGCTGAGTGTTCCAGCGCACAGATATAATGCGGCAATGCCTTCTTACACCAAGAAACACCGGCGCACGGAGCGTCAACCCACGGAACAGAGGAATCCTGCTTCGAGGAACCTCGATTGCATGACTGCGGTGGAGATTGTGCGGTTGATGAATCGCGAGGACCGCAAGGTGGCGTTGGCGGTGGGGCGGGAGATTCCGGCGATTGCGCGAGCGGTGGATGCGATTGCGCGCGGGATTCAGAAGGGCGGGCGGGTGATTTATGTGGGAGCGGGATCGAGCGGGCGGATGGCGGTGCTGGATGCGGCGGAATGTCCGCCGACGTTTGGGACGTCGCCGAAACTGATGCAGGCCTTAATTGCGGGAGGAAGACGCGCGGTTACCAGGTCGGTAGAAGGGGCAGAGGATTCCGTTCGGAACGCAGAGCATGAGTTGCGCGAGCAGAAATTGACGAGCAACGACGTCGTGGTCGGGATCACGGCGAGCGGGACGACGCGGTACGTGCTTGGGGCGATGAAATTTGCGCGGAAACGAAGGGCGACAACGGTGGCGATTACTTCGAACCGGCACACGCCCGCGGCGCGGCTGGCGAAGATCGTGATCGTGCCGGAGGTGGGGCCGGAAGTTGTGACAGGGTCGACGCGGCTGAAGGCGGGCACGTCACAGAAGATGGTCCTGAACATGCTGTCTACGGCGGCGATGGCGCGGCTGGGACACGTCTATGAGAACCTGATGATTGATGTAGCGCTGACAAATGAAAAGCTTGCGGAGCGGGGGTTGCGGATTCTGGTGGAGGCGAGCGGGAAGAGTGTGTCTGCGGCGGAACGCGCTCTGCGTCAGTCGGGACACAAGTTGCGGGTGGCGTTGGTGATGCTGAAATTAGGGGTTGATGCGCGAGAGGCACAGCGGCGGATCGCGGGGGCGAAGGGAAATTTGCGGCGGGTGCTGGGAGAGTAAGGAAATAAAAGGCAGGCATGGACCAATTCTTGATAAGAGGCGGGAAGGCACTGCGGGGGACGGTAGCGATCAGCGGCGCGAAAAACTCGGCGTTGCCGGTGATGGCGGCGGCGCTGCTAACCGCGGAGCCCGTAATCGTGCACAACATTCCCAAAGTACGCGACCTGATCACCATGAGCAAATTGCTGGCGTTCATGGGCGCGAAGGTTTCCGTCACCGAGTTGCCTGCGAGCGACTACACGATGGAAGCTACCACGGTGAGCGACGCCGTTGCGCCGTATGAGCTCGTGAAAACGATGCGAGCGTCCATCTTGACGCTGGGACCGCTGATGGCGCGCGCGAGTGTGGCCCGGGTTTCGTTGCCAGGCGGATGCGCAATTGGAGCGCGGCCCATCGATTTACATTTATCGGCGCTGGAAAAGATGGGCGCGGAAATCATCACCTCGCATGGCTACATCGAGGCGAAAGTGCCGGGTAATGGACGGCTGAAGGGCGCGCACATCGTATTCGAAAAAATCACTGTAACCGGCACGGAAAATATTTTGATGGCCGCGACGCTGGCCAAGGGCGAGACGATTCTGGAGAACTCGGCGCGGGAGCCGGAAGTGACGGACCTGGTGGCGATGCTGCGCAAAATGGGCGCGCAAATCGAAGGCGACGGCACATCCACTCTGCGAATCCGCGGCGTGGAGAAACTTTACGGCACAGGACACACGGTCATCCCCGACCGGATCGAAGCGGGGACTTTTTTGGCAGCGGGAGCCATCACCGAAGGAGACTTGACGTTGACAAACTGTAAACCAGAGCATCTTGGCGCGGTGATTGCGAAGATGCAGCAGGCTGGCGTGCGCATCGACGAAATGGACAAGACCACGTTGCGCGTGCGCGGAGCGGAAAAGCTGGTCGCCGCCGACGTAACGACCGAAGAGTACCCCGGCTTTGCGACGGATATGCAGGCACAGTACATGGCGCTGGCGACGCAGGCGGAGGGCACCTCGGTCATCACCGAGACGATTTTCGAGAACCGCTACCTGCATGCCAGCGAGATGGTGCGCATGGGCGCGAACATTTCGGTGGAGGGGCGGCGCGCGGTGGTGCGCGGGCCTGCGCGAATGTCAGGCACCACTGTGCAGGCATCGGATTTGCGGGCGAGCGCTTCGCTCGTACTGGCAGGCTTGGTCGCCAGCGGCGAGACGATTATCGACCGCGTGTATCACATCGACCGCGGCTACGAGGGAATCGTGGAGAAGTTGCGCGGAGTTGGCGCAGACATCGAGCGCGTTCACGTGACGGGCTGAAAAAAGCTAAAGCTCTAAAACGCTCTGAAGTTTGATACAATGCGCGGCAAGAAATTGTGGAGCTGCGAGCACGCTGTTTGCGCGGCGCTGCCTGCGGGGGTATCGACCATGGCTAACACGGAACTTCTGGCGCGGCTGGACGCGGCGATTGCGGAAAAGAATTTGCTGAGGCATCCGTTCTATCAGGATTGGCAAGCGGGGAAGCTGAGGCGCGAGGCGCTGCAGCTTTATGCGGCGCAGTATTACCGGCACGTGGAAGCGTTTCCGAAGCATCTGCGGGTGCTGGCGGCGCGGACGGAGGGTCCGCTGCAAGGATTAATTCACGAGAATCTGGCCGAAGAGGAAGATCCGAGCGGGTCGCACCCGAAGTTGTGGCGCGACTTTGCGGCGGCGGTGGGAGTGGGCGAAGACGACATTACCTGCTGTCCCGCTCTTCCCGGGACGCAGGCGGTTGTGGAAAAGTTCCGCGAGATTTGCGGGGACCGGTCGGTGGCGGAAGCGGTTGCGGCGCTCTATGCGTATGAATCGCAGGTGCCGGAGATCGCCACGACGAAGATTGACGGGTTGAAAAAGTATTACGGGATCGAAAAGCCGGAAGGACTGGCGTATTTCACAGTACACGAGGAAGCGGACAAAGCGCATCGCGCGGCGTGGCGCGGGTGGCTGGAGGAACACGCATCTGGAAATGAAGATGAGATCCTCGGGACGGCACGGGAAGCGCTCGATGCGCTTTGGGGAGCGTTGGATGCGGTGCATTGCGAGAAGCAGGAAGCAATGAAGTAAAGATGTAAAGGAAAAGGGCGGCATCCCGACCGGGTCGGGATAAATGTCGACGACGCTACACCACAAAGGCCCAGCGAAATCGCTGGGCCTTTTGTTTTGTATCGAGAAAATGTAAGGGGACGGGCCAAGGCCCGCCCCTACAAATGAAATGGAGAAGGTTACTCGGTACCGGCAGGGTGGTCGTGGCCAGCGCCGGCATCCGAGGAAGTAACACCGGCTCCGCTGCTTGCGGCTCGCTGCTGTTTCTCGCGGGCTTCCCTGATCAGCGCTTTGCGGGAGAGGCGAACTTTGTTGCCCTCGATGGAGAGCACCTTGACGAGAACCTGGTCGCCGAGCTTCAGCTCATCGCGAACGTCACGGATGCGATGCTCGGAAATTTCGCTGATGTGCAGGAGGCCGTCGGTGCCGGGGAAAAGCTCGACGAAGGCGCCGAATTCCGCGAGGCGGACGACTTTGCCGAGATAGGTCTTGCCGATTTCGGCGCTGGCAGTGACGTCGCGAACCATCTGGAGGGCGGCATCGCCGCCGGCTCCGCTGGTCGAGAAGATATGCACGGTGCCGTCTTCGAGGACGTCGATTTTGACGCCGGTGGCTTCAATGATCGACCTGATCTTCTTGCCGCCCGGACCGATGAGGTCGCGGATTTTGTCCTGCGGGATTTTCAGCTTGAAGAGGCGCGGGGCGTAGGCGGAAATTGCGGTGCGCGCCTCGCCCAGGGTCTTTTCCATGGTGTCGAGAATCTGGAGACGCGCTTTCTTGGCTTGCGCAAGGGCTTCGCGCATCATCGCAATGCTGATGCCGAGGACCTTGATATCCATCTGGAGAGCGGTGATACCCGCGCGCGTGCCGGCGACTTTGAAGTCCATATCGCCGTAGTGGTCTTCGGCTCCGGCGATGTCCGTGAGGATCGAGTACTTGTGGTCATCGCTGACGACGAGGCCCATGGCGATGCCCGCGCAGGGAGCTTTGAGAGGAACGCCGGCGTCCATAAGTGCGAGCGAAGCGCCGCAGACGGTGGCCATGGAAGAAGAGCCGTTCGATTCCAGGATGTCCGAGACTAGGCGCATGGCGTAGGGGAAATCCGCTTCAGCAGGAAGCAAGTTCAAGAGCGCGCGCTCGGCAAGAGCGCCGTGGCCGATTTCGCGGCGGCCAGGGCCGCGAAGGAATTTTACTTCACCGACGCTGAACGGCGGGAAATTGTAGTGCAGCATGAAGCGCTTGAACTGATCCTGCTCGAAGAGCAGGTCGAGGCGCTGCATGTCTTCCTTGGTGCCGAGAGTCAGCGTTGCGAGGGCCTGCGTTTCGCCGCGGGTAAAGAGCGCGGAGCCGTGAACGCGCGGGAGCAAGCCGACTTCGCAAGAGATGTGGCGAATCTGGTCGAAAGCGCGGCCATCGGGGCGGCGGCGCTTGTTGAGGACGTCGTCGCGGAAGAGGTTCTCGCGGAGGCGCTCGAAGGCGCGCTTGGCGAGGGTACGCTTCTCTTCCTCCTCTTCGGGAATCGCATCTACGATCTCGTCTTTCAGCGCGTCGACGAGGTGGTAGCTTTCTTTCTTGGGATGCTTCTCGGTGTTGAGCGCGTCGTGAAGCCGCGCGCCGTACTTTTTCTCGATTTCCTTATAGAGAGCTTCATCGAAAGGCAGCGGGTCGACGACAACCTTCTTCGGTTTTAGCTGGGCGTGGAGTTCCTTAATGGCGGCGACGATCTTTTTGATCTGGGCGTGGCCGAACTCGATGGCATCCGCGACGGCCTCCTCGGAAACTTCGAGAGCGCCGGATTCCACCATCACGATGGCGTCGTCGGTGCCTGCGATGACGATATTCAAGAGGCTTTTCTTTTGATCGGCCACGGTCGGATTGGCCACGAGCTGGCCATCGAGCAAGCCGACGCGGACACAGGCGATGGGCTTCTCGAACGGAAGATCCGAGCAATAAGAGGCGGCAGAGGCCGCAGTGACGGCAATCACATCAGGGTCGTTGTCGCTGTCGGCGGAAAGCACCATCGCAACAATCTGAGTTTCATTGCGCCAGGAGTCCGGAAAAAGCGGACGCATGGGGCGATCAATGAGGCGAGAGGTGAGAATTTCCTTTTCCGAGGGCCGGCCTTCGCGCTTGAAGAAGCCACCGGGAATTTTTCCGGCGGAGTAGGTGTTTTCGCGATAATCGACGGTGAGGGGGATAAAGTCGCGGTCGTTAGCTGTCGGCGCCATGCAAGCGGTGGTCAGCACGACAGTGTCACCGTAGCGCGCCAGGATGGCGCCGTTGGCCTGCTTGGCGATCTTGCCGGTCTCGAGAATGAGCGGGCGTCCGCCAACTTCGACGGTGACCTGATGGGGAGCCGGGGCGTGCGTATTTTCAGACATGAGTCATTTCCTTTGGCGCCGCGTTTGAGCGGAGCATATTCAGATACGTTCGCATAGCGAACAATTCAACGGCAGAAAGCATGAACCGGTTCGCGGTCATTCGTGAGAAGAAAAGAGGCGTGAACTGCCCGGGAGGAAAACTTAACGCGCCGGACTACACCACGAGAGACGTCGGCTGAAGTGAAGCCGGACACCTGAAAAATCGCAGGCTCCGTGTTGTCACTTTTTGAAAACGCAGTGAATTCCGCCCGTTGTTCTCTAAACCCGTGGGGCGGTTACTTGCGCAGGCTAAGACGTTCAACAATCTCGCGGTACCGATCCGGGTCGCGGCGGTTGAGATAGTCCAGCAGGCGCCGGCGTTTGTTGACCATCATGATCAGCCCGCGGCGCGATGCATGGTCTTTCACGTGGGACTTGAGATGCGTGGTGAGGTAGTTGATCCGCTCGCTCAGAAGGGCGATTTGCACTTCTGGTGAGCCCGTATCTTTCACATGGGCCCGGAATTGTTCGATCAACACCGCTTTCGCTTCGCTCAAGTGCCCCTCTCCGTCGTCCCCTGAATTTTCCTCTTCTCTTCGACTCATTCAGGCTAACACAATCGTCTTGAAAGTGTAAAGAAATGTCGAAGTAAAGGACCGGCATGATATTAAATGCTGAGAGCGGCGTTGCAATGCGAATGCGCTTACTTCCTTGTTGCGCTGGAGCGCGAAATTCGATTGAATGCTCGGTGGTATCGAGAGCCATTCAGGGGGGAGAGAAAATGAACAGAGCCATTGCCATCTGTACGGGAATTGGTTTGAGCATCGCTGCATTTGCGGCGTGCGGCGCCGGGGCACAGAACAAGGACTCGCGTCCGAGCCCGCCGGCCAAGGCGACATGCAGCCTGGCGGGAGGCAAGACGATTACGGTGGACTACTCCAGCCCGCGCAGGAAAGGCCGGAAAATTTTCGGCGAGCTGGTGCCGTTCGGCCAGATATGGCGAGCAGGAGCGAATGAAGCGACGACGCTTGTCGCCGACACGGACCTGACGGTTGGGGGCACATCCGTGCCCGCAGGCAACTATACGATCTTCACGATTCCGGGCGAGGACAAATGGACGCTGGTGATCAGCAAGAAAACCGGGGAGTGGGGCACGGCCTATCCAGGCTCGGAAAATGATCTCGCCCGAGTGGAAATGAAAGTCTCCAAACTGCCATCGGCGGTGGAGAACTTCACGATTGCCTTCGACCAGAGCGGCGCGGGTTGCACACTACGTATGGATTGGGAGGCGACGCGCGCGTCGGTGAGCATTTCGAAGAAGTAGCAGTCAACGGCGCCCCCTGACCTGGGCTCCCATTGTTCCGAGATGCGCATGTCGTTCGTCGGGCGGACACATTCCGGCTCCCGCGGCGTACAGGACGGATTCAGAGACTCCATCCACTCCCAGCGCGCGTTCGATCGAAGAGTCATTGAAAGCAATGGTGCAAAACGGCGCCAGCCCCAGCCATGTGGCGGTAAGACAGAACGTCTGACAGAGGTGCCCCGCTTCCATCAAGACCGCGCGATAGGCGCGTGCGTAATCGTATTTCCACTGGGTGCGTGTAAACACGGCGGTCATGAAGACGACAAAGGAAGCGCCGCTAAACCACCATTGCCCCGCCAAATACTTGACGATCTGCCTGGAATCTGTTCCACGGCGCAACAGGTCCAGGCGGTGTGCGGCGCCATCGTAGTGGTAAAGTCCCGGCTGCAATCCGCGCACATTTCGTGCGAGCACATACGCTTCGATCGGGTGTAGCGAACCACCTGACGGCGAAGTCTTGAGCGCCACGGAGCCAACTTGCGGGATTTCGACCCATGCCTGCACCCCCCAAGTCAGGCCAAGCAGGCTGCCGAGAACGCAAACGTCAACGGGACGCACGGAGAATTTTCGCCAGGTGCGGCGAGAGAGTAGCAGCCGCGGAAATTCATTCTCGACCCTCGGACGTGCCAATGGGACGTGAATTGCGTTCGAGTATCGCTTGACCGGTCGCGGCATCGGATTCGCCCGCGCCAAGCGCTGAAGATCCCTGAATCCTTCTTCGGCGTCGGTATCGAACTCCACATCCTTCGTGGAAGAATGAAAGAAGCCAGCCGCGGGGTTCCACGCCGCCCACGATTGCATCGCCTGCTCGCTTGGGGAACGATTTCGATCGGAGCGCTCAAGAATGGAATGTTTGACAAGCAGGTCCAGGCTCTCACGCAATGAAGCAGTCTGATACTCATTGAACTGAGAGAGGAATTCGCGGAACGAGCGCCAGCGATCAAAGAAGTTCAGGATTGTGATCGCCAGTGGATCGGCCCCGATGCGCCTGCCCGTTGCGAAATTCTCGATGACGAGCTGCTTGCCGGACCAGTAGGATACAAGGAAAGGCGAGCGCCGGTACTTCAGGCGGGAGCCGTTCTTCCCGCGCGCTCGCGAACGCGCCATGGCAGCTGTAACGGTGTTGCGCTTCACCGGGATGAGGGAAGGGGCCGCGGCGAGATCTTATCGCGCTATCGGCCACGGCCACGCAATCATGGCCTTGCGGCCGGTCCCACACGAGAAGTTAACTATCGCGTCCGCTTTATGGAGCGCAGCAATTGTCTTACTCAGTTTCTTCCTTTCCACCGCCGAAGCCTTTTTCCGGATCTTTCTTAGTTTTCCCACAGCTCTGCCGATCGCTTGGGAGATCGGTTTGAGGGAAACACGCGAACTCTTTCTGGCCATGTATTCCTCCAGCCCAACAAACATCTCGGAAGCTAGACCAGATGCGAAAGCATCAAGCTCGCAAATCGAAAATGTGCTGGGTGGGCGGAGTCTAACTAACGCTCCCTGTTGCGTCAAGATCTACTGCGCGGCCCCCGGTGCGGAGGAGGCATCGCGTGCCCTGGGCGAAGGCCCACGGTCCGGTGTAAGCGGTATGCCCATTCGCTCCAGCAGCTTTTCAAACCCGCGGTCTCCCCGCAAGAACGCGAATTGTGGATGGACCGCCAGATTCACAAGTCTCCCGCTGCGCTCTTCGTAGGCTTTCTCAAGCCAGGCCAGAGTTTCCTTTTTCTTTCTCATGCCCGCGTAGAGCATGGCCCAGTTGTACGGCGAAATGTATTTCCCGACCGGCGCATGCAGGAACTCCTGCAGAATGTCCTGCGCCTGCTCGATCTTTCCTGCGTGCGCGTAAGCGTTTGCCAGATCAGCCTTTCGCGTAAAGTCTCCCGGGGAGAGGGAGAGCGCTTTGCGAAACTCCTCGATGGCCTGGTCGTACAGCTCTTTCTCCAGGTAGGCCTGCCCGAGGTACCCGTGCGCCACGACGAAGCTCGGATCGAGCAGCAGCGTAGTTTTCTCTTCTTCAATTGCCCGGTCAGCGTCGCCCGCCAGGTAGTAACACCATCCGACGTTTGCGTTGATGATCAGCGAACGCGGATCGATCTCTCGAGCGAGCTTGATCTCCGTGATGGACTCTTCTTTACGGCCCCGCGCCGCGAGAGACAGCGCATACCAGTGAAGCGCCGGCGCATACCCCGGATTTAGCGCGATGGCCCGCAGGAATTCGCTCTCCACGCCATCCCATTCGAGGTGGTAGAAACGGATCGTCGCCAGCGAAGTGTGCGCCTCGGCCAGCCGCTCATCGAGTTGCAGGGCCTTCTGCGCGGCTGCCTTGGCTTGCGGGATCACTTCCGCGGGCGGCCGGATCTGATAAGTGGTGACTTCGAGCAAGCTGTCCGCCAAGCCGGCATAGGCGGCGGCAAAGGTCGGGTCTTTCGAAATCGCATCTTGGAAGTATTGTATGGAGCTTGTCATTCCATCAGGCGTGCGTTTCTCGGCTTCAAAGCGGCCCTTCAGGTAGGCCTCATAGGCTTCTGGAACCACAACCCTGCTGCTAGCCAGACGTGAGGCTTCCGGGCCGGAGAGCTCGACCTGAATTGCCCGGGCGATTGCGGTCGCTACATCGCTCTGAAGCGCGAGCACGTCTGTAAAATCACGCTCGTAACTGTCCGCCCAGAGGGTCTGCTCGACGGACGTCTGGATCAGCTTGGCGGAAATCTTCACGCGGCCTCTATCCCTCACCACGGAACCTTCCACGGCAGCATCCACGTTCAAGTCCCGCGCGATTTGCCCGAGGGGTTTTTGTGTCCGCTTGTATTGCATGACAGATGTCCGCGAAATGACCCTCAGTTTTCGGATCTGTGACAATGCGGTGATCAGCGCGTCGGTCATGCCATCCGCGAAATAATCCTGCGCGGGATCTCCGGAAAGATTCTCGAGCGGCAGAACGGCAAGTGACTGGATTGCTCCCGGAACGGTGGCTGGGGGGGCGTGCGGCTTCCTCCCGCCCCATCGCAGTCCAGCGAAGACCAGGACAAGCGCCGTGACGGCGGCTACTCCGTACCATAGCCGGCGGGATTGCGCCGCCTGTGCGGCGGCATCTCGCCCCGCACCTGCGGCGAACGTCATCCGCTTCGAACGTGACGCGGTACTGGCCGTTTCCAGTGCGGCGCGCACCTCTCCCCCGGAGTGGTATCTCTGGCTGGGGTCCTTGTCCAGGCACTTGTCGATAACGGACTGTAACACCGAGGGAGCCGTAGAAATCGGTGGCGGCGTCTCGCGTAGAATTGCCCAGCTCAGTTCATAGAGTGTTCCCCCGCGAAATGGCCGCCGCCCCGCGGCCAATTCGTAGAGCACGACTCCGAGCGCCCAGATGTCGCTGCGAGCATCGGCATCGTGTCCCCTCAGCAATTCGGGAGCGCTGTAAGGCAGAGTGCCGGTGACGGGATGTTGCGGAGCGCGGGTTGCTTCGTATTGAGTCGTATCTTCGCTGACTTTCTGTTCTATCCTCCTAGACAATCCGAAATCCAATACCTTTAGACGCCCCGAGGACGTCACGATCACATTGCCCGCCTTGAAGTCGCGGTGTACAATCCCCCGCTCATGTGCGTGCCCGAGCGCGTCGGCGAGCTGCATTCCGTAGCGCACCAGGACTTCCGCGGATAAGCCACCCGAGGTGATTTCCTGGCTCAGTGTGTGGCCCTCGAGATATTCCATGGCCAGGTACGGCCGGCCTTCGGCCTCGCCAACTTCGTAAATCGTGCATATGTTGGGATGGTTGAGCGCGGAAATCGCACGCGCTTCCTGGAAGATTTTTTCGCGAGCGAGGCGGTCGTCGAGGATGTCGATGGTCAGAAACTTCAGCGCCACGTCGCGGTGCAGGGTCAGATCACGGGCACGATAAACCACGCCCATGCCGCCTTGACCCAGTCTTTCAACGATTGAGTAATGCGAGAAATCCTGGCCAATCATGGCGCCCAACTCGGTCCGAGTTGAACACAGCAGCCTCTTTCAGGCAAGTGGCTCAAGCGCAATTCCGGGTGAGCTACTTCTGACGGCCGGCGTGCCACGCAATGGCCGGCTTCATGCGTTCTGGGTCCGCACCAATGAAAGGAATTCGTCGCGCGTTTGCTTATTGTGGCGGAAAGATCCGAGCATGGCGCTGGTCACCGCCTGGCCGTGCTGCTTTTCCACGCCGCGCATCTGCATGCAGAGGTGGCGCGCTTCGACGATCACGCCGACGCCTTCCGGACTGATCTTCTCTTCGATAGCTTTGGCAATTTGGCTGGTCAGGCGTTCCTGAATCTGCAGGCGCCGGGCGAACATGTTCACGAGACGCGCGACTTTGCTGAGGCCGATGACGCGCTTGTTCGGCAGATAAGCGACGTGGCACTTTCCGAAGAACGGCAGCAAGTGGTGTTCACAGAGGCTGAAGAACTCGATGTCTTTCACGACCACCATCTCGTCGTAGCAGACGCTGAAGGTCGCACCGTTCAAGACGCTTTCGGCGTTCTGATGATAGCCGCTGGTGAGAAACTTGAACGCTTTTTCGAAACGCTCGGGTGTCTTGCGAAGGCCCTCGCGCTCGGGATCTTCGCCCACCAGATTGATCATTCTGCGCACGAGGTCGGCGATAGTTTCTTGTCTTGCGAGCGATCGGCTGTCATGGAGCAGGATTTCTTCGGTTGGCTTGTTCATGGTCTATTCCCTTCCGGCTCTTCTTGATGGTCCTCGGCATACTCGAAGCTGTTGTTCCCCGTTTCCTCGATGCGCACACGCTCCAGCTGCGCCTTGGGGAAAGTTTTCAGGCGCTGGAAAATTTCGATGCACAAGTTTTCCGTCGTGGGCACCGTCTCGCGAAATGCAGCGAGTTCTTCGTTCAAATACCGATGATCGAACGGTTCGATGATTTGGCGCTCGACGAAGCTGTCCAGGTCTGCCAGATTGGCGATCATGCCAGTGGCAGGGTCCACTTCTCCGGAGACGCTGACTTCCACCACATAGTTGTGGCCGTGACCGAAAGGATTGCTGCACTTTCCATAGATGCGGCAATTCTCTTCTTCGCTGAGCTGCGGTGTGTGCAGCCGGTGCGACGCCGCGAAGCGGTAGCGGCGTCCCAGTTCGATTTTAAGCGCGCCGCTCATTACGATTTAGCTCCATTGCGGTGGCAATCGGCAAATAAATCCGGCGTCTCATAAAGGCGCACGCGATGCAACTTGCCCTGGGTGATCTTTGGTTCGAGCAAATTCCAGATGACTTGCGCGATGTTCTCGCATGTGGGAATCTGGCCAGCCAGTTCGGGAACCTCGTAGTTGAGATGGCGATGATCCATCCGCTGCATCACTTCGCGCTCGAGAATCTCCTTCAGCTCTTTCAGGTCGAGCACCATCCCCGTGATGGGGTCCGGTTCGCCGGCCACGGTGACTTCCAGGGTGTAGTTGTGGCCGTGACCATGCGGGTTGTTGCATTTCCCAAACACGCGGCGGTTCTCCTCCGGCGAAAAATTCGGATTGTGGTAAAAGTGCGACGCCGAAAACTCGATTTTGCGTGTGAGGAGGACCATTGCGTTTCGGCTATCTCGGTGTGTCTGGAACGCTCACCGGCACTTCCCTGCCTTTCCACTCCACCTTACCCTTCGCGTAACTCCGGTAAGACGCCCACAGCACACCCGCATACAGGAGTACGGCGGGGACATAATAGAGGATGAGCGAGAATGGGAAATGGTTACGCCGCAGATCCGAGCCATAACTGACTTGGCGGAAAATCAGCAGCCAAACGCCAAGGAAAGCTGCGATCGGGATTTTCAGCCCCAGAAGAATCACAACAAAGGCGATCCACGGAAAGACATCGCTCATTTCTCGAAACACCGCGATGGGCTTTCCACCGATGAGCAAGTAGAGGTTCTTCTTCCAACCTTGCCACATAGCGGCAAAGGAACGGTACATGCGAACGCGCACGATGCCTGCGCCCGCGCCGAACCACAAGCGGTATCCAGCAGATTTAACGCGCCTGGCGAGCGCCACGTCTTCCAGCACTTCGCCCGCGACGCTCGCGTGACCCCCGATCGCATCATAGGCGTCGCGTCGAATCATCAAAAATTGCCCGTTCGCCGCCGCCGCCCCAGAGGCGGGGTCATTCACGGCATCGAACGAGAAATATTTCGCGAGACGGCAATAGACAAACGGGATCAGCGCCTTCTCGTACCACCTCTGCGTCACCTGTTCCGGTGAAAAAGACACCAGCGCCGCGGCGGTTTCCCGGGCAAGCTCCAGCGCACGCCGCGCCGCCCCTGCTGTCTGTTCAGCGTCGGCATCGGTGAAGAGCAGCCAAGCGCCTTTGGCGTGGCTCGCTCCGACCGAAGCTGCAAAGTTTTTGCCAACCCAGCCGGCTGGCACTTTCTGAGCTTCGATAAAACGCAGGTGTGGAATTCTTGTCATTAGACCGCCGACGATTTCCGCGGTGCGGTCCGAGGATTCATCATCGACCACCAGAATTTCAGCTATTTCCGGCTGCCGGGCCAGGGACTCCACACAAACGGCGATGACAGCCTCTTCGTTGCGCACGGGAACGATCGCTGTGACATTGGTTGAAAGAGGAGCGGAACTGGAAGCGGAGGCTGTAGTGGGAGAATTGTCTTGTGCTCTAGCGGGCATGGTGTGTGGGGCAGGATTGGTTTCCGATCCCCCGCAGATGCGTTAGTATAGCATTTGATGGGAATCCTTCGAAAAGTGTTCGCCTGGGGCGCTCTTGCGGTTGCGCTGGGCATCCTGACCGTGTTTGCGCTACCGAGCTACCGGCAGGGTGAGGCCTCCATCGCCGGAAAGAGCGCAAAAGATTTTGTGCTTGAAATATCAGGGAAACCCGGACATTTGTCTGATTTACGCGGCAAAGTTGTCGTTCTGGATTTCTGGGCCAGCTGGTGCCCGGCCTGCGTCGAGGAAGCGCCCTCGCTCAACCGGCTCGAGAAGTACATCGAATCGCGCAACGGTGTCGTCCTCGGCGTCGCCGCCGACGAAGAGCCGGCCGCCTTCCAAAAATTCCTCCGTGAACAAGGCGTGAATTTTCCGACTTATCGGGATCCCGGCACCGAAAACAATCGATCACCCATCGCCTTATCCTATGGAACGTCCATGCTCCCCGAAACCTATATCATCGATCGGCATGGCCGCATCGCCCGCAAAGTCATCGGCCCACAAAAGTGGGATTCCCCAGAGATGCTCGCCTATTTCGACGCCATCCTTGGACAATCCTGAAGTTTTCACAGGGAAATAAAAACTATTCGTAACGCAAGGCTTCGACAGGATCGAGTCTCGCGGCCTGCATGGCGGGGAGCCATCCGCTGGCCACGCCGACGACGATCAAGATTCCCGTTGAGAGAAGCATCGTCACTGTGGACAGCACCAGGTGAATATCGACCTTTCCGGAATCGTCTTCGTAGGCCGGACCGAGGAACGGCAGCGTGCCGATCGCGGAGGTGATCGCGGCGGAGAGCAACATTCCGATGGCGCCTGCCGCAAGCGTCATCACCAACGCTTCGAGCAGGAACTGCCAGCGGATATGTGACTTCTTCGCGCCGAGCGCGCGGCGCAAGCCGATCTCGCGCACGCGTTCCTCCACCGACACCAGCATAATATTCATTACGCCCACGCCGCCGATTCCCAGAGTCAGCGCCCCCACAAAAAACAGCAGCGCTTCGATCCCCAGCGTTATGCCTTCGTAGATGGGCTTGAATTCTTGCCGGCCGAACATGGTGATGGCGCGTTTGTCGCTCGCGGAGAAGCGTTGCCGGGCAGCAATTGCCGCACGGAACTGCTGCATGGCGTCGGTTTCGAAATTGGGTGCAATCGGTTCGAAAAGCATCACGCTGGCATAGCGAGCGTCCCACATGTCGCCGGCTGCGGTGTAAGGAATGAACACCGAATCGTCATCGCTCGTGAAATAGTTGCTGTCGGAGAATTTTGTATCCATGGAGCCGATCACGGAAAAACGCACGCCGTTGATTCGAACGGTCTCGCCGATGGCAGGGGTACCGCTGAAAAGTTTTTTGCGAAGCGACGCGCCGAGAAAAGCGACGCGGCGGCGCTCGGCGATATCTTCCGGTGAAATCCAGCGGCCTTCGAGCGGCACTTCGTTGCGCATCTCACCGTATTCTGGATAGACGCCGCGAATCGCCGTGTCGGAGAGCCGCTCGTCGTGGGAAATTCCGCGAAATTCGACGGATTCTCGGGTGACGCGCCTGATAAGCGGGGACTGCGCCTTCACCCAGTCGGCGTCTTCTTGCTCGAAGTGCACGGCCTTGCCGGCGCGTTCGCCGCCCGCTTGTTCGCTCGTGGTCCCCGGCCAGCAGACGACGGCGCCTTTGCCAAACACTTCGAACGTGTACATGAGCACGCTGCGGAAGCCCGCGCCGTAGCTCAACAACAATGTGACCGCAACAATTCCCCAGGAGATGCCGGTCATGGTCAAGAGGCTGCGCACGGGATTTCTGCCCAGCGCGGCCCATGCTTCGCGAAAGATTTCGAAGAGCATCTAGCCTCCGGCCTCAAATCGTAGTGCTTCGATCGGATCAACCGATGCGGCGCGATTCGCCGGATAAAGGGCGGACAGGACGGCAATGAATCCAAGCAGCGCCACGGACATTGCTCCCAGCTTCCAACTTGCAAGCAGCCCTTCAAAGAACGGAGGCATAGGCAACAGATTCACCAGGGCGCAGAAGCCATAAGAGAGGAGAAGGCCTGTGCCGCCGCTCAACGCGACGACGATAATGGTTTCCAGGAAAAATTGCCGCAGGATGGATCGCCGGGTCGCTCCTAGCGCCATGCGCACGCCGATCTCCCGGGTGCGCTCGCGGACCGAGACGAGCATCACGTTCATCACACCCAGGCCACCGAGAAACAGCGTGGCGATGCCCACCGCGCCCATGAAAACCTGCATGCCCACGATGATCATGCGGTTGGCTTCCGCCTGCTTGACGGTGTCCCAGATGCCCGCCGCCTCTTTGTCACGCGGGTCGAAATTGTGGAGACGGCCCAGGGAGCGGCGCACCTGCTTTACGCAATCGGGGTGGGTCTCGAGCGACCACGGCGAAACGAGTATGCGAGCCACGGTGTGGTCGACGTTGGGTGGCTTCGTGGGAAAATCGCGCCGCATGGCGTTGAACGGAACAAATATTTTTCGGACATCGGCGCCATCGTAGTCCGAGTTCTGCTCTTTTCTCTTCATCACGCCGATAACCGTGTACGGTATACCATTCATCCAGATGGTTTCGCCGATCGCCGCGCGATCCGCGAAAAGTTGTTTTTTTGTGTCGCTCCCCAGAAACGCCACGTTACGGGCCTCGGCGTTGTCTTTGTCGTTGTAAAAGCGGCCTTCGGCCACCGTGATGCTGCGGATTTCGGTGAAAGGAGGAAGCGCGCCAACTGTTGGAATCGTCCCGCTATTGAAGAGGCTGTGAACCTGGACATCATTGCCGAGTTCCGGCATCACGTACTTGCAGGCGGGAGCTTCTTTCGCGACCTCGAGGTAGTCTTCTTCTCCCCAGCGCACGATGCGTCCGGCACGCGATCCGCCGGCCTGCATGCTGGTGCGGCCAGAGAAAACAATCATGACGTCTTTGCCAAACGTTTCTTGATTTTTCTGAATGCCCGCGCCGAGGCCCTCGCCCGCGGCAACCATCACGGTGATGGAGATGATGCCCCAAGCGATGCCGAACATCGTCAGCAATGTGCGCCGCTTGTGAGCCCAGAGCGTCGCCAGCGTATCGACCACCAGATCGCGAAAGGACACGGCTTCACGTCCTCAGAATCCGCTATTGAAGAACCACTTCTTGTTTTTCGTTCAAGCCCTGCAGGATTTCCGTCTTCACCCCGTTGGAAATCCCCAGCTTCACCTTGATTTTCTTCTTGCCGTTTTCCGCCTTGAGGTCGGGCGTCTCGACGGAAGCGTTGCGATCCTTGTCGTAAATCAGGGAGGCTTCCGGAACCATCAGAACGTTTTTCTTTTCTTCCAGCAGGATTTCCGCGTTGGCGCTCATGTTGGCCTTCAGCTCGAGCGTGGAATTGGCGATAGAGACGCGCACTTCGAAGGTCGTGACGTTGTCTTTTTCCTTGCCCAAGGGAGAAATTTTCGTTACCTTGCCGGTGAATTTCTTGTCTTTGAAGGATTCCACGACAATGCGCGCCGGCTGGTTCAGATAGACTTTGCCGATGTCCGCTTCATCGACCTTCCCTTGCACGTAGACTTCGCTCACGTCGCCCAGCGTCATGATCGGGGTGGCCTGCGAGCCGAGCACGAGAATCGAACTGACGGCATCGCCCACATTGACGTCGCGGGACAACACCAGGCCGTCGATGGGGCTGATGATCGTCGAATTCTTCAGGTCTTCTTGCACGTTTTCGAGCGATGCTCTGGCTTGCGACACCTGGGCTTCCGCCTTGGCGATCTCCGCGCGCGAGACCGTCAGGTTGCGCTGCGCGCTCACTTGTTTGTTCAGTGCGAGCTGATAATTCTTCTCCGCATCCTCCACCAAGCTCTTGGACATCACGCCATCCTTGTACATCTGTTCGGCGCGCTCCATGTTCAGCTTGAGGAAGGGCACGTCGGGTCCTTCCGCGTCCACCTTGTTGCGCTCGAGCGTGGCCTTGGCGGAATCCAGCGCCGCTTCGGCAGCTTGCAAATTCGCTTGGGAGGCGCGCGCCGCAGCTTCGAGCTGAACCTTATCCAGTTCCGCCAGCACCTGACCCTGCTTCACGCGGTCGCCATAATCCACGTAAATCTTTTTCACGATGCCGCTGGCTTTGGACTTGATCTCGGCCTTCGATAAGGGCTGAATCTTTCCCGTCGCCACCACCACGCGCGCCAGGTCTCCGCGCTCGACCGCAGCGAGCTTGGAGGGGTCAATCGCGCGGTTTGGGCTGAGCGCGGCCTTCACACCAAAACCGCCGCCTGCCAATAAGAGCACGATGACGCTAATCCAAATAATCCGCTTCCGGCGTTTCTTGCCGTTTTTCCCGTTCGCTAATCCGTTGCCATTGCTGGACATACAGGGACCCCCGCACTCTTCGCTGCACCGCTATACACCAATACGCCCGGTCGTCTCGAAATGTTCCGTGGTTCCGGGGGATTAGACGATGCGGAAGGCGTGCGGTCAGGTAAGGCTGACAAGAATCTCTTGCAGACAATCAGAGGGAAGCTTTACGTAGGCGAAGGGCGTTGGCGATGACAGAAACCGAGCTGAAGCTCATTGCCGCGCTTGCCAACATGGGGCTCAACAGCCAACCGAAGATGGGATAGAACGCACCGGCCGCGATGGGGATGCCTAGGGCATTATAGAGAAAAGCGAAAGCAAGGTTCTGACGGATATTGCCGATAGTTGCCCTGCTGAGTCTTCGTGCGCGAACGATGCCCCGCAGATCACCCTTTACCAGGGTGATCCCTGCGTTTTCGATGGCTACATCCGTGCCCGTACCCATGGCGATGCCGACGTCCGCCGCAGCCAGAGCCGGGGCGTCATTGATGCCATCGCCGGCCATCGCCACGATTCGCCCTTGTTCGCGCAGTCGCTTCACAATCTCGCTTTTCTGTTGCGGCTGAACTTCGGCCTCGACTTCCTCAATGCCCAGTTCCTTCGCAACACTCAACGCGGTTGTTCGGCGATCGCCCGTGAGCATGACCACACGGATGGCCTCTTGGCGAAGGGCGCGAATTGCTTCCGGCGTGGAGGATTTGATCCGATCCGCCAGCAGAATGGCACCGGCTGCCCGTCCGCCGACCGCAAGGTAGATAGGCGTCACCCCAGGCGACCCTGCTGCGAGCGTGGTCGGCTGCTTCCACGACGGCAACGCAATTCCGCGGTCGCGCAAAAACTTCGCCGTTCCGGCAAGAACGCTCTTCTCCTGAATTCGCCCCTCCACGCCGCCACCGGGCGTTGCAGCAAACTCTTTCACCGGAGCAAGGGCGAGCTTCTTCTCCTTGGCTGCGCGTACGATTGCGCGCGCCAAAGGGTGCTCGCTCGAGTGCTCCAGACTCGCCGCGAGCGAAAGTAGTTCATCATTAGAGAGCCCCGACGCTTCGAAGGATTCGATGTTGCCAACCTGGGGCTTCCCTTCCGTGAGTGTGCCGGTTTTGTCCACGACGAGTGTATCCACCTTGGCGAGTGTCTCGAGGGCTTCTGCGTTTCGAACGAGGACGCCTGCATGGGCTCCGCGCCCGACGGCTACCATGATGGACATGGGGGTCGCCAGGCCGAGCGCGCAGGGACACGCAATGATGAGGACGGCCACGGCGTTGACGAGGGCGTGCGCAAGGCGCGGCTCCGGCCCGAGGAACGCCCAGACCACGAACGTCAGCACTGCCGCACCGACGACGGCTGGCACAAAGTAGCCGGAAACTTTGTCGGCCAGGCGTTGCATGGGTGCGCGGCTGCGCTGCGCTTCGCTGACCAGCTTGACGATCTGCGCCAGCAGCGTTTCGCTCCCCACACGTTCTGCCTGCATCATGAAGCTGCCGCTGGTGTTGAGCGTTCCGCCGGTTACCTTGTCGCCCACCGACTTCTCGACTGGCATCGGTTCGCCCGTGACCATGGATTCGTCCACGGCGCTCGCGCCCTCGCGAACCGCACCATCCACGGGCACGCGCTCGCCAGGCCGCACGCGCAAGATGTCGCCCGGCCTCACTTGATCGAGCGGCACGTCCTTTTCATCGCCACTTGCGGCAATCCGATGAGTCTGTTGCGGCGCAAGATTCAGCAATGCCCGGATGGCACCGGAAGTCCGCTGGCGCGCGCGCAGTTCGAGCACCTGACCGAGCAGCACGAGTGTGGTAATTACCGCGGCTGCTTCGAAATACACCGGTGCGGCCCCATCCATCCCTCGAAACGATGGCGGAAATACCCGTGGGAAGAGCGTCGCGGCAACACTGTCAAGATACGCTGCACCCGTTCCCAACCCAATGAGCGTAAACATATTGGGGCTGCGATTGATGAGCGAGGCCCAGAATCGTTCGAAGAACGGCCATCCACCCCAGAGCACCACAGGTGTTGCGAGCAAGAATTCGATGCCGTTTCTTACACTCGACGCCAAAGGGAAACCCGAGTTCTCACCGAACATGGAAAGCAATAGCACCGGCAGCGAGAGGGCCGCACTCACCCAAAACCTTCGCCACATGGAGTCGTATTCGGGATCGGCTTCGACCTGGGCGAAAACATCCATCGGCTCGAGCGCCATTCCACATTTCGGACATGCACCAGGACCGCTCTGCAAGATCTCCGGATGCATCGGGCAGGTGTAGCGCGCTTTTCTTGATGCGTCTTGCACCGGGGCGGCCGCTTGGGGATGCATGCTGTGACCCGGTGGAGCGAGACGCTGTTCCACACCTGGGGATCCAGGCGCCTCGATGAACCTTTCAGGTTCTTTTCCGAATCGTTCAGCGCACCGCGTCGAGCAGAAGTAGAGCGTCTTTCCTCCATGCTCGACTTTTCCTGCGGGCTTCTGCGGATCCACCAACATTCCGCAGACGGGATCCTTCACACTTGGAGATGAAACAAGAATGGGCCGGTCAAACTTTTGTGGATTGGACATGGGGACGCGTTCGGACATAACACTATGTTAGATGATTCGAGGTTACAAGCGGCTACGTGGGTCACCCTTGCGCAGGCTGGTATAATGCCGCCATGACACTGGTGGAAATTACGTACGAACTGCAGTCTCCCTTAACGCAAGAGCAGCTCCGCCATCTAGGCGAATTCGCGAACACCTACGGCTTGCGCCGCTTCCGCGTTGACGAAGCCAATAATCAATTGTCGTTTGAATATGACGCCTCCCGCCTTCGCGAGACGCAGGTGGCCCACGTACTAGGTCAGGCGCGCATCGCGGTGACCCGCAAGGTCAATTAGGCAGACCGCGACTCATTTCTGTGGACTCGCATTTCTGACTTACTTATAGAAAAAATGCCGAGAGGCAGGAACCTTCGCTAGATGCCGAGGCCACACAAAATGGGTATTGTTTGGTCGTAGTGTCACAAAAAAATGGGGCTCCCGCTTGGGATCGGGAGCCCCGAAAGGCGCGTTTCGATGCCGGTGTCGTTTTCACACCGGCGCGTGGGGTCATCCATCCTAGCTTCCCTCTCAGAGGCAGGTGGGAACGATCTGTAAAAAGTGACGAGCAAGCCCCTTCCCCCTCGCTCGCCTCTCCTCACATCTCGTCAGTTGAAACGCGCCCACGTCACCTCCTATTGCACGAGGTGCGCCATCAGCAAGGCACTATGACTCGCTGCAACCCTATATTCTTCAACTACTTAACTTCTCTGTTGGCAGGACGGCTTGCCCCAAATGCGGACTGCGGTTTCAGTTTGGAACTGTTTCCACTCTGAATCAAGAACTCCACCATATTTGCTGACTTAAACCTGGCCTAGACTTGCTTTGGAACAAAGGTAATGGGTACACGCATGTCAGGCGTTTCCGAACCACTTGCCGGCTCACACAAGAGTTTGGCCAGAATTTCCGGTATTTCAAAAATGGCGTGATTTTCGAGTGAGGCAACATTTTTTCGAAATTCCTGCAGCCTCGCCGGGTCCGACATCTGTTTCACCCCCGCGACAACATCGCGAAAACTCTTCAGCACAATGCCTACACGCATTTCCTCAACCCAGACTGCGTTGTAGCGCTCCTGCGGCAGCGTCCAGGCGTTGCATTCTATCAGCACCGGCAGGCCGCGAACCATGGCCTCCGCGATGCTTCCCGGGCCAGGCTTGCCAATCAGAAAATCCGCCGCGCGCATGAGCTTGTGCACCTCCTTGGTGAAACCGATCACTTTCACCGGCATGCGCCACGTTCGCGCACGCAGCTTCGCTCCGAGCTCTTCGTTCCTGCCGCAAATCAAAATGAGCTGCACGGGCAATCCCGCTGCGTCCAAGCGCCGGGTGATCTCATACATCACTTTCGAACCGTGGCCGCCAAACAGGACGATTGCCGTGGGCAGTTCCAAGCGAAGCCCCATTTCCTTCCGTAACTCGATTGGGTTTGAACTATCGGGTGTGTAAAAATCCGGCCGCAGGATCATCCCTGACGTTCGAAAAATGTGCTCGTCATCATGACCAAGAGCGCGCGCCTGTTCCACGGCACGCTCGGTGCCCGCGATCACATACTGCTCCTTCAACGGTTCGATCCAGAAGCTTGGGGGAAAATCCGCCAGGTCGGTTATGAGGGTTACAAACGGCCGTCCTGGATAGACCGCATTCCAACTCGCACAAATCTGCCGATTAAAGTGTGGAATGACGGAGACGAGCAGGTCCGCGGGTTTCCGTCGCCAAAAATCTTCCAGCAAGCGCACCAGCGGCTTGTGAAACAGGCGGATGGTCGCCTGAAGAAGGCGCAACAATTGCGTGCTTCCTAATGTCCAACCGTTTTGGAGCAGAATGTTGTACTGCTCCTGGATGCGAATCCCTGTCAGCTTTCGCAAAACATCCAGCTGGTCGGTCAACTCCTGAAAATGCACCAGTTCGACCTCCCAGTCGCGTTTCTGCTGTGCCGCAATGGTCTGCAGGGCGATGGCCGCGTTACGGTGCCCGCCGCCGGCGTCATGAAAAACGATGTGAATCTTTTTCATAAGAGCGATTGTGCCATACGCTTCTTCTTCGCCAGGAAGAGCATACCAGATGCCATGTGGGTAATCTTGTAAGCCTCATGTGTTCAATGAGTTCCATGGGCACATTCATCTACTATTCGCCACCTCTTCACAGGCTGTTCATATCTACCGTTAACAATAGTTTCATGCGCTGCGACCTCCACGTTCACTCCATTTTCTCGGGCATGTGCAACACTCCTGTCCTAGACCGCATTTGCCGCGAGTCCTATAACGACCCCGTAGAAGTGTACTCCCGGCTGAAGCGGCTCGGCATGTCCATTGTAACGATGACCGACCACAACTCCATCGACGCCGCGGAAGCGCTCCGCGCGCAATCCGATTTCTTTCTAAGTGAAGAAGTTACCTGCTGTATGCCCAGCGGCACCGAGCTACACCTCGGTGTCTATGGCATTGGCGAACGCAACCACGTCGAGATCCAGCGCCGTCGCACGGATTTCATCGCACTGCTTATGTATCTCACCGAGCGAAAACTATTCTTCTGCGTCAACCACGTCTTCTCTGGGCTGACCGGCCGGCGCGAAGAAGAAGACTTTCGCTGGCTGGCTTCCTATGTCCCGGCATTCGAAACGCGCAACGGTCAGATGACCGCCAAGGCCAACGCCGGCGCTACGCGGCTCGCGGCGCGACTCGGGAAAATTGGCATCGCGGGGAGCGATTCGCACACCATCGGCGGCGTCGGCCTCACCTATACAGAAGTGGCGGAGGCCCGGACGTTTGACGAATTTTTCGCGGGACTGCGCGCTGGACGCGGCCGCGTTCACGGTATTCATGGTAGCTACTGGAAGCTGACCGCCGACGTTTTCTCCATTATTGGGTCACTCTTTTGCGAAAAGCCATGGACAGTATCCCTGGTTCCGCTCGCGGCTCTCGTTCCCGCTTTCACCGCGGGGCACTGGCTGAATGAAATGCGCTTTTGCCGCAAGTGGTCCGCAGCCCTGGAGCAGAAGGAGAAACATCCGCGCATGCTCTGGGATATCGATTCGAGCTTCGAAGCTACTGGGGCGAGTTGAGAACCACGATGGCAGTCGCACGCACCGTCTGGGGGTTTATTGAGCGCCGCGATCATCGCTTGATGCGGCGCCTGAATCGCTGGCGTGCGCCTCGGTGGTTCCGCTACTGGATGATTGCCGCGACACGCATGGGAGACGGTTGGCTCTGGTATGCGCTCGGGATCATTCTGCTGGTTTACGGCGGCCCACAGCGCTTCTCTGCGGTTGGAGCGGCGGGCGGCGCGGCGATCGTCGGCATATTCCTCTTCAAGGCGCTCAAAAATCTGAGCCAGCGCCCGCGGCCCTGCCAGCTAGAACCACATTGTTGGTCCAAGGTTCTGCCACCCGATAAGTTTTCATTTCCATCGGGCCACACAATGACGGCGTTTTCCATCGCCCTGGTCGTCAGCTATTTCTATCCTTCGCTCGAGGTCACGCTTTTCTTCTTAGCGGTGAGCATCGCCGCGTCACGCATCGTCCTAGGCATGCACTTCTTGAGCGACGTCCTCGCAGGAGTGGTCTTGGGCGTCGCGTTAGGTTGCGCCTCCATCACCGCCTTCGCCTCGTTTGGCCTTATCTAAGACGGTACCCCTCCAATCGTTTCCGCAAACGCTGGAGTCTCAGAAATTTCAAGGCCATACGCTCTTGCCATATAGGTCGCTACGTGCCAATCAAGCACTGGGAGGAAGCAACCTTCTATAGTTTCCTAGCGGGGACCTGGAACGATCGGGAATTGCCGGTGGGAGTGGTCCTCTTTTTCGGAAATAAGAAATGGCCGTATCAACCACGACATGTTCGAACGCGACGAAAAGTCCGACCCAAGCGCCCTTCGTCGTTTTCTTAATCCAGGTGTCGCGGCCAGGACTCTGGGCTACCACGGCGCTGTTCTATCTCATGCCGCTTGGGCATCGCGATGTTTTTCACTCCACGACGTTCTGGCTCGGATTGTTCTTTGTGCTTTTCCCGCTGGGCCTTCTTCTTTACGGGACTAACGATATAGTTGACGCCGAAGCGGATCGCTACAATCCGCGTAAGGGGACGTTTCTTTTCGGCTCGCGGGGCGCGCCCGGACAATTGGCTGCCCTGCGATGGCAGATCGCAGTCGCGGAAATTCCGTTCCTTATGCTGTTTTTCTTTCTGGTGGGACCTCGCATCTTGTGGTGGTCCGCCGCGCTGCTGTTTGCCGTCGGGCTCTACAATGCGCCTCGTTTCGGCTGGAAGAGCCACCCTCCATTCGATGTGCTGATCCAGGCGAGCTATTTGCTCGTTTTTGTATTGAGCAGTTGGCTCAACGGCGTGCCGCAGCTTCCCTGGCCCACTTTCCTGTTTGGGGCGCTATTTGCCATGCACTCGCATGTTTTCGGCGAAGTGATGGACATAGGACCGGACCGATTGAGCGGCCGACGTACGACGGCGACGCTCATTGGAAGCGTGCCATCAAAAATTCTTATTGCAAGTCTGCTTGGTATTGAAAGCGCGCTGGTGTTCGTCTTCTTCCGGGACGTAGTTATTACCGGCTTTCTGGCACTGGGCGCGATTTGGTTTTTGCTCGATGCCGTTCTGTTTTGGAAAAATCATTCCTACAGCCCGGCAACAATGCGTTTCTTCATGTGGGCTTGGAATGCGGCCGCAGTGCTAGGCATATATTGGAATTGGTCGAAGAGCAGCCTGACGCATCTGAGCCACGCCGTGGGCCTGTAAGCATGTCCCAATAAATAGATCCTGAAAATTCGGCAAGACATCCTTCACGCACTCGGGCATGCCATTGTCAATTTGACGATTCCGAATCCTCGAAACGTTGTGGAAATATAAAAAATCGGGGCGCCGCAAGTTGCGCCCCGATGAAAACACGATTGTTTGAAGATTGTTTAGACCTTCTGTGCCTGCCTGCGGAGGAAGGTCGGCACATCGAGGTCGTCGGCCGGAACTTCGTGGCTGACCTCGCGGACGTTCTGCTGGACCTGGTGGACGACATTCGGCAATTCTTGCTGCCGTGGAGGGACATCCTGAACCTCGCGTCCCGCCTTCCAAGTCTTCGGCAGGAACGACGGCCTCTGTTGAGCGTTTTTCTTGTTCGCCTCCCTAAAGCCCGCCGCGATCACAGTGATCTTCACGGTATCTTTCATGGCGTCGTCCTGCACGGCGCCGAAAATGATATTGGCGTTCTCGTGCGCAGCCTTTTGGATGACGCTCGAGGCCTCGTGCACCTCATGCAGCGTGAGGCTGGAACTCCCGGAAATATTGATGAGGATTCCCCGCGCGCCCTGGATGGTATTGTCTTCCAGCAGCGGACTTGAAATGGCGCGGTTCGCGGCATCAACGGCGCGGTTTGTGCCCGTCGCCACGGCGGTACCCATCACCGCGTAGCCCTGCCCGTGCATGATGGCTCTCACGTCGGCAAAGTCGCGGTTGATGATGCCCGGCACGGTGATGATGTCCGAAATGCCTTGCACCGCTTGCCGGAGGATGTCATCAGCGATGCGAAAAGCGTCGAAGAAGCTCGTGCCGCGCTCGACGGTCTCCATCAGCCGCTCGTTGGGGATGACGATTACCGTGTCCACGGCGCCGATTAGCTCTTGCAGCGCCTGCTCGGCCTGCAGCATGCGTCGTTTTCCTTCGAACGCAAACGGCTTCGTCACCACGGCGACGCTCAACGCGCCAAGCTCGCTCGCCAGCGATGCCACCACCGGAGCTGCGCCGCTGCCTGTACCGCCGCCGAGCCCGGAGGTAATGAAAATCATGTCCGAGCCTTCGAGCGCTTCAATAATCTTTTCGGTGTCTTCGAGCGCCGCTTTGCGGCCCACCTCGGGATTGGCGCCCGCCCCGAGTCCTTTCGTGAGCTTCGCTCCGAGCTGCAATTTCACCGGCGCCTGAGACAACTTCAGCGCCTGCAAGTCGGTGTTCGCAGCGATGAACTCCACGCCCTCGACCTTTGCGCGGATCATGCGGTTCACCGCGTTGCATCCGCCCCCGCCCACACCGATTACTTTGATCTTCGCCGGCTGCAGCTCCTCGCTGAAGCTCATCCGGATTCCTGCATCTTTCACTGTCATGCGCTCCTCACCCTTCTCCAGATTCGCAACGCGTCGCTCGGGCAGGGTCACGAGGCGCCGGCGAACATGGCCTTCAATTTAGACACCAAATTCCCCGGGCGCTGCGGCGCCGTGCGCCGCGCTTTCGCGCCGTACATCACCAGTCCTACAACCGTGGCGTACTCGGGTTGCGCCACGAGCTCCGGCAGATCGGCCAGTCCCTTCGGCTCCGCGATGCGCACCGGAAGATGAAAGGCGTGCTCGGCCATCTCATCCAGGCCGTGCATCCTTGCTCCTCCGCCCGCCAGCACGAATCCGGCGGGGATTTGTCCGTCGAGTCCCCCACGCTGGAGGTCGTCGCGAATCAAACTGAGTAATTCCATCGCCCGTGGCTCGATGATGTCCGTCAGCATGCGGGGGAAAATCGTTCGCGGCGGGCGGTCACCCACGCTGGCAATTTCGATCCCGGTGTCTTCGAGGAGGAAGGAGGCCGAAACACAACCGTGCTTCCGCTTGATTTTTTCCGCTTCGGGAATCGGCGTGCGCAACCCGACCGCAAGATCGTTCGTGAAGTGGTCGCCGCCGACCGGCACCGCGCTCGTGTGACGCACCACGCCGCCGCCGTAGACGAGTAATTCTGTCGTTCCTCCGCCAATGTCCAGCAAGCAGCAGCCGAGGTCGCGCTCGTCCTGCGTGAGGCAGGATTCCGCCGATGCCAGCGGCTCCAGAACCGTGTCACTGATCAGGATTCCGGCGCGGTTCGCCGCAGTCACCAGATTTTGCGTGGCCGCAACGGAAGAGGTCACCAGGTGGACATTTGCTTCCAGCCGCCGGCCGACCATGCCGATGGCATCGCGGATACCGACCTGGGCATCCACGATGAATTCATGCGGCAGAACGTGGAGCACTTCGCGATCTTCCGGAAGCGTGATGTTCCGCGCCGCATCAATGGCTCGGCGCACATCGTCGCGCTCGATGTCACGTGGGCGATGTCCCAGGGTCACGCTGCCGCGGCTATTCACCCCCCGCACATGCCCGCCTGCCACACCGATTAGCGCCGACTCCACGGGCACGCCCGCGACGCCTTCCGCTTCTTCCACAGCACGCCGAATCGAGCTGACCGTGGAATCGAGATTGACGATCAGGCCCTTGCGCAGCCCCTTCGATTCCGCCGCGCCCAGCGCCAGGAACTTCACCTGTTCTTCATCGATTTCGGCGATCAGCGCGCACGTCTTGGTGCTGCCGATGTCCAGGCCCACCAGGTATTTGTCTTTCTTCGCCAAGCTCCCGCTCCCAAAAAGAAACTATCTCGGCCTCGCCGCCGGCTGCGTCCCGCAAGCATTTGCATCGGGATTCAGCACCACCTGCTTTGAAAACTCCAAATCTACCGATTGCACACACCCTGCTTTTGCCTGCCACTCCGCAAAATTCTCAACCAGCATGCGGTACTTGCCGGTGAAGTCGCCTGTTCCGAAATGAATGGTCACGGCTTGTGGATCATTCGCGCGCGCAAGGCCCGTCATCACCACTCGCAAGTCTTTCGGATTTGACAGTTCGACTTCGCTCACGCGCTCCGAAGAATCGGAACGCACCAGATCGATGTTCTTCATGAATTCCTGGTAGGTTTGCATCCGCCTCTCGCGCTCGTCACGCGGCGTGTTCTCCGAGAGTCCGGTCACAATGGGAAAATGCAGGTCCTCGCCTTGCGGACGGTCCAGAATCACCCCGTGAGCGTCGATCAGCGCGAGTTCCGTGCCATTGCGCAGGAAGGCTATCGGGGTGCGCTCGGTCAACTCGACGCGAATGCGGTTCGGCAAAATGCGCTGCACGCTGGCGGACTCGACCCACGGCAGCTCTTCCAGCGCGCTGCGCCGGGCATCCAGGGGGATCCTCAGCACGCTGCGCCCCCGGTCGCTGTAAAACTTATCGAGTACTGCCTCGCGGCTCACAATATGATTGCCAGCGAGCCCGATTTGATCGGGCTTGAGCAACAATACCTGCGGCGAATACAATAAAAACCGGCCGGCGAAAACCGCCCCGGTTGTACTCACCGCGCCCACGAAGATCAACGCCAGCAAACGCCGATAAAATGGCCAGGTCCGTCCGCCGAACTTTTTCCGGCGAATCTCTACCGGTTTCTGCCGGCGCAGGTAGCGCGGCTCGTCTTCCGCGAGCAGTTCGGGGCGGTAGGAATCTGCGTCCGCGGCGGAGGGCGAATTTCGCTGTATGGTCTTCACGCGTTCCAAACGACCACCTCGTTCTCGAGATCAACTCCATAGCCCTTGTGCACGCGCTCGCGCACGTCGGCAATCAGCGTCAGCATGTCTGTCGCGCTCGCTTTGCCCGCGTTGACGAAGAAATTTGCATGAAGGTCGCTCACGCGGGCGTCGCCCGCGGAATGTCCTTTGAGCCCCAGCTCATCAATCATGCGCCCGGCGGACGCACCGGGAGGGTTCTTGAAAATGCAGCCGGCGCTTTTTTGGCCAAGCGGCTGGCTCGAACGCCGTTTTTCGTTGCAGATACGAATCCCTTGAAGAATTTCCTTGAACGGTTTGGAGGGAAGTTCCAGCTTCACCGCGAGCATCATATCATCAGGCGCAAAAGATGTGTGCCGGTATTCGAAAGAAATTTGGTCGCCCTTGAGGATTTCTATCTTACGGTCGGCGGCGCGGTAGAGCTTCACCTCGCGGACATACGAGCCAATTTGCATGCCGTAGGCGCCGGCGTTCATCCGCAGCGCACCGCCCACGGTCCCCGGCACGCCGATTAGGCCCTCCATGCCCCCAAGATCGTTTTTCGCGCAGAACGTTACCGTGCGTCCGAGGTCCGCGGCCGCGTCCACATGGGCCACGTTTCCCTCAAAAACCACGTCCGGCTCCGGCCGCGCCAATTGCAACACCACCCAGGGCAGCTCGCCGTCACCCACGAGGAGATTGGAGCCCCCTCCAAGAAATTTGTGGGAGATGCCGTTCGCGTCCAGCAGGCTAAGGAGATCAGGGATCGTTTCGTGTTTCTTGGTCCGTAGCAGGTCGGTCGTTCCGCCGATCCCGAGTGAGGTCTGATCGGCGAGTGCTGTGCCCTTGCGCAGTTCAACGCCCAGCTCTGGCAAGGCGGCAACGATCTTGGAATTTTCAAGGCGCATGAGGAGTGGAATGCTCCGTTCCAAGAAGAACCATCAGCTCGTTGCTGGCGCGGCTAATGTTGCCCGCGCCGACGGTCAATATGGCGTCGCCGGCGTGTGCCGCGTGCAGCAGGTGTTCGATGCCTTCCTGCATCGAGCGGAAAAAGAAAACATTTTTGTGGCCGGCCTCGCGAATGCCATTTGCAAGGGCCTCGCTCGTCACGCCGGGAATGGGCGCTTCACTCGCGGCGTAAATATCCGTCAGAACAAGAATGTCGGCCTGGTTGAAAGCGCGGCAGAATTCGTCCCAGAGGTGCTGCGTGCGCGAGTAGCGGTGCGGCTGGAAGAGAACGAGCAGACGATTGAACTTGCAGGCACGCGCAGCCTCGAGCGTAGCCCGAATTTCCGCAGGATGATGGCCGTAATCGTCAATTACGGTGATGTTGTCGACCTCGCCCTTTATATCGAAGCGGCGTCCGACGCCGGCAAACTTGGCAAGCCCTTCGCGGATCAGATCGGCGGGAACATTCAAATAGAGCGCCACTGCTGCTGCGGCGGCGGCGTTGCGCACGTTGTGCGCACCCGGCGGATGCGGCAGGTGGAAGAGGCCAAGATCGTCACCTTTGTAGGTGAGGCGGAATTCGCTGGTCAGGCCTTCGAGCTTCACATCGCTGATGACCAGGTCTGCCTGGCTGGAGGTGCCGTAGGTGACGATGGGGCGCTTCACGCCGGGAATGATGGCCTGCACGTTGGGTTCATCGAGGCACAGAATCGCAGCACCGTAAAATGGCACGCGATTCACAAATTGGATGAACGCCTCCTGAATATCCTCGAGCGAGGCATATTGGTCGAGGTGCTCGCGGTCGATTGTAGTGACCACGGCGACGACCGGCGCGAGCAGCAAGAAGCTGCGGTCACTCTCGTCGGCTTCGACGACAAAGTATTCGCCTTTGCCAAGCTTTGCGGTGGTGCCGGCCTGGTTTACGCGGCCGCCGACGACAAATGTTGGATCGAGGTGCGCGGTTGCTAAAACGGAGGCAACGAGCGAAGTTGTGGTCGTTTTCCCGTGAGCGCCAGCCACGGCGATGCCGTATTTCAGACGCATTAGCTCCGCCAGCATCTCTGCGCGGGGAATGACCGGAATTTTTCTTTTGTGAGCTTCGACAACTTCGGGATTGTCCGCCTTGATAGCGGAGGAAATGACGACAACGTGCGCGCCCTCGACGTTCGTGACTTTGTGGCCTTCGTAAATGGTGGCCCCAAGATTCTGCAGGCGTTCCGTGATTGTCGAAGGCCTGGTGTCCGAGCCAGAAACCGAATAGCCGAGCGTGAGCAAGACTTCGGCGATGCCGCACATGCCGATGCCGCCGATGCCGACCAAATGAATGCGCTGAAAATTATGGAAAGAGATCATCATGATTTCAATCCTCGGGGCCGGGCGACCTCTTCAATTAAATTCACGATATCGCGGACGGCGTGAGGCCGGGCCAGGCCGCGTGCCGCGGTCGACTGTTTTTCGATCTCTCTGGGCTGGTCGAGGAGAGAAAAGATTTCGTTTGTCAGCCGCCCGGCGGTGAGTTCCGGTTCGGGAATCACGCGCGCCGCGCCCGCGCGGGCCATTTCCTGCGCGTTGCGCAGTTGGTGGCTGTCCGTGGCGCGCCCGAAGGGGATGAAGATGGCGGCGCGGCCCGCTGCTGCCACTTCCGCCGCCGTGATGGCTCCTGCTCGGCAAACGATAACATCTGCCCAGGCAAAGCGCTCCGCCATGTTCGTGAGGAAGGGCACAACCTCCGCGTTGATCTCGCGCCGCGCGTACGCGGTGCGCACTGCATTATAGTCACGTTCGCCGGTCTGATGCACGATGCTCAGTTCACTCTTTCGCGCAGCCAGATGATCCATGGCGTCGACGAACGTGCGGTTGATCGGCAGCGCGCCCTGGCTCCCCCCAGTAATCAAGAGATGAAACGGTTTTTCTGGAGTACGCGGAGCGATGGAAAAAAATTCCGGGCGTACCGGGCAACCTGTCAGGACCGCTTTGGCGCTCCAGGCGCGTGTGGATGCCTCGTAACCCGTCGCGATGCGCTCGGAAATTCGCGCCAGAACTTTGTTCGTGAAACCAGGCTCTGCATTAGCTTCAAAGATGACGTTCGGGACACGGTTCAGCCACGTTGCCAAAAGCATGGGTCCTGCTGCGTAGCCACCCACGCCGAGAGCGGCGGCAGGTTTGTGCTTGCGCACCACACGAAGTGCGTCGACCAGGCCAGGTCCCAGCATTGCCAAGTTTTTCACCAGCGTGGCGCCACCTTTGCCTTTCAATCCCGCGGCGCGCAGGGTCTCCAGCGGCAGCCCGGCTTCCGGCACCAGCTTCATCTCGATCCCGCGTTGTGTTCCCACCAGCACGACTTCCCTTTCTTTGCCCCGCGACATCCACTCCCGCGCAATCGCCAGCGCGGGAATTACGTGCCCGCCCGTCCCTCCGCCTGCGATCAGCAATTTCACAGCCCGACTCAGCCCCTCATTCCGTGGCCTGCTGGCTGATATTGAGCAGCACGCCAGTTGCGAGAAGCATCGCCAACAGACTCGAACCACCATAGCTGACGAACGGAAGCGGAATTCCTTTTGTGGGCACCATCCCCAACACGACGGCAAAATTGATAAGCGCCTGGCTGAGTACCATCGTGGTGATGCCGAGCGCGAGAAGCCGGCCGAAGTTATCAGGCGCAGAAAAAGCCGCACGCAGACCGCGCCAACCGTATACCGCGAAGAGTCCAATCACGAAAACCGCGCCGATGAAGCCCAGCTCTTCGCAAATCACCGCATAGATAAAATCCGTGTGCGCCTCCGGCAAATAGAAAAGTTTTTGCTTGCTCTCCATCAATCCCACGCCCGTGAATCCTCCGGAGCCCACGGCAATCAGCGATTGCAACAATTGAAAACCCGCGCCTTGCGGGTCGGAGCTGGGATCGAAAAACGCCATCAATCGCGCCTGGCGATAAGATACGTGCGTAATCAGAAGATAAAGCGCAGGAATCGCGGCGGCGGCGCCTACCGCGATCCACTTCCAGGAGAGTCCTGCGACATAGAGCACCGCGGTTGCGACGATCAGTATGTCCAGCGACGTTCCGAGATCCGGTTGTAATAGGATGAGCCCGGCGCAAAGAAAAACCGGTCCAGCCGCAGGAAGAATCACCTGCAAAAAATCTTTCTTGCAAAATTTCAGTCCTACGGCATTGCGGCGCTTCAAATCCAGGAACCAGGCCAGGTGCAGGATCACCGCAAGCTTGGCGAGCTCGGATGGCTGGATGCCGATGGGCCCGAATTTTATCCAGCGGTGCGTGGCGTGGGATTTGTCGAGGAAAAACGCGCCGACGAGCATAAACAGCACGACGCATACCGCTGGCAACACCACGGCGGGCTCGCGCAATCGGCGGTAGTCAGTGCGCATCAGCGCAAACATTCCCGCAAGGCCGATGATGAGCCACACGGCCTGGCGAACGAGAAAAATGTAGGATCGGCCGTATTGATGCTCTGCGGTGACGGCCGAAGCGCTGAAGACCATTACCGCGCCGAGCAGGCACAACGCCAGCGTGACGCCGAAAAGCCAGCGGTCATTTTCCAGTCGTCTCGGCACGTTCTCTCACGTTCTGGAGGCCGCGTTGGCGGAATGATGGTCAAGCTGCCGGACCAACTCCTTAAAAACGCGTCCCCGGTGTTCGTAATTCTGAAACTGGTCGAAGCTTGCGCACGCGGGCGCAAGCAGCACGATGTCGCCGGGCTGGGCGGCGTGTGAAGCGATTTCCACGGCGCGCTCGATGGTGCCTGCGCGTTCGATGGCCACGCTGCCGGCAATTTGTCTCTCGATCTTTTCGGCGGCGGCGCCGATGAGCAGCGCCAGAATCGCTTTCCCCCGCAGCGGCGTTTGCAGCTCGGTGTAGTCGCTGCCTTTATCCTTTCCGCCGAGAATGACAAGGATGCGGCCCGCAAATGCGTCGAGCGCCTTCAACGTCGCGTCGACGTTGGTGGCCTTGGAATCGTTGTAATAACGCACACCACCGATTTCGGCCACGAATTCGAGGCGATGCTCGACGCCCGCAAAACTCCGCACGCCTCTGGCGATTGCGCCTGCATCCGCGCCAACGAGGCGTATAGCAGCCACCGCCGCCAGGACGTTTTCGAGGTTGTGCGCGCCCGCCAGCGGAATATCGCCGCGCTTCAACACGATTTCTTCCCGGCCGTCGCGGCGAAAGATTATTTCTTCGCCGCGCACGTAGGCGCCCTGCGCGACGCGCTGCTTGCGGCTGAACCAGTAGACTTGCGGCCGCGATGGTGCGTAGGGAGTCGTGGCCGGGTCATCGGCGTTCAAAACTGCGGAGTCTTCTTCGGTTTGATTTTCGAAGAGCCGGGCCTTCGCCGCGCCGTACGCTTCCATGGTGTGGTGCCGGTCGAGATGATCGGGAGTCAAGTTGAGGAATACGCCGATATTCGGGCGGAAAGTTTCGATGAGTTCCAGTTGGAAGCTGCTCAACTCCACCGCGGTGATGGTGTCATCCCCCGATGCGCCGACGCCGCCGATCATCGGAGTGCCGATATTCCCTGCAAGAATTGTCGCATAACCGGCATTTTTCAAAATGTGCTCAACCAAGGAGGTTGTCGTGGTTTTGCCGTTCGAGCCGGTAATTCCAATCAGTCTGCCTTTCAGGAACCGATAGGCCAGCTCGATCTCGCTCCAGATGGCAATTCGCTTGGCGCGCGCAGATTGCAAGAATGGCGCATCCGCCGGGACGCCGGGACTCGGGATAATCAGGTCCTGCGCCAAGAACGTCTTCTCCTGATGGCCGCCGAGTTCGAGTGTGACGCCGCTTCCGCGCAACTCTGCGATCTCCGCCCCAATTTCATTTTCTGTGCGCGAATCCGTCGCGGTCACGGCCGCGCCGCGCACGACGCAGAACAGCGCGGTGGCAACACCAGTGCGGGCCAGTCCTACGACCAGTACGCGCTTGCCCCGCAACTCAAACGGACTCGGCATTACCGTAATTCTCGATTCACTAATCTCCAAGGGCTCCCTTGCACATCTGCAAATTCTGCGTTCTCGTTTGCTCCGCAAATTCCAAGGACCTACCTCAACTTCAGTGTCGTCAGCGCAAATAGCGCGAAGACCAGTGCTGCGATCCAGAAGCGCACGATCACTTTGGACTCGCTCCAGCCCATCAATTCAAAATGATGATGGATCGGCGCCATACGGAAGATGCGCTTGCCCCGCAACTTGAACGAACCCACCTGCAGAATTACCGACACGGCTTCAAGCACGAAAATGCCGCCTACGAAAAAGAGAAGAATTTCCTGCTTGATGATGACAGCGATGACGCCAAGCGTGCCCCCGAGCGAGAGCGAGCCGACATCTCCCATAAAGATTTCCGCGGGGTGCGCGTTGTACCAAAGGAAACCCAGCGAGGCGCCGACAAGCGCGCCGCAAAACACGGTGAGTTCACCGACGCGGGGAATGTACTGAATTTCCAGATAGGTTGCCCAGCGGTAATTGCTGCTGACGTAAGTCAGAACGGTCAATGCTCCCGCCGCGATGACCGTGCAGCCGATGGCCAGACCGTCGAGGCCGTCGGTAAGGTTTACTGCGTTCGACGCGCCCGTAATCACGAGAGAAACGAAAACGAGAAAGGGCACGAACGCCAGCGGCCAGAGATGGCGCGAAGACAGCAGCGAGTGAATCACCAGCTCGGGATGCAGCCGTTTAAGGAACGGCATCATGAGTTCGGTGGAATACGCGCTGCGGGTCGCGAGGACCAGCAGGCCGATGCCAACAATTAGGCTTACGAAAACTTGGAACCAAAGCTTTCTCTTTGCGGTCAAGCCGAGGTTGCGCTGCTGGGAGACCTTGGCGTAATCATCCACGAAGCCGATAGCGGCAAAAGCAAAAAGAGCAAAGAGCGCCAGTAAAATAAATGGATTCGTCAGATCGGCCCACAGAAGCGTTGGAACTGCCGTGGACAAGACAATCAAAACGCCGCCCATCGTCGGAGTGCCAGCCTTTTTCTGATGTTCTTGCGGGCCTTCTTCGCGGATGAACTGGCCGATCTGCATTTCCCGAAGGCGGCGAATCAGCCAGGGCCCAAATACAAATCCAAGAAACATCGCCGTCAGGCTGGCGTAGACCGTGCGCACGGTGATGTAACGAAAAACATTCAGCGGACTGAAGTAGCGCTGCAGGATGTGGTAGAGGAGGTAATAGAGCATCTCAGTTCCTTACCTCCTCATGAGACCTCTCGCCCGGCGAGACGTAGCGCGTGAGGAGCGCTTCGACGACGCGTTCCATCTTCACGCCGCGCGATCCCTTGACGAGCAGCAGATCACCGGGTGTAACAAAAAGTTCGAGAAACTTCGCCGCCTCTTCAGACGAAGAGAAAAATTTCGTCTGCGCGCGCGGAAAGCCAGCGGCGACGGCTCCTTCCACAATTTCTGAAGCATCACCGGCAACACCAATGATCCAGTCGATTTTCCCGGTTCTCGCCGCAAAGCCGCCGGCTCGGCGATGAAAATCACGCGAGGCCGCACCTAACTCGCGCATTTCGCCGGCAGCGAGGATGCGGCGCCGATAATTCGGAGTAGCGGCGAGGAGATCGATCATAGCGTGGAGCGCTGCAGGACTCGAGTTGTAGCAGTCGTTGATCAGCGCGGCCCCGTTCGTAAAACACAAAAGTTCGCCGCGCATCGCCGGCGTACGCAGCGTGCGAAACACGCTTTGCGCTTCCGCGGCGCCGATGCCCCACACGCTCGCCGCCGCCAGCGCCCCGAGCGCATTGGAGATCGCATGCCGCCCGGGCACAGGCAGCTCGAGCCGGACACGGCCCTCGGGGCTCACATAATCGAACGACGAACCTAATGCGCCGCGGTCTTCGATCTCAGAGGCGGAGAAAAAAGCCGGCGATTCGATCCCGTAAGTCAGAACTCGTCCGGGAGCGAACCGCCCAAATGCCAGGACGCGCGGATCGTCGGCATTGAGCACAGCAACAGATTCACGGCCGTTCAGCCCTTCGATCAACTCGCGCTTGGCCAGCGCAATCTCATCTACCGAGGTGAAAAATTCCAAGTGCGCCGGTGAGACGCGGGTCACGACGCCGACGTCTGGCCGGGCAATCGCCGCGAGGCACGTGAGCTCCCCGGGACGCGACATCCCCATTTCAAGAACCGCGGCTTCGTGTGTTTCGTCCAGACGAAACAACGTGAGCGGCAGGCCGTATTCGTTGTTGAAATTTCCCTCGGACTTCAGGACGCGTAGCCGCGCGCCCAGCAGTGCCGCCAGGATCTCTTTGGTAGTGGTCTTGCCGACCGAACCCGTGACGCCTGCAATTTTCCCGCCCCAAGCTTCGCGCACCGCGCGAGCAAGGTGTTTGAGCGCTTCGAAGGTGTCCGGCACGGGAATGCAACGTTCGCCGATCTGGCCCGGATAGCGGTGGAGTTGCGCTTCCGCCACCACCGCCGCGATCGCTCCCCGGTCCATCGCGGCGCGAACATGGTCGTGTCCATCGTGACGCGGTCCGTGGATGGCGATGAACAGTTCTCCGGGACGTAGCGTGCGAGAATCAATCGAGACGCCGGCCACCCGGGCCAGGGGGTCGAGCCCCGCTCCCGGCCCAGCACCCAGAGCGCCAGCCACCTGTGCAATCGTCCACCGCATAAATGCCTCAAAGGGTTTGCTTTACGAAGATAACCCACGCCTCGGTTCGTGTTCACCGTTTTGAGGGCCCCTCCTCTTATAGATAAACTCGCACCCTCTCCACCCACCGGTGTAGAGCGCGCTAGGTGCCAAACCCCCGTTCGCGAAGCGCGCGGCGCGCCACTTCACGGTCGTCAAATTCAATGGTGCCACTCGCGAGCGTCTGATAATTTTCATGGCCTTTTCCGGCAAGAAGTACGATGTCGCCCGCGCGAGCTTCGTCCATCGCCAAGGCGACGGCTTTTTCGCGATCGGGTTCGATGAGGTATTTACCGGCCGTCTTTTGCAAGCCGACGATGATGTCGCTGATAATTTTTAGCGGATCTTCGCTCCGCGGATTGTCACTCGAAAGGATCGTGAGGTCGCTGAGCCGGCCGGTGACTTCGCCCATCACCGGGCGTTTAGTGCGGTCCTTTTCGCCGCCACACCCAAAGAGGGTGATGATGCGGCCCTTGGGATTGAGCTCGCGTGCGGTACGGATCAGATTTTCAAGGGCATCGTCCGTGTGCGCGTAATCAACAATCACGAGAAATGGCTGGCCCAGGTCGATGCGTTGAAAACGGCCGGAAACGCTCTCGAGGTCGCGGATGCCGGACTCGATGGCTTCATTGGAAATACCAAGCGCCTGGGCCGCGCCGATGGCGGCGAGAATGTTGTAGACGTTGATGCGCCCAACGAGTGAGGAGGCAACGTGGACTTTTCCCTTGGGTGTTTGCGCGGTGAAGGTGAGTCCATTGAAGGCGAGGTGAAACTTTTTTGTCGTGATGTCGGCACTGGATTCGAGGCCGTAGGTCACGGTTTTTTTCGCGATGCCGGTAAGTCGTTTGCCGTATTCGTCGTCGACATTCACGATGCCGGCTTCCGGCGCTTCCGCACCGGTGCCTTCAAAAAGACGGCTCTTGGCCGCGAAATAGTCTTCGAAAGTTTTGTGATAGTCCATGTGCTCGCGCGTGAGATTGGTGAAGATTGCAGCGGCGAATTGGCAGCCCCATAAACGGTCCATGGCGAGCGAGTGCGAGCTGGCTTCCAGTACCGCGTAGCGCCCGCCAGCGTCGCGAATTTCCGCGAGAAATCCTTGGAGGTCAAGAGACTCCGGCGTGGTGTTCGGCGCGGGATACTCGCCCAGCGGAGTGTGATAGGCGATGGTGCCGAAAAGTCCTGTCTTCGCCCCCGAAGCCTTGATGATGGCATCCACGAAAGATGCGGTCGTGGTTTTGCCGTTTGTGCCGGTGACGGCAACAAGCTGCAGCGCATTCGCGGGGCGGCCGAAGAAATTCGCCGCCGCAACAGCGAGAGCTCTGCGCGCCTGGCGAACCTTAATCCAGGCTACGCTCGCGGGCAACGCGGGCGGTGCAGCCTCTTCACTGGCAATGGCAAGGGCGCCGCGCGCTACCGCTTCTCGAATGAAGGCGTTGCCGTCGGCTTTCGCGCCGTGCAGCGCGAAGAACAGTGCGCGCGGCCGAACCTTGCGTGAATCGCAGGCCACCTGGCGGATCTCGAGGTCGCCGACCGGCGCGGAAATGCTCGCATGGGCACCTTCAAACAGCGCACCCAGCTTTATGCTTCGGCTGGAGACCTGCGCCTTCAAAGCGTTTTCCCGGCAATCATCGGCGTGGTTCGTTGTGGCGTTGCGTTCCTCTTCCTGTGTCTGGCTGCATCCCGTTGTCATTCTAATTTCTGCTTCCTTTATGCAGCTTAGCGCGCTTCGCCGCTGACGGCATGCCAAATTGCACAGTGATTTTCATGCCGTAGCGTACTCTGGTTTCTGCGTGCGGCGTTTGATTTGTAGCAAGGCCGCTGCCAACCAGTACGGGATCCAAACCCAGCCGCAAACACATCTCGGTGACGTCGCGCATTGTCATTCCAGAAAAATCCGGAACGGGAATATCGCCGCCTTCGTCCACAGCGACGGTCACCGCCGGAGGGGCTTCCTTGGGTTTGGATTCTTGGGACGCCGCCGGTGGTTGGTCCGGTTGGCTTGAAAAATCAGTTGGCGTGAAGTCCCCAAGGGTGGAACTGTCTGTCTCCGCATGTTTCCGATACGACGCCTGAAGTAGCCGCGGGTTCGTCAGCGGCACATCTCGTGGAACGTCCAGATGGGGCAACACCTGCTCAGCAATGCGTTTGAAGACAGGTGCAGCCACCGGGCCACCTTGATGCTCACCAACGGGCGAGTCCAAGGCCACGAGAATGGTCACGGCAGGATTGTTGATAGGCGCGAAACCTGTAAACGAGGCAATGAATTGCGTCGGCGAATAGCGCCCGGTTGCGGGATCAATCTTTTGCGCCGAACCCGTCTTTCCCCCGGCGGTCCAGCCGTCGAGGCGAGCTAGCTTTCCCGTGCCATTCAGGATCACGCCTTCCATGAGTTGCCGGAGCGTCGCCGCCGTCTCGGGACGAATCACCCGCTTTGGTTCGACGGACGCCAGTGATCCTTCCGCGGTCAATAGCGTATCCCCGCGCTGCAGCTCGGCAACGATATGTGGCTTATACAGCAAGCCGCCATTTGCAATCGCGGAGACCGCCGTGACCAGTTGAATCGGCGTAACGCCCACTTCCTGCCCCATGGAGATGGACCCGATGGAAATGGGCGTCCAGTTTTCGAGACGCCGGACAATGCCCTTGCTTTCGCCGGGCATGTCGACACCGGTCGGCGCGCCAAAACCGAAGGCGCGGATGTAGTCGTAGAATTTCGGTGCGCCAAGCCGGAGAGCGATCTTAATGGCGCCGACGTCGCTCGATTGCGCGAGGATGTCCGCGACATCGAGCATCCCGAAAGACTTGTGATCGCGGATGCGGTGGCCCGCGATGTAGACCGCCCCATTCTCGCAATCGAAAACTTCGCCGGGTCGCGTGATGTTCTGATCGAACGCAGCGGCGAGCGTGATCAGCTTGAAGGTGGAGCCCGGTTCGTAGAGCGCGCTTACGGCACGGTTCATGCGTGCTTCGGCCGGCGCATCGCTCGCTGTGTTGGGATTGAACTTCGGCCAATTCGCCAGCGCCAGGATTTCGCCGCTGTTCGGGTTCATGACAATCACAGTTCCGGCGAGGGCGTGAGTCTTGCCGATGGCCAGCTGGAGCTCGCGCTCGGCGATATATTGAATTTTTTCGTCCAACGTGAGGACCACGTTCGCGCCGCGGTCGCCAAGCGCTTCCCCACCATCGAACCAGCGCTGACGGGCATCGGCCATCACGATGATCTTTTCGCTCTTGCTTCGAATCTCGCCGTCCAGCTCGTACTCGATCCCGCCCAGGCCTTTTTCGTCAAGGTCAACGAAGCCTAGAACATGCGAGGCGAGGTCGCGCTTCGGATAGAAGCGCTGGTTTTCCTTCTGGAAGTAGATGCCTTTGAGATTCAACCCAGCCAGGGCCTCGGCCTTTTCCGGCGGCAACTTGCGCGCGATCCACAGAAACGAACGCGAGGATTCGAAACGAGTCTCCAGTACGTCGCGCGGAATGTTTAACACGCCGGAAATGAGCCGCGCGGCGAGGGCTTCGTCGGCGATCTCCGAAGGCACGGCGAAGGCGGAATCGACCGGGATGCTCATGGCCAGCGGGCGCATGTTGCGGTCGAAGATGGCGCCGCGCTTGGGGGTGATCTCGATGGTGCGCTGCTGCTGGCGCTGCGCGCGCGCCAGGTATTCGCTATGCCGGAAAAGTTGCAGGTAGCTGAGCCGCCCGAAGACCGCGGTAATCCATAGGAGAGCCACGCCGGCAATGATCAGCAAACGGACGTGGACTCGGTTTTGTTGCATGGCGAATCGAGGTCGGCAAGCGCTCCCAACGAAGAATTATGCAAGAATCTGAAAACTCGAAAACAAACCGCGGTCGGCCACGGACTAAGGCGCGCGATTCGGGCGAACGAACCGCGCGTTGGCTACTTCCGCTCCGCTCGGCCGGTCAAATTCCTGAACTTGGGTGGGCAGGGGCTGCGTCAGGCCGAGCTGGCGGTGCGCGATGATGTCAATGCGCATGGGATTGCGCAGGCTGGCAATTTCAAGTTTCAATTCTGAATTGAGCGAAGCCACCTGGGTCTGCTTGGCCTTCAAATCCTCCAGCTGAAAGCTCAAATCGATGCAGCGAAAGTGCTGATAGATATACAGCATGAAAAACGCGGCAACGATGCCCCCGAGGGCTGCGGTGCGGTACAAGTTGCGCAGCTTCACCGGCTCGACATGGCGGACCAGACGCGTATTGTCTATCCGCTTGACGGTGTGAAACTCGGTCATACGTGCCTTCTTTTTCTTTTTGCGCGTCATGACGAGATCTTTTCTACGCACCGCAGCTTCGCGCTTCGCGAACGCGGATTCGTCCCCATTTCCAGCTCACTCGGCCGGATCACATGTTTGGTGAGCACTTTGAGTGTGCCCTGATGCTCGCCTTCTTGGAAGGCGTGCTTCACCAGGCGGTCTTCGCGCGAGTGGTAACTCAACACCACCCAGCGGCCGCCCGAAGATAATGTGGCGGGGGTCCGGAGAAGAAACTGCCCGAGTTCCTCCATCTCTCGATTCACCGCTATCCGCAGCGCCAGAAACGTTTTTGTCGCGGGATGCAGTCTCTGCCTTCCCCATTGCTTCCGAGCCCCTGCCACAACCGTTGCCAGGTGCGCGGTGTCCCTCATGGGACGCGCGCGTACAATCGCCCTGGCGATTCTTCTGGAATCGCGCTCATCGGCTTCGCGATAGAGCAGATCGGCCAATTCTTTTTCCTGCCAGCGATTCACAATCTCTCCTGCGGTGATCTCCTCACCGGTATCCATGCGCATGTCCAGCGGACCGGCCTCGCGAAAAGAAAACCCCCGCGCTGTCTGGTCAAGTTGCATGCTCGAAACTCCCAAGTCGGCCAAGACCCCGTCCACCGGGGGAATCCCCAACTCTTGCACGACCTCCGCAATCCTCGAGAACGCCCCGTGCACCAGCGTCACCTTCTTCCCGAATCCTTTCAGCCGCTCCCCCGCCAGCTCCAGCGCCTGTGCGTCCCGGTCCAGGCTGATCAGTCTCCCGTTTCCGTTCGCCAGCTTTTGCGCTATGGCCGCCGAATGCCCGCCGGCGCCCAGCGTTGCGTCGATGTACGTTCCTTCCGCCTTGATGCGCAGCCATTCGAGCACCTCATCCAACATCACCGGCGTATGCGGAGCACTCAATCGACTTCGACCCTTCCCGCTTTTTTCCGGTCCCTTACTTCCTTTACCTCATCTACTTCCTTTACTTCGTCAAATCCCCAAATCTTCCAAGGCCTTATAGTCCTCTTCCGTGTACGGCGAATTCTTCAAGTCGTCGAGCACGCGGGTGTGGTTCATAACCTCGAGATAGTCGAGGTTCCCGAACACGTCCACTTCGCCCTTCATCTGAGCGGATTCCCGCAGCACCACAGGCACCAGCACCCTGCCCTGCCCGTCCATCTCCACTGTTTGCCCGTAATAGCTTGTGCGCATCAGAAACTTTCTTTTGGCCCGGTTCTGCGAGGACACCTTTGCGAGCTTGTCCTCAATTTCCGACCAAACCTTCATCGGATAGATGCGCGCTGATTCGCCCGTTGGACTGGTGATATAAAACTGGTTCCCGTACTCCCGCAAGGCCTCGAGAAACACCGCGGGTATCTTCAGACGGCCCTTCTCGTCGACCTTCGCCGGACAGTTTCCCCGAAGATTCATGAGTCCCGCTAAATGAGTGGATTCGGATGCCCAAAATGCCTGCGATCACGATAGCCCTCGGAAACGTTCTACTTCGCCCTACTGCGTTCTACTGTCTCCTACTAGCCACCACTTTGTCCCACTTTTGCCCACATCATAGGCTGGATTCTGCACTTGTCAAGTGATTTCGTAAGGATATTTCAAAAAAAAGTTGTGCAATTCTATACTCCTTTCAACGGCCTGAATTCGCCACGACAGATTGTGCTTTTCAACTCGCTCACAGACGACATTTGGTGGTGCGGTTTTCACCCGGGAGGGACACCCATTCCTGTCTGTCTTCTTCAGCCGGAAGGCGACCAGAGCGCTGGGCAAACATGGCAGCTCCACAGAATCGCACTTCTCTCTTCCTTTCCGCTCATTCCCGTGCTAATCTTTCCGGGTCCTCATGATCTAGAGTCCAAAGGAGCTTTGGCCATGGAATGGGTTACCCCTCAACACGAAGAGATCGAACTCAACTGCGAAATTAGCTCGTACGCCAACGCCGAGCTGTAAACGGCTGTTGCAATTCCAAAGGGAACCTGCGGGTCACGCCTTCCGTCGCGACAACCGAGTTCCTTTTGCCTCAGGGCTTTTGACCCCTGAGGCTTTTTCTTTCCAACGAGTGCCCCGTTTCCCTTGTTTTCCCGCCACACCTGCGTTCTTGAGGAGCCCTGCTCATGCGCGTTAAAATTCTCGGCTCCGCGGCCGGGGGCGGCTTTCCCCAATGGAATTGTGCCTGCTCCAACTGTGGCCGCCTGCGAAAGGGCGCACTGAAAAGCCGTCCGCGCACGCAAGCACAGGTTGCGGTTTCGCCCGGTCACTCTTCCTGGTTCCTCCTAAACGCTTCTCCTGACCTGCGGCAACAGCTCGGCGAGGATTCGGAATTTGCTCCGCCGGGAGCCGCGCGCGGCACGCCCATCAACGCCATTTTCTTGACGAGTGCCGATGTGGACTGCGTCCTGGGCCTCCTCCACTTGAGGGAATTTCAACCACTGCACATTTATTCGACACTCTCCGTCCGGCGCGTACTCACCGAGGAAAACAGGCTTTTCCACGCACTGACGCGATCCAACCCTCCCGTGCGCTGGGAGGTTCTCTCGCTGGATCGCTTGGTCCCTCTCGTTGCCCACGCGCAGCCTGGGGCAAGAGAAAATCTCTTTTGCAAAGCTGTGTCCTTAGGCGGGAGCTTTCCCGACTATGTGAGCGACCAACTGCGAAGGAGTTTGCCGGAAGACGAAGCCGTCATCGGCCTCCAATTCATGCAGCGCGATAAGAGATTCCTCTATGCTCCGAGCTTGCCGGGCCGCGGAGAGGATTGGAAGCGGCGCGTCGGCGAGAGCCAACTCGCCTTCCTCGACGCCACGTTTTGGTCTGACGACGAGCTGATCAAGATACAAAGCGGCGGCCCTTCCGCTCGGCAGATGGGCCACTTGCCGCTCTACGGCACAGGCGGCCTTCTCCACCAATTGCAGCTCGTCCGTAACGTCCGTCGCGTTCTGATCCACATCAACAATACAAATCCAATTCTCGATGAAGAAAGCCCCCAGCACCGCGCAGTGCTGGAAGCGGGCTTCGAAATCGCCTACGATGGGATGGAGCTCGAACTGTGAGCATCATTCTGGACAAAGGCAAGCCGCTACTCTCGGAAGCCGAATTTATTGCCGGCTTCCATGCCATCGGGGAAGAGCGCTATCACCACAAGCATCCGTTTCACTTGCTGATGCACGAAGGCAAGCTTACGCGCGGGCAGCTTCAGGCGTGGGCGTTGAACCGCTACTACTACCAGAGCCGCATCCCCATCAAAGACGCCGCCATCCTCGCCCGCAGCGAAGATCCCGCGTTCCGTTTGGCTTGGCGCAAGCGCATCTTGGACCATGACGGAGACGGCACGAAGCCCGGCGGCATCGAGAAATGGCTGCGACTGGTCGAAGCGACCGGTCTTTCGCGCGAGCAAGCGCTTCGTGAAGAAGGTATTCTGCCAGCGACACGCTTTGCCGTGCAGGCTTACGTTGATTTTGTCTCCACTCGGTCGCATCTTGAGGCCGTAGCCTCTTCCCTGACGGAGCTTTTCTCGCACCGGCTTATTTCGCTGCGGATCGACCGCATGCGTCAGCATTACCCTTGGCTCTCCGGCGGACTCGATTACTTCACCGGCCGCCTGACGCAAGCACCGGAAGACGCGGAGTTCGCGCTTGCCTGGGTCGCAAAGCATGCGCGCACGCGCGAGGAGCAAGACAAAGCCTACGCCGCGTTGCGCGCGAAGTGCGACATTCTCTGGGCCCAACTCGACGCACTTTATTTTGCGTACGTGAACCCCGGCTGGCCGCCTCCGGGAGCCTTCCAACCTGCAAACCAGAAGGATTCGTAATGACGCCCGAATTAAACAGCTACCCCCGCCTTGCGCCGGGCTGCCGCCTCAACGAGAAAGCGCAGCAGCCGCGTACGCTGCTGATGCCCGAGCGCGCGCTGCGATTGAATGGTCCGAGCCTGGAGATCGTGGAGCGCTGTGACGGCAAGCACACGGTTCAGCAGATCGTCACCGAAATGCAGAAAATTTACTCGAAGGCCGCGCCGGAAAAAGTCGCGCAGGACATTCTGGGATATCTCGGATTGTTGCACGATCGACGCGCATTGGACTTCGACATAGCGTAGCAGGTCTTCAGGAGCCATCCGCGATGGAGGCAGCGCATCCCGGCAACCGCTATTCCGAGCGGAGCGAGGAATCTTTCTTCGATGAATAGCGGCATCCCCAATCCTCTCGCCCTCATCGCCGAGCTGACGCACCGTTGCCCGTTGCATTGCGTCTACTGTTCCAATCCGCTCGAATTGCAGGCTCGCAGCAACGAACTCTCCACGGAAGAATGGTCGCGCGTCTTTCAGGAAGCCGCCAATTCCGGCGTGCTCCAGGCGGATTTCACGGGCGGCGAGCCGCTCGCCCGGCCCGACCTTATCGAGCTGGTGCGCGCCGCGCGTGCCGCGGGCCTCTACGTCAGCTTGATTACCTCTGGGCTGCCGCTCGATGAAGCGCGGCTCGGCACCCTCATCGAAGCTGGGCTCGATCATCTTCAGTTAAGTTTTCAGGCTGCTCGGGAGGAACTCGCCAACGAAATCTGCGGCACAGCGGCGCACGCCCAAAAACTCCGCGTCCTCGATTGGCTTAAGAGGCACCGCGTCGCCGTCACTCTCAATTTCGTCATCCATCGCCGCAACATCGACCAAATCGAAGAAATGCTGGCCCTCGCGGAATCATCCTGCGCCACTCGCGCCGAATTCGCTAACGTGCAGTATTACGGCTGGGCTTTTGCAAACCGGGAACATCTGCTGCCGACCCGCGAGCAGCTCACGCGCTCGGTGGAATTTCTCAAGCGCGCGGAAGAACGGCTGCGCGGAAAAATTCGTGTGGAATTCGTGGTGCCGGATTACTACGCAAAATTTCCAAAAGCCTGCATGGGCGGCTGGGGCCGCAAGCTCATCCTCGTGACGCCAAGTGGAGAGGCTCTTCCCTGCCACGCAGCTAAGGTAATCCCGGGACTCCGTTTCGAGAACGTAAGAGAACATCCCCTGCGGGAAATCTGGGAAAATTCAGAAGCGTTTCAGAAATTCCGCGGTGAAGAATGGATGCAGGAGCCCTGCAAGAGCTGCGACCGCCGCGAACAGGATTTCGGCGGCTGCCGCTGCCAGGCCTTTCTCCTTGCCGGGGATGCAGCGGCTACCGATCCCGTGTGTTCCCTCGCGCCGCTGCGGTCGAAAGTGGATGCCATCCTCGCACAAATAATCCTGCCGCCGGCGGCAGAAACTCCCGTGAAACCAAGTTGGATTCACCGCCCCAATCCCGCCTGAGGCTCCGCGGCCGGCTGCGGCTGACGCAGCCGCATCACCACCCGGAAGAGAAAAAACAACCCGCCAATCAAAACCAGCGTGCCGAATATGGTGAGCGTGTAGGGCGCGCCGATTTTTTTCGCAACGCCACCGGCGATGAGCGCCCCAATGGGCTGGACCCCCATGAACATGGTGGCATACACGGCCATGACGCGGCCGCGCAGTTCGTCCGGCACCCGCATCTGAATGATCGTGTTGGTCGCGGCCATCTGCGACGTAGCCGCAAAGCCAACGATGACCAATACAACCGACGAAAGCCAGAAGTTGCGCGACCCCGAAAAAACAATCAGGCCAATCGCGCAGATTGTGGACGTAGTGGCTATCCACTTTGCGAGTCCCTTGTAATCGGTGCGCGCGGCGAAATGCAGAGCGCCCAGTACTGCGCCGACGCCCGCGAAGCTCATAAGCAGCCCGAAACCCCCGGCGCCTCGGTGGAGGATGTCTTTCGCGAAAATCGGCAGCACGACCGAATACTGAAGTCCGAGCAGGCTGAGCAAGCTTAGGAGCAACAGCGCCGCGCGCACCGGGCGATCGCTCATCGCGAAGCGAAAACCTTGAATGAAATTCCGAAATGGCGAACCGTCGTCGCGCTTCGGTTCCGTCTTTACCAGCCGCATCGCGAGAAGCGCGCCGATGACGGCGAGAAAACTCACGCCGTTCAGAAAGAAACACCAGCCTTCATGGATCCAGACTATTGCCAAACCAGCCATGGCCGGGCCAACCACCCGTGCGCCGTTGAAGATGGACGAATTCAGCGCGATGGCATTGGGCAAGTCTTCCTTGCCTACCATCTGGACCAGAAAAGCCTGGCGAATTGGAACATCAAACGCATTCACGATGCCGACAAGAAACGCGATGAAGATGAGCTGCCACACCTGAATGACGTGAGCCAGCGTTAGCGCGGCCAAGAGAAAAGCCAGAATCATGGCCGCTGTCTGTGTCCAAATTACGCCTAGATGGCGATTGTAACGGTCGCCGACGTAGCCGCCGATTGACGCCAAAAAAAGTATCGGCACTTGGTTCGCGAACCCAAACACTCCCAGCAGCGCCGCCGAACCCGTCAGTTTGTACACCAGCCAGAGCTGTGCAGTCGATTGCATCCACGTGCCGATGAGGGAAACAAGCTGCCCTCCAATGAATAGCTGAAAATTCCTGTGCTGCAGGGCGCGGAAGCGCGTGGACTCAAGCGAGATGTTGCCCTCCAACTGTTGGATGCAGAAAGCTCGAAGTAGTCACGATGCCGCGAGTAGTGAGCTATTGTCAACGCTGCGACGCCGAACTTGCAAAGCCGCATTGGCAGCCTGGAAATTGTCTAGGGGCGCAGCGTCGCTGCGCTCCAGCTTGACAGGAAGTAATGGAATTGAAAAATGTAAGCCAGGTACTGCCCGCGACCGTTCTGAACTGGCGGCTGGCAACAGTGGGCGGTTGACTCTTACTCGCCCGGCGGGTCCGGAGGGCCGCCTACATGCAGATGGCTCAGATCTCGGAGTGTGGCTTTATCTTCCTCGCTCATGCCCCGCGTGAAGTTCGGATCGTTCAGATGCTGATTGCGCGCCGACTCCGGCATATTCTGCAACACCGCGAGCCGGTGTTGGATCGCTCTCTGGCGCTCCGGCGGCAACTGCCTCCACCTGGGCAGTACATCGTTCTTGACGTGCGTTTGCTGCTCCGGAGTCATGCGCTGCCAGACTTCGGCGCGCCTGCGCATGTCGTCCTTCTGCGGGGTCGTGAGCTGGTTGAAGCGCCGCTGATTCTGCTGCAACCTCTGACGCTCTTCCGGTGACAATTCGCGGGGACGAACTGTCGCGTTAGGAGGACGATTATTCCCGGCGAGCGAATTCGCCGAAGCCGCGCGCGGTCTGTTCGTCTCAAGATTCCGCGGCGGCGGACTAGGAGTATATGTTCTTTCGCCCCGTGGTCTTGGCGTGGAAGCTGCCCGATCCTGACGGCGATCCTGACGGTGTTCTTGACGCTGTACTTGCTTCTGCTGCTGTTGCGGTGGCCGATCATTGTTGCGCGGCTTCTGCGCCGCACACGGCAGCGCTAGCCCGGCGCTGATCCCCAGCGCGAGCAAGTATCCACCGATTTGGAGTCGCAGTTTCATCGCACCTTACAGTTGTTGATTCTGCTGATTCGTCTCGTCCGCCTGTACCGGCTGCGGCAGTTCGGTCAATGGTTCAAAGTTAGATAGCACATCGTAATTTTCCAATACCGGCAGATCTTCCTGGGCGATCGAAGGCTGGTTGGAATTGGCCCCAATCCACACCGTCGCGAGCAGCAACAGCGATGCCGCAAAGGCGACGCGCGGCGATGGCGTGAACCATGCCCACCAGCTCTGCTTCACGGGCTCCGCCGCGACGCGTGCGTGCACGCGCACGTCAAACGCCGCCGACGGTTCGATCTGCGGCAGCTCGTCCAGCAAACCCGTCACCGCGCGAAACTCATTCACGCGCAGGCGGCACGCCACGCACGTCGCCAGATGCGCTTCCATCTTGCGTCGCTCGCTCTCTTTCAGGCGGCCGTCCACATACGGGAGAATCCGATTTTCCATCCGGTTGCAACTCATGACTGCCTTCCCTTCTCTACCCGCTCCTAAAACTTCGATTGCTGCGCCACGATGGGGGCGAGTTCCACTCGCAGCGTTTCGTACGCCCGGAAGAGCAGCGACTTCAGCGCGCTCTCCGAGCATTCCAGAATCTTCGCAATTTCGTTGTAATCGAGCTCCTGATACTTGTGCAGGAGCACGGCGGCGCGCTGCTTCTCCGGGAGCTTCTCGACCGCGTGCCGGATCATTTTGCGTCGCGCCTCCTCGATCAGGTGCTGCTCGATGTTCGGGTGTTTCTCGGCGACATCCAGCGTCCGCTCATCGCCGTCCTCGGCATCCGTCGTTACCGGCGCATCGATGGAGACTTCCAGGCGCTGGTAACGGTTGTCTCGTACGGAGTTCAGTGCCAGGTTCGTCGCAATGCGAAACAGCCAGGTGGTGAACTTCGCGCTGGGCACGTAATCTTTCCGTGCACGGTACACTCGAAGAAAAACTTCCTGCGCAAGGTCTTCGGCCTCTGCCCGCTCCCGAACCATGCGGTACAGAAAATTGACCAGCGGGGCCCTATAGCGCTGGAGGAGAAGCGCGAACGACTGTTCATCGCCCGCCTTCACGTCCAGCATCAGTTGGACGTCCGACCTGGCCATAGCCGCCACATTGTATCGAACACCTGTTTACTCAGAAAGTTGCAAATGATGGGAAGTGTCAAAGCGAAAGGTAAGCGAATCTGTAGAAGCAGGGGTTCGGCCTGGTGAGCGCGCCCTACATATGAAATAAATACTGCATTATCAACAAACTAGCAACGCCGACAAACACCAGCAGCGCCATCCGCCAGTTGGGCTCGCGGTTCACTTCAGGCAGCAGGTCGGTGGCCGCAACGTACAGTGTCACACCTCCCGCGAGCGGCAGGGCATATTTCAATTGGCCTTGCAGGAGACTGGTGAAGAAAACTCCGAGCAACGTCATTACGCCCAGCGTCGCGGCAGCGAGCATTGCGTTGCGCTTCCCCTGTCCGCTGGCCAGAACAACAGACGCGATCGTGAATCCTTCGGGAAGTTTGTGAAGAAAAACCCCCACGAAGATCACCGCCCCGAGCCAGGTGGATACCAGAAAGCCCGCCGCGATGGCCACGCCGTCGAAAAAAGTATGAATGGCCATGCCGATCAGCACCGTGGTGCGTGCGTGATGGTGGCTGAATTCCTCCGTGTGCGTTTCTTCGCCAAAGTGAAAATGGGGCGCCAGCGTGTGTTCGAAAAGATGGACGAGGAAATAACCGGCCAGGACAAAGAGAAGCGCGCTTTCACCGCCGAGGTGCACGGATTCAGGAATTACTTCAAGAAGCGCGACCGCCAGCATGTAACCCGCGCCCAGGGCCAGAAAATATTGCAGAAATTGCCGCGGCCAGTCCCGCCGCACAACGAAATAGCCGCCGATAAGATTGCCCGCCGCCGCGATCAATCCCAGCAGCGCCGCCAACCCCGTCCGAAATGCCAGATCATGTCCCATTTGGAGTGCGGCGGCTTGACGCCGCTTTTACAGTCACCTGCCTACTGGAGTCTGAGAGACAAGAGCAAGCGTCGCCGCCATGCCTTGCTTTCTCTGTGCCCTCTGTGCCTCTGCGGTCCTTATCACTAACTCCTGCTTGCTAGGGGGTCGGAGCTTTAGCTCCGACATAAAAGCCTCTTTCCGTACGGCTTTAGCCGCTGAGGAATTGAAGTTTGGTTCTTAAGGCTCTGTTCTTTGTGTGCCCCCAATGTTCTGTGCGTTAATTCTTTTCTTTCTTCAACCAGAATGACGGAATAAAATCACATCCCCTTCCTGCACCACGTAATCTCTCCCCTCGAGCCGCACCTGCGCCTTCTCTTTCGCAGCGGCGATGCTGCCCGCCGCGAGCAAGTCATCCCATCGCGCCACTTCCGCTCGAATGAATCCTTTTTCAATGTCGCTGTGAATTTCTCCCGCCGCCTTTGCTGCCGTCGATCCCTTGCGAATCGTCCACGCTCTCACTTCCGGCTCGCCCGCCGTGAAAAACTGGATTAATCCCATCAAGTCATAAGTGGCGCGTATCAAGCGATTCAGCCCCGGCTCTTTCAACCCATACGAAGCCAGCAATTCTGCCGCTTCTTTTTCCTCCATTTGCGCCAGCTCCGCCTCCAACCGCCCGCACACAGCCACCACCGCCGTGTTCGGCCGCCCCTGCAACGCGCTCAACTTGTGTCGCTCGACCGCCCTCGAAAGTTCTGCCGCCTCCTCGTCACCGAGGTTGAGCACATACAACATGGGGCGCTGCGACAAAAACAAAAATCCGCCGATGGACTTGCGTTCCTCCGGCGTCAACTCCAGCTCTCGCAACGGCTTTTCGGCTTCCAGATGCGCTTTGCACTTCTCCAGCACATTTTTTTCGTGCTCGAGCACCGGATCTTTTTTCTTTTTTAACTCCTTCTCCAGGCGTTCCAGCCGTCGGATGATCTGGTCGTGGTCCGCCAGAATCAATTCCAGCTCAAGGTTCGTCGCATCCCGCACCGGATCGATGCCCCCCGCCGCATGCGGCACGGACGGATCATCGAACACGCGCAATACATGCGCGATGGCGTCCACTTCGCGCAACGGCGCGAGCGCGTCGCGGTTGCGCTCTTTCTGCATCCCTCCGAGGTCCACGTACTGCACCGTCGCGTAGGTGATCTTCTTAGGATTGTAGAGTTTGGCGAGCTGCTGCAGCCGCGGCTCCGGCACTTTCGCCACGCCCACGTGTGTCGTCGAAGCCCCCGCCTTCCCTTCGACATGCGCCTTCGTCAAAATCCGGAACAGCGTCGTCTTTCCGACCTGCGGCAGTCCAATAATTCCCGTCTGCATAAACCCGAAATAGTAGCACAGCCCCCTCCGCCGCCCGGACCACTGGCAAGCGTGAGTGATGGGTCAGCTCCCGATTTGCTCGTTTACTACTGGGACTTTTGGCCAACTTTATTCGCATTGGAAATGGAAATCGATATACTCCTTGCGGGTGCTGTCGAAGCAGCTGAGTGTGCCCCAGACGGCTAGAGGTAAATAGTTTTTGTTTATAGCTACAATGGTGCTTTTTCTGTTGCCTTGCTCGCTTCTTTGGGCGGCGTGGAGACGTTTTGTCCGGAGCGCGAGCGAAGCACGACCCCCTAGCTGGAGAGCGTACTGCGGCAAGGCGGCTTTGATACTTGCTATTTGCTCGACAATGTTTGAATTGGTCTTCTTTTATTCCTGGTTTCACAATGGTGGCAGTCCGCATGGAATGATGCCATCTCTTGGAATTTGGAAAATCGTCGGCCGGATTTCCGTATGGACTCTTGTCGGGAGTGTCGTTCTAAGTGCGTTCGGAAAAGGCAAGTGGAGATTGTTCATTCCTGCTTGGGCAGTAGCCTATGCGTTTGTTGTGTACGTGATTCTTATGCTGGAGAGGGATTAGGAGTGTGATTCCGCCGCAGAACCAAAACAGCCGGAGTAACGTGCCCCAGAATTGGGATTTCTCTGCATGGTCGAAGCGTTCTCAGCAGTATAGGTTAAGCCGTGGGTAATCGAAAACTGACCTCGGGCCTGAGTGCGCTGTCATCAACCTTCACACCGGCACTGTCGTAATGTACGCGCGCTCATTACTCCTTTGCGTCTCTGGTTCTCGTCTTGTTATCGTGTTTCCCTATGCCTCTTCCCTTCGACCTCGCCGAGGCCACGCGTCACCTCTCCGCCAAAGACGAAAAACTCGCCACCCTTATCGCCGAAACCGCCCCATTCCGCATCGAGACCGATGGCAGCGAGAGTCCCTACGAAGTCCTCCTCGAGTCCATCACCTACCAATCCATTTCCGGCAAAGCCGCCGCCACCATCTTCGGACGCATCAAGGCTCTGGGCAGCGACGGTCGCCCTCCTTCCCCCGAACAAATGCTCAAGCTGCGCAAGCCCGTCCTCCGCAAAGCCGGCCTCTCCGGAGCAAAAGTCCTCGCCATGAAAGACCTCGCACAAAAAACCATCGACGGCGTCGTTCCCACTTACGAACAAGCCCTGACCATGTCCGACGACGAACTCGTCGAGCGCCTCGTCAGCGTCCGCGGGATCGGCGCCTGGACCGTCGAGATGTTTCTCATCTTCCGTCTCGGCCGCCCCGACGTGCTCCCCATCCACGACCTCGGCGTAAAAAAAGGCTGGGCCGTTGCCTACGGCAAGAAGCACATGCCTAAGCCCAAAGAGCTTCTCGCTTTCGGCGAGCGCTGGCGCCCCTATCGCACCGTCGCCAGTTGGTACATGTGGCGCGCCTTCGAGCGCGCCGGCTACAAGACCACCAACAAAATCGGCCCCGCCAAAGTCCGTCGCAAGCGCAAACCCGCAGTCTCCAAACGCAAGTAATGGTAGCCGCCGGACTTTCGCGCTTGACGTTTACAGTGGCGACGTCCGTCGGGATGTCCCGACGGGCTCAGGGGTGACTGGGCGGAGGTAACGCGTTCCTAACTCGGCAGAGCTGCACACCTACGATGATGAACCACAGCGCCTGACCGAAGATGATCAGACCGAACCCATGCACGTCCGGGTTCAGAAGGCCGGAGAGCACGCCGATCACGGTGAACGCTCCCAAAACACAGCCGTAAATCCCCACGCCCCAGGATAGCGCGCCGCTCCGGATGATCGCCGCCGACCAAAGCACGATGGCCGTCGAGGAAGCCACCGCGAACACCCGCGCAAAGGATTGATTCAAGTAAGAGTTGTAGTTGAACACCAATCGCCATCCCTCGCTCGTCCCCGGCGTGGCCGTGTCGTGCGTAGAAACGATCTGTCGTATCAGGTTCGGGGCGACCAATCCGTCGAATACCGCCGCGTTCATCACAGCCACCGCCGCGAACGCGTACAGCACCAACGCCGCCATCGCCAGCCGGTCCGCGCTCGCCACGCGCCGCGACAGCCCCCATGCGCCCAGGAACACCACCGGCAGACTAGCCAGCGCCAATGAGTGCACCGCGACTAGCATGCGCACCATGGACTCGACCCCTCCCGGCCCGACTTTGCCCGTCGGGTGCAAAATCATGGTTATAATCATGCCGGCTGATCCTGCGATCAGCGCTACACCACTCCTGCGATCGTCTGTCATGCGTCGAAATGTAGAGAGGTAGCCCGGGGCCGTCAATATGCATTCGCAGGAAACGGCCAGAAACCGAACAAAGAGGCACACTATGTCCAGAAACACATCGGCGTCCGCACCACAGGTTCATCGCTCAGCGGTCACACCCAAGATTGACCGTCGCGTTCGGCGTACACGAGACGTCCTTGGTGATGCGCTCGTGGAACTTATGCACGAGAAACCGTTTGAGGCCATTACGGTGCAGCATGTCCTCGATCGCGCCCACGTTGGCCGCTCGACCTTTTACACCCACTACAGCGACAAAAACGACTTGTTCCTCAGCGATGTCGAGGATTTCTTCGAGGGCATGGCCTTCCTACTCGCGCGGCGAGGCGAGGTATCGAATCGCGTTGCTCCTGTGCGCGAGTTCTTTGCCCACGTCGCTGAGTGGCACGAGTTTCATGCTGCGGTGGTCAAGGCGGGCAAGGTCCGCGACGTTCTGGAGTTGGGCCAGGGATATTTCGCCCTCGCCATCGAGCAGCGCCTGGGCGCGTTGCCGTCCGCCCGTGCTATCGCCTCCACGCGCCGCACCGCCCTTGCGCACGCGTTGGCGGGCGCGCTGCTCTCGTTGCTTTCGTGGTGGATAGATCGCGGCATGCGCGCTTCGCCCGCACAGATGGACGACCTTTTTCATCAGATGGTGTGGTCCGGCGTCAGCGCCCCAGCTGCCAAGCCATGCTCCCCTTCTAACGTCCCGCCACACGACGTAGCCGCTGCAGCACGACGCAAGAGCGCTGTCCACCGCAATGCCTCCGGGCAGCAATGACTTTTCTCCTTGACTTATATTCATCCATAAGGTAGTATGTTGGTGAGGCAAACTTATCTTCACTGTGCGGCAGGCTTCCTGCCGTTTTTTTTTGAGGCAAAGGGCCCAGCCCACACCAACCAGCGGTACTGTCTCTAACCTATTTTGAATCAACACTTACAGAAGTGTATCAAAACAAATGACTTTAACCACCTTTAGAATGAACACTTATGAAAAACAGGGGGGTGGGCGGTGTTATTGTTAACCAGACATCCGATGAAGGATGTCTGTCCCGAGGGAACATGGGAAGGGAGGGACCTCTCTTGGATTCCCGATAAGGGAATCTGCCCTGCTTGCCCCGAGCGATTTTAGCGAAGGGAGGAGCATCGCGACGACCGACCTGTCCCGACCTGGTCGGGAAGGTTCCGACCTTGTCGGAAAGGATCTCTCTTCACTTCCCCGTAGCGGCCAACTCTCTCACCAGTAAGTACATAGCAGCAAATCCCACCAAAAGCACGCCGCTCTCCAGCATCACCGACCGCTGGTGCAGCCGGTCGAACTCTACCCGCAGCGGATTATCCGTCGCGGTCGCCTGAATCGAGCCCATTTGCCTGCGAAGGCCAGCCATCCGTGCACTCACGGTATATTGCGAGATCGCCGTCAGCCCAATCATAAGCACCACGCAAAGTGCCGCCGGGGCCGCCAAACTCGCGAACGTCCGGGTGCGTGCCAGCCGAGCGAGCAACAATACGAGTCCGCAAACGATTCCGGCGATATGCATCCGCCCTAGCGCGAATCCGACCATCGCTCCGGCTTGATCGCGGCTGGCCAAAATAGAAAACGCTCCCGGAGCAACCACGAAACTCAAAAAAACGTCGCTCCCCAGCCACAGGCTCAAACCTAGAAACTCGACGGCACGCAGCACGTTTGACATAGAAAGATTTCCGCTAGAATGACTTTCGGGCGAGAATGGTGGGCGACAAAGGACTTGAACCTTTGACCTCTCCCGTGTGAGGGGAGCGCTCTAACCAACTGAGCTAGTCGCCCAACGCATCTATTTGTAGCAGGAAGGGACAGCGTTTTCAACCCATGCCAGCCGCCACCTCGCATATCGTCTCGCAACTCCAGCGCGCCATCGCTCGGACGATTTACGGCAAAGAAGAAGCCATCCAGCTCGCGCTTATCACCCTCCTCGCTCGCGGCCATTTGCTCATTGAAGATGTTCCCGGCGTCGGCAAAACCACGCTCGCCCAGGCGCTCGCGAAATCGTTTCACTGCACCTTTCAACGTATCCAGTTTACGTCCGACCTGTTGCCCAGCGATGTGATTGGCGTCAGCGTCTACAATCCGGAAACGCGCGATTTTGAATATCGCACCGGCCCCCTGTTCGCCAACGTCGTCCTCGCCGATGAAATCAACCGCACCACGCCGCGCACGCAATCCGCGCTGCTCGAAGCCATGAACGAAGCCCAGGTTACCGTGGACGGCAAAACGCTTTCTCTGCCGCAGCCGTTTCTCGTTATCGCCACGCAAAATCCGGTCGAGCACCATGGAACCTATCCGCTGCCCGAATCGCAGCTCGACCGCTTTCTCATGCGCATCAAGATGGGATACCCCTCGCCGGAAACGGAACGTGAAATTCTGCGCAAGCGAGCCAATGACGACCCGCTGCAATCGCTCGAACCCGTCGCTGGCGTACAGGATGTTTTGGCCATGCAGGACTCCGTCATGCAGGTAAAAGTCGACACCAGCTTGCACGATTACGCACTGGAAATTGTCACCCGCACCCGGCAGACCGATCAACTCGCGCTTGGCGTCAGCCCGCGCGGCACCCTCATGCTCCAGCGCGCGGCGCAGGCCCGCGCCTTCCTCGACGGTCGCGATTACTGCCTCCCCGACGATTTCAAAAAACTCGCCGTCGCTGTCTTTTCTCATCGTGTCGTGGCCAGCTCGCGCCACGCATCGCTGCAAAAAAAATCGGAGACCACCGAATCCGTCATCCGCGAAATCGTCGACTCGGTTCCCGTTCCCTTGTAAATGGCTCCTCTGTGAGTGTTACTTCAACTGTCGCGCAGCTTTGGGCCAAAGCCGACCGCCCGGGAGTGCGCGCATTCTTTCTTTCCATCGCCGCTTTGAGCATCGCGCTCGTGCTGGCGATCTATTCCGGAGCCGCTGCGGAACTCGGGCATCTCGCTCTGGCCAGTGCGTCCGCGCTGGGCGCGCTGGCTGTCGCCGCTTGGGTGGGCATTACGCTCGTGCCGGTGCTCGCCAAGCGCACGCCGCTGCGCTGGATCGGCTACAAGATGGAGTACAAGGTCACGCGCGAGGGCTGGGTCTATATCGGCGGAATCTTTCTCGTTTCGCTCGCCGCCCTCAACACCGGCAATAATCTGCTGTTCCTGATTCTCGCGAGTCTCATCGCCGTCATCTTGATGTCCGGCATTCTTTCCTCGGTCACGCTCTCTGGAGTCGAGATGCGCCTCGAATTGCCCGAGCACATCTTCGCGGGACAGCCGGTTCGTGCAGTAGTCGAGCTGCACAATGAAAAACTCACCCTGCCTTCTTTTTCTCTGCGCGTGGAAGCTGTCACGGGCAAAGGATCGCCCGCCGCCGCGCTGCTCGAGACGCCGGTGTATTTTGCTTACCTCGCGAAGCAAGACCGTGTGCAGCAAAGTGTGCCCATGACTTTTCCCCGCCGGGGCGTTTACCGCCAGGACGCGTTTCGCATTCTCACGCGCTTCCCCTTTGGTTTCTTGCAAAAGGCGCGCCGCCTCAATCTGAAGACGGAGGCGCTCGTCTATCCCTCCGTGGAGCCGACGCAGGGGTTTTTGGAAATCCTGCCCGGATTGGAGGGCGCCCTCGAAAGCCCCTCGAAGGGCCGCGGCCAGGACCTCTATGCTCTGCGCGATTATGTTGCCACGGACAGCGCGCGCCACGTGCACTGGAAATCTTCCGCGCGTCTGGGCTCGCTGATGGTCCGCGAATTCGCGCAGGAAGACGACTGTCGCGTGCTGCTTGTATTGGATCCCTACGTCCCGGCCCAGAAGAGCGAACCCGATACCTCCGCACGGTTACAGGTTACCGAACGCTTCGACCGTGCCGTCACGCTCTGCGCCGGGTTGGCCTGGCACTTCTACGAGCGCAACGCCTTTCTGGAGTTCCGGAGCGTCGGCGTCGAAACCTCGCTCGCTCCAGCCGATGAAGTCATCTTTACCATCCTCCGCCATTTGGCTTTCGCAACACCGCTTACCGACGACCCGCGGCGCGTAGAGCTTGCCGACCTGGCCGCCGATCCGGATCTTTTTAAAGTCATCGTGACCAGCCAGCCGCGTGGTTCCATACCCGACATCCTCTGGTATTCCTCTTACATCATTTTCCTCGAGGATCTCGCGTACTAATCAAAATGCATCGCGTTTGCGAGCATGTCATTCCTCCCGAACGGATGATCTCCACTCCGGGTGCCAGGCACGCTCAGTTTGACAAGCACCAGCAGCACAGACTCCAGTCTGTGCCTGCGCTGCCCCCACTTGTGCGAAAATCAGGATGCAAGATGTTCCTGTCCCGCAAACTCACTGTCTTCCGCGAGCAACTGCTCGCATGGTTCCCGCAATTCCAGCGTGATCTGCCGTGGCGCCGCACACGCGATCCATACCGCATCTGGCTCTCGGAGATCATGCTTCAGCAGACGCGTGTCGCCGCGGTGATTCCCTATTACGAGCGATTCCTCGAACGCTTTCCGGACGTCCGCGCTCTCGCGGAGGCTCCGCAGGAAGATGTCCTTCGGCTGTGGTCGGGACTCGGCTATTACAGCCGGGCGCGCAACTTACAAAGGGCCGCTCAAGAGATTGTCGCGAAGCATGGTGGAGAATTTCCCCGCGCCTTGGAGGAAGCTCTCGCGCTCCCCGGCATCGGCCAATACACCGCGGCCGCAATCCTCAGCATTGCATACGGTGCGAAACACGCCGCGCTCGATGGCAATGTGGCCCGCGTTCTGGCGCGGCTCGGAGCGATTCGCGGCGACCTCCGCGAATCAAAGCGTTGGCGCGCTCTACAAAAAAGTGCGGACAATCTTCTTGACCCGAAGTCGCCGGGTGAATGGAATCAGGCGATGATGGAGCTGGGAGCGATGGTTTGCACGCCGCGTGCGCCCCAGTGTCTCCTATGCCCCGTTGCAAAATTCTGCAGCGCGCGCCAGCTCGGACTGGCGGAGCGGCTGCCCGAAAAACGCAAGAAACGCGCAACGGAAGAAATCACCATCGCCGCCGCTGTTTTCCTGGATCATCGCGGACGTACGTTCCTCCTTCCTCCCCCGAGCGCGAAGACCCGCCGAGCCATCAAAAACGATATCGCGCCGCTGGTCTCGAAGATGTGGCACTTTCCCACGGTGCAGGTGCGCGAGCATGCAGCAGAGGAACTGCGCCGCTTTCTGGCTGAACTATTTCCGGGCGCTGCAAATCGCACCATTCAACTTGAGCCGCTTTCCAAAGCGCACCACGCCGTGACCTATCGCAGCATCACCCTCCTTCCTTTCCGCGTCAGAGTTGCGGCGCTCCCCGCCGCGCCAGGCAGCAAAGTTTTTTCGCTCGCGGATGTTTCCTCGCTCACTTTCCTCGCCGTTTCAAACCTGACACGCAAAGTTGCCGGCGCCGCTCTCACCGCGCACGCAACGGCGGCCGCCGCTCGCTGAGCGTTATTCTTTCGTTCCGCCCTCCCCGCCGCCGTGCGGGCAAATGCTAGGATAAGAGTTTCAATATGTCCGCGTCCGCCACACTCACGAATGTTTCTTCGCTCCCGGCCGAGCGGTTCTTCCGCACTTCGTTATTCTTTCTCGTCCTCACTTCCGTTGCGACCCTGATTAGCACGGGCAAACTCGATCCGTTCACCTCTGTCATCGTGCCCGCTGCGCTTCTCTATAAGGGATTCCGCTGGTGGCGCGGCAACCCAGCCGAACTGAAGCACAGCACCGCGACGTGGCTCGTCGCAGCCTATGTGGGTGTTTTCCCTATAGACGTTCTCCTGTTGTCTCGCATGTTCGCCGCGGGTTCCTCGAATCCCGCTCTGTACGCTGCACTTCTCGGCGCGGTGCATTTTCTGCTCTACATCATGTTGATCCGCCTTTACAGCGCTGCCACTGACCGTGACGCTCTGTTCCTCGCAATGTTGTCGTTCGCCGGGATCTTGGCGTCAGCCATCCTCACGGTGGACACGGCGTTCCTGGCTTTCTTTTTTGTTTTTCTTCTGTTTGGAGTGGCCACTTTTGTCGGCCTGGAGGTGCGGGGTGGCGCGAAAGGCGCCGTTTCTGCATCGCTGGCCGCGCGGCCGGAACGGGAGCGCCGCCTTAACCGCGCGCTGATCCTTGCCGCCTGCAGCGTCGCGATCGGGGCCATGCTTGTTGGCGGCATGCTTTTCTTTTTCTTTCCGCGTTTCAGCGCCGGCTACCTCGGCCGTACCGGCCTGCAGCCCACGCTCATGAGCGGGTTCAGTGAAGACGTCGAGCTCGGCCAGATCGGCGAGCTCAAGAGAGATTCTTCGGTAGTAATGCGCGTCAGGACGGGAAAACCAGTCGGCTACCCGCTGCTTCGCTGGCGCGGCATTGCTCTCACGAAGTTTGATGGCCGGCGATGGTCCTCCTCGGATAAACATCCCATTGCGCTGGTTCCTACCGCCGACGGCTGGATTTATACTGCGGAATCCAATCAGAAACTGAATCTCCCTTCCGCTGGCGTGCAATACACAATTCTTCTCCAGCCGATCGCGACCGATGCCATGTTCGCACCCGCGAATGTCGTTTCGCTGCGCGGGAATTTTTCCGGTGAGGGCTCAAATTCTGTCGCATCCGCCCGCCGCAGTTATCTTCTCCGCGACGCCGCAGGCTCGCTTTTCAATCCTTTTCGCAATTTCGCAGCGGTTCGCTACGAGGGCTTCTCCCTGCTTCCCACGATGATTCCGGAAAAACTGCGCGCCGCGTCCACCAATTATCCGGAGGAGATCTTCGCCAACTATCTGCAACTCCCCGCGCTCGATCCGCGTATCCCCGCGCTCGCCAGGGAGATTACGGCGCGCGCGCGGACTCCTTTTGACAAGACAGTCATGATCGAGAGCTATCTGCGGAGCCGTTTTTCCTACACCCTCAATCTGACCGGCAAGCCGGGAGACGATCCTCTGCCGCATTTTCTATTTGAAACCCGCGCAGGCCACTGTGAATACTTTGCTTCTGCCATGACCGTCCTGCTGCGGACGCTCGGCATCCCTTCGCGCGAAGTGAACGGCTTTCTCCCCGGCGAATATAACGATCTTGCGGGCGACTACATCGTCCGCGCGAGCGACGCGCACAGCTGGGTCGAAGTGTATTTTCCCGGGAGCGGATGGCTGACCTTCGACCCTACGCCGCCGTCTTCCGACGAACATTTCGGGCTTCTCTCGCGGATCGGCGAGTATGCCGATTGGATGGAGCTCAGCTGGAATGAATGGATCGTCAACTACGATTTCATTCACCAGGTGCTCCTCGCGCAGAACATGCAGCGGTCCTCGCGCAACTGGAGCGAATCGGCACGTGCGTGGTTTGACCGCAAGCAACAAATGGGACGCAATTGGCTCAAGTTGTGGCTGTCGCGGCATGATGCGCTGCGCCTGCTGCTCCCGCTCGCACTCGTATTTTTTCTCATCATGCTGCGCTTCGAGTGGATGAGTGCCGGGATGCGCCGGCTGCGGTTGCTTTGGCAGCTCCGCACGCCCGAATCGGCTCGTGCCAATCCGCAACTCGCTTCGTGCCTCTATGCGGAGCTGCTGCGGCTGCTCGATCGTCGCGGTTTTCCGCGGCGAGCCTCGCAGACGCCGTTTGAACTCGCGGCGGTTGTGGATGTGCCGGCGCTAGCGCCCGCTGTCCGCGAGTTTACGCAAATCTATGCACACGCGCGCTTTGGCGGAGCGCCCTGCGATACCCTGCGCCTCCACGCGCTCCTCCTCCAGATTCGCGGCGCTCTTCGCTCCACGTAGCGCCCCTGCGCGGCATACACAGCGTGTTACACTTGAAGATTACGGGAAGCCGCAATTTCACTACCTATGACAAAGGTCGGATTCGTCAGCCTGGGTTGCCCGAAAAACCTCGTCGACAGCGAGGTGATGATGGGTATTCTTGCGCGCGGAGGGTATGAGCTGACGCCTCGCGCGGAGGAAGCCGAAATCCTCGTCGTAAATACGTGCAGCTTCATCGAGCCCGCGCAAAAAGAGTCCGTGGACGCAATTCTCGAAATGGCCGAGCACAAGAAATTTGGCTCCGCGAAAAAACTCATCGTTGCCGGCTGCCTGGTCGAACGATTTCGCGGGCAGATCCTCGAGCAGGTTCCCGAGGTTGATGCCGTCGTCGGCACTGGTGAAGTCGAGCGCATCCTTGAAGCCGTCGAGGGCCACCTGCGCGCTTTGCCCGCCGCGCCGCCAGCGTTTCTGTATCACGACCTTACACCGCGAATCGTCACGACGCCGCGGCATGCCGCCTACATAAAAATCGCCGAAGGCTGCGACCACCCTTGCACCTTCTGCATTATCCCGCAGCTTCGCGGAAAATTTCGCAGCCGGCGCTTCGAATCCGTCGTGCGCGAAGCGGAAAATCTAGCCGCTAGTGGCGCGCGCGAAATCACGCTCATCGGCCAGGACACCACATCGTATGGCGAAGACCTCGGCTTGCGCGACGGCCTTGCGCAGCTCCTCGAAAGACTCGCGCAGGTCGACGTCCTTCTTTGGATTCGTTTCCTCTACGCGTATCCGAATCGGGTGACACAGAAATTGCTTGATACGCTGGCGGCTCATCCGCGGCTTGTAAAATATATGGATATGCCGCTGCAGCACTCGAGCCGCAATGTTCTTGCGCGCATGAAGCGCGGTTCCCATGGTGATGCGTTTCTGAAACTTCTTGAACGCATTCGTAAAACGATTTCTGGCGTTTCGCTGCGCACTTCGTTCATTGTCGGCTTCCCCGGTGAGACCGAATCCGACTTCGACGATCTATGCGATTTCGTGCGCGCCGCGAATCTCGACTGGATGGGCGTCTTCGAGTACTCCGATGTGGACAACGCTGGCAGCTACGCGCTCGATGAAAAAGTTGATGCTCTGACGATCACCGACCGCCGCAATCGTCTAATGGCCATCCAGAAGAAAATGTCGCGAGAAAAACTTCGCGCCTGGAAGGGCCGTACCGCCATCGCACTCGTGGAAGGCCCGTCGAAAGACAATCCACTTGTGTGGGAAGCGCGCCTCGAAGGCATGGCGCCGGACATTGATGGCAAGCTCTACCTCACCGACATCGAGTTGCCCACCGGGGAAGTCGCTGTGGCCGGCGATGTCGCGCGCGTCGAAGTCACGAAGACCGACGCTTACGATCTGATCGGCCGCGTCGTGGAAATTCTCCCTCGCCCTGCTGCGCGAGCCATCGACGCTCCCACGCAAGTTCCTACGATTCCACCCGCCGAGAAGCTTCACCGCATCGCCACTGGCGCGCCGCTTCGCGTCTTGGGCTAAGCTATACTATCTTTTCGTAGTTTACGTCTCTGTGGTCTCGGTACCCTCTGTGATCTTTGTGTAAAATCTTTTTACGCAGAGCACACGGAGAACGCAGAGTCCACTGAGAAGAAGCGTTGGAAAAATGCAGCACAAATGCCCAATTTGCAAAGCCCCAACCGATTCTACGATCCACGCCGACTTTCCGTTTTGTAGCGAGCGCTGCCGCCTGCGCGACCTCGGCGCCTGGGCCTCTGAAAAATACGTCGTGTCCGAACCCGTCTTCGACGAAGAGGAACTTTTAGACGGTGCGCGCAAAACAGTCAACGAAGAAGCTCTGGACGAATCGCACAATCCAAATGAAACCGAACACTGACGCCGGCTCCAGCACGGGGCCACAAAAGAAGCCACGACTTGCGTTTGCGATCGCCACGGCTCTCGGCGTCGGTCGGCTCAAACCCGCGCCCGGAACGTGGGGCTCCCTCTTTGGCGCGCTGATCCCTGCGGTCGCCGCCCTGCTCTGGCTGCTCAGCCTCGGACGCTTGTCGGGCCGGGCGCTTGACATTGCTACCGCCACCTTCTCCCCAGGATGGAGCGGCACGCCCTCTTCCCTCTTTCCGGTTTTTTCCTTTGTGGGATTTTTCCTGGTCTCTGCGCTCGGCGTGTGGAGCGCCGCACGCGTCGCGGCTTACGCGGGCAACAAAGATCCCCAGTTCGTGGTCATTGATGAAGTTTCGGGACAGCAGCTTGCTTTGGTCCTCCCGTTGATTCCGGTGGCGATGCCGCACTTCGCTTCGCGCCCCGATCTTTCGATCTACGGCCTTTTCTTCGCGCTCAGCCTCGTTAACTGGAAATACCTGCTCCTCGGCTTTATACTTTTCCGCGTGTTCGACATCTGGAAGCCATTCCCCATCCGGCGGCTCGAAAAGCTCCCGGGCGGCTGGGGAATCATGGCGGACGACTGGATGGCGGGCATCTACGCTGCAATTCTTCTGCGGCTCGCGCTACACTTTAACCTGGTATGAAATTCGGATTCGGCTCCTCGGCAGATAAAAACGGGATTCCGCGCATCGATAGAGTCGCGCCTGAAGCTGCCATCCCCGGCGGAGAAATCGTGATCCATGGCAGCGGTTTCGTTTCGCGCGCGCAGGCGCGGCCGGTGGTGCGCTTCGGCGAAGCGGAAGCGAGTCTCGCGCTAGCCACAGAAAATCGCCTCATCGCCCGCGTTCCCGAAGGTGCCGGCGGCGGCATCGTCCGCGTCGCCACCGCGGGACACGAGAGCCAGCCGCATCCCGTGGCCATCGGCCTGCAAATCGCCGACAATTTGCATCCTGTCGCGAATCCCGCCGTGGACGCCAGCGGCAACATTTATGTGACGTTCAGCGGCCCGCGCGGCCAGAAAGTTCCCGTTTCGCTCTACAAAATCACCGCGAACTACAGCGTGAAGCCTTTCGTCACTGCGCTCGTGAATCCCAGCGGCCTGGCGCTTGACCGCGCCGGAAATCTTTTCGCCTCCTGCCGAAACGACGGCACCATTTACCGCATCACCCCGGAAGGCCGCGCCGAGCAGTGGATCGAAGGCATGGGCGTGGCCACGGGCATCGCTTTCGACAAGAAAGAGAATCTCTACGTCGGCGACCGCAGCGGCACCATTTTCAAAATCAGCCCCAGCCGCGAAATTTTCGTTTTCGCTACGCTCGAGCCTTCGCTGGCCGCCTATCACCTGGCGTTTCATCCGAGCGGCGATCTTTACGTCACCGGCCCGACAACCTCCAGCTTCGATCGCGTCTTCCGCGTCACCCAAGGCGGCGATGTCACGTCGTTCTTCCGCGGCCTCGGCCGTCCCCAGGGTCTCGCCTTCGACCGCGACACCAATCTCTACGTCGCTGCTTCCTATGGCGGCCACCGCGGCATTGTGCGCATCACGCCACAGAGCAAAGCCGAAGTTGTGCTGAGCGGCTCGGGTCTCGTCGGCCTTGCGCTGCAACCTTCCGGCCGCGCTATTCTCGCCACCACGGGCGCCCTATTCACGCTGGACTGGGACGTCCGCGGTCTCCCGCTTCTCGGATAATTGAGACGATGAAAGCAGAGATCATCGCCGTCGGTTCGGAGCTGCTCACTCCGGACCGCCTGGACACGAACTCGCTCTTCTTGACGGAAGAGCTGAACAAGATCGGTATCGAGGTCCTAAGGAAAACAATTGTCGGCGACAATCGCGATCTGCTCAGCGAAGCTTTTCGCGATGCGCTCAACCGCGTACCGCTGATCATCGCTTCGGGCGGTCTGGGCCCCACCGAGGACGATCTCACCCGCGAGACCGTCGCCGATCTTCTCGGCCGCAAGCTCCGCCGCAATGAAGAAATTCTTCGCTACATCGAAGGGCGATTTCGCGCGCTGGGCCGCGAAATGCCGGAAGTCAACGTCCGCCAGGCGATGGTTCCCGAGGGCGCGGAAATTTTGGAAAATCCACGCGGAACGGCGCCCGGCTTGTGGCTGGAAGACTCCGGCCGCAGCGTGGTGCTCCTGCCCGGCCCGCCGCGCGAATTGAAGCCGCTCTTTCGCGAACAGGTCCTTCCGCGGCTGGAGCGCCGCGTCTCCGGCGTGCGGATGTTTCATCGCGAGATTCGCGTCACCGGCCTTGGGGAATCGCACGTTGAGCAGCGCATCGTGGGCATTTACAAACGCTTTCCTGAAGTTAATACCACCGTCCTCGCCATGCCGGGCGAAATTCAAATTCATTTGCGACTCTGGACAGGAGATGCGCAGCACGCACAGAAAACTCTCGATGAAATCGTCCAGGGCTTCGAAATCGCGCTGACCGACCGCATCTTTTCTCGGGACGGGTCTTCTCTTGACGAAGTGGTCGCGAGAGAGCTGATGCTGAACAACGCTACGATTTCCGCAGCGGAAAGCTGCACCGGCGGCCTGCTGGCCGAGCGGCTCACGAGCATCGCCGGCAGCTCGACCTATTTTCTCGGCGGCGTGGTTTGTTACAGCAATGAACTCAAGACAGCGTGGGCCGACGTAGCGCCGGAATTGATTCAGTCAAAAGGCGCCGTCAGCTCGGAGGTTGCCATCGCCCTCGCCGACGGAATCCGCCGCCGAGTGGGCAGCACGTTTGGCGTCGGCATCACCGGGATTGCGGGTCCGGGCGGAGGCAGCGAAGAAAAACCTGTGGGCACCGTGCATATCGCGCTCTCTCATGCCGGAGGCGTGAAAGACCGGAGCGCACGCTTCCCCGGCGACCGCGAATCCATTCGCTGGCAGGCTTCACAGGTCGCGCTGGACATGGTGCGCATCCATTTCCTGTACAACGGTTCGCAGCCCGCAAAGCGAGCTTGACCCGTGCGCCTCTTCGTCGCGCTGGAGATTCCCGCTACGGTGCGAGACAATCTCGCCACCTTGATCAAGGACCTTCGCACTTCAGGTCCGAAGCCGCGCTGGGTGCGCCCGGAAAATCTCCACGTGACGCTCAAATTCATCGGCGAAGCGCCTCCCGACAAGCTTGATGCCATCCGCGGCGCGCTCTCTGCCGTTCGTTCCGAGCGGCCCGTCGAACTGCAGTTTCGCGGTCTCGGGTTCTTTCCCAACGAAAAACATCCACGCGTGCTGTGGGCCAACATGGACGCCTCGCCCAATGTGAAGTCGCTCGCAGGGGACGTCGATTGCGCACTCGAAATCCTTGGTTTTCCTTGCGAGCAGCGCCTTTTCACGCCACATCTTACGCTCGCGCGCTTTCCGTCACCGCGCATACTCGAGAAACTCCGCACTGCGATCCAGAAAAACAACGCGCGCGAATTTGGATCGCTGCGGAGCAATGAATTTCATCTCATCGAAAGCAAGCTCAAACCATCCGGCGCAGAATATGCGCGGATCGCCTCTTTTCCATTCGCTGCGGCGGAGGCCTGACGCGACATGCCGGAAACTTCTCTGCACCTCGCCTGGATTCTGCCCGCCGCCTACTTCCTCGGTTCGATTCCGTTTGGCCTGTTCCTCGCCAAGCTTCTCGGCGGCAGTGACGTTCGCAAAGCCGGGAGCGGCAACATCGGCGCAGCCAACGTCGCCCGCGTCGTCGGCCCGCTGGCGGGAATCCTCACGCTCCTCCTCGACACCGCCAAAGGCGCCGCCGCGGTCTTGCTTGCCGCGCGTTTCACGCACGAAAGCGCCGTATGGATGATGCTCGCGGCTCTTGCGGCGCTTGTCGGGCACTGCTTCCCGGTTTGGCTAAAATTCAAAGGCGGCAAGGGTGTCGCGACCGCCCTCGGAGTCTTTCTCGCCCTTTGCCCGCTAGCGGCGCTGACCGCGCTGCTTCTTTTCGCGCTGGTAGTCGCCTGCTGGCGCTATGTTTCGCTCGGTTCGATCTCCGCAGCCGCGGCGATGCCACTGCTCATGTACTTCCTCTGGGCGCCGCACCACGCTCCGCCGCCCATCATTGCCTTCGGGTCGCTGGCGGCCTCTCTGCTCGTCTTTTACAAGCACGGTGCGAATATCCAGCGGCTTGTGCAGGGCGAAGAGCCCAAATTTTCCTCGAGCAAGAAAAAGGACGCGGCGTGACTAAGGTCGCAATCCTCGGCGGCGGGGGCTGGGGCACGGCGCTCGCGATTATTCTCTCGCGCAGCCGCCGCGCGCACGGCATTTCCGTGTGGGTCCACGACGCGGCGCTCTCCGAATCCATCCGCTGCAGCCGCGAAAACGCGACCTACCTTCCCGGCCACAAACTACCCGCAGCTGTTCACGTAACTCACGAAATGCAAGGCGCCCTGGCAAACGTAAACATCGTGATCGGAGCAATGCCCTCCGCTCACGCCCGCGCTGTTTACACACAGGCACTTCCGCATCTCGCTTCGAACGCCACTCTGGTCAGCGCCACCAAGGGTTTAGAACCGTCCACTCATCTGCACATGAGTGAGGTCATCAAGCAGACAGTTTCACCCAAGTTTTCTCCGCGCGTCGCGGTCCTCTCCGGCCCGTCCTTTGCCGCCGAAGCCGCCCGCGGCGAGCCCACTGCTGTCGTTCTCGCTTCGCGGGACGCGGCGCTCGCCAGCGAACTCCAAGAAGAATTCGCGGCCCCGGGCTTTCGACTCTACACCAGCGACGACGTACTCGGCGTAGAGCTGGCTGGCGCCATGAAAAATGTGATGGCCCTGGCCGCAGGCGCTTGTCAGGGCCTCGGCCTCGGCGCCAACTCGCTCGCCGCGCTGATCACCCGCGGGCTCGCGGAAATGACGCGTCTCGGGGTCGCGCTCGGTGCCCGCCCGGAAACGCTCAGCGGCCTGGCAGGTCTTGGTGACCTTGTTCTCACCTGCACCGGCGCGCTCAGCCGCAACCGTCACGTCGGCATCGAACTTGGCAAGGGCCGCCCGCTCACCGAAATTCTCGCCGGTATGCGCATGGTGGCCGAGGGCGTGGGCACCACCTCCGCTCTTCTCGCACTGGCTCGGGAGTCAGGCATCGAGCTACCCATCACCGAGCAGGTTGACGCCATTCTCAGCCGCGGCAAATCCCCCCGCCAGGCGATCCGCGACATTATGGAGCGCCCACTCCGGCGCGAATGATGCCTAAGAGACCCCGTATTTGAAGCATTCTCGCGCGACGCGAAGTAGTACCTTCGTTCCAGTTGCACTTGCGCGACGCCGCCCGATTCCGCACGCCCAGGCACAGCAGGTCTCGACTAAAATAGGTAGTCACCGATGGCTGTAAACTTCCCAGTCCTGTGGGATCGCGTGCGGAGCGGCCGCGTGCGAATCCTGTGGCTCGTCCTCGGGGCGCTGCTGCTTGTCAGCGCTCTGCCAATCGGCCTTTACCACCGCCAAGTACTGCAGCTCAGTCAGGAAAAGCTAGTTGACACCGAGCGCGTACAGCAGACGGAAATGACGCGTTCGCTGGCGCAGGAAATACAGTTTTTCGAATCCAACCTGACCCAGCAGCTTATCAGCGAACGGCAAATCCTCACGCTGACCGGGCTGATTGATAATGTCGAAGATTCCGCCGCCGAGCCGAAAGTGACGCGGCTGCTGGAAGACTTCGTGGACAGCAATCGCAACACGTTTATCTATCTGACGGCCGTGGGCAGGTCCCTCAAGGGCACCAGCGCTTCTCAGGGTAATTTCCGCGCGGAGCAAGATCCTTTCGTCTCCAACGCGCTGCACCGCGCCTTTGTGATGTGCCAGCAGTCGGTCAAGTTTCGCAGCGATCCCCTGGCGCTCGCGCCGGATAACCGTCCGGCGTTCGTAATTGCGGTCCCCCTGAAGGATTCGAATGACCAGTTCACCGGCATGCTCGCCGCCGTCGTTTCGCTGGAGCCCATTTTGCGGCGGCTGCAGGATGCCAGCGTGCGCGGCCGAACCGTGTTCATCGTTGATCACTACGGCCACATCGTGGCGCATCCCTACACGAAGACTTTCGTTCCCGGGGCGGATGTCAGCGCCAACTCTCAGGTCGTGGCGCAGATTCGCGCCCTGCCGAAGGATCTACGCAACACGGAAACGATCCGTTTCACCCAAAAGGAGAAAAATCATTCTGTCGAAATGATCGGCACCTATAGCACGCTTCCGGAAGTGAACTGGGCGGTGGTGGCGCAGCGCAGCCTCGATCAAGCGCGCACCGACGCCGGTGTGACCGAGCTTAATCGCCAGGCGCTCGCTTTCGTCAGCGTGGTGGTGCTGGCCGCGATCCTCGTCGGCTACTTTTTCGCTGTCGGCATCAGCGGCCCGATTCGCGGACTGGCGGCCTCGACGCGAGCCATCAGCCGCGGAGAATTTCATCAGCGTTCGCCCGTGCGCGGGGCCTCGGAAATCAGCGAGCTCGCGGAAAACTTCAATAAGATGGCGGGCGACATCGAAGAGTTCATCGAGCGCCTGAAGGAAGCCGCGGAGGAAAACCGCGAACTTTTCATTGGCTCGATCCGCATGCTCGCCGCGGCCATCGACGAAAAGGATCCCTACACGCGAGGTCACTCCGGCCGCGTCGCAAAATATTCGATGATCATTGCGCGTGAACTGGGACTCTCCGTCGAAGAGCTGGATAGGCTACGCGTCGCCGCGCTGCTGCATGACGTCGGCAAGATCGGCGTGGAAGACCGCGTGCTGAAGAAGCCCGGGGCTCTCACGCCGGAAGAATTCGATCTCATGAAGCAACACACCATCAAGGGCGCGAACATCATGCGCCCCGTCTCTCAACTGAAGGAGATGTTGCCGGGAATTGAGTTGCACCACGAGCACATGGATGGCCGCGGCTATCCGTACGGCTTGCAAGCGCAACAGATTCCGCTCATGGCGCGCATCATCGCTGTCGCCGATACGCTCGACGCCATGACCACGAACCGCCCTTACCAGTCCGCAATGGATCTCGACTACGCGCTTGGCAAGATCAAGACGCTAACCGGAACAAAATTCGACTCCGTTATCGTCAACGCCCTCGAATCCGCCATCACCGCCGGCAAGCTGCGTCTCAGCGCCGTCGAAGTTCAGGTCTAATCGCCGCCTCAGTCGCTTCCGACCTCTTCTGTTACAATTTTGGTTTGCGCCAGCGTCAAGGCGCTTCATCGCATGATTTCTCTTTTCGGCAAACCGGAACCGACGCTTGCGGAACGCCTGAAAGCCTCCGTCAGCAAGACCAAGGCGGCGCTCTCTGAAACCGTCGACGACCTCTTTCTCGGCGAGCGCCAAATCGATCCGTCGCTACTGAAAGAGCTGGAGACGGCGCTTCTCTCCGCCGATCTCGGCGTGAAGCCGACTCGCGAAATCCTCGACGCGGTCCGTGAAAAACTCGACCGCAACGCGCTCACCGACGGCGCTCAGCTCAAGCGCGAGATCAAGGCGCACATCGTCCGCATCTTGGACACTCCAACATCCGCGGGTATATCGAATCTTGCGGCTACGGCGAACGGCAACGGAACGCGGGTGATTTTCATCGTTGGCGTCAACGGCGCAGGCAAGACCACCAGCATCGGCAAGCTGGCGAATCGCTTGAAGCAGGAGGGCTGCAGCGTCGTTCTTTGCGCTGCGGACACGTTCCGCGCCGCCGCCATCGAACAACTCGAAATCTGGGCGCACCGCAACGGCGTCGAGATCATCAAGCAGAAATCCGGCGCCGATCCCGCCGCCGTGGTCTACGACGCGGTTGCTGCCGCCAAAGCGCGTAACGCCGACGCCGTCATCGTCGATACCGCAGGCCGTCTTCACACCAAATCCAATTTGATGGCGGAGCTGGATAAAATGAAGCGCACCGCCGCGAAGATCATTCCCGGCGCGCCGCACGATGTTTTGCTGGTACTTGACGCAACCACCGGACAGAACGGCCTCGCGCAGGCGCGCGAGTTCACCTCCACGGTGGGCGTCACCGGCATCATCCTCACAAAGCTCGACGGCACCGCCAAAGGCGGCATCGTCGTGGCCATCTCGCGTGAGCTTGGCCTCCCCATTCGCTTTGTCGGCACGGGAGAGCAGATCAACGACCTCGTTCCCTTCGATGCCGAGACCTATGCCAATTCCCTTTTCGATTGAATCCGTGGACGCACACGATATTCGTTTTATGGAACACGCGCTGGCGCTGGCCTGCAAAGGCATCGGCTTGGCAAGCCCCAATCCCACGGTTGGCTGCGTCGTCGTCCGCGACGGCCAAATCGTGGGTGAAGGATTTCATCAGTATGATTTGCGAGCTCACGCCGAAATCGTAGCTCTCAAGACCGCCGGCGAAAAGGCGCGTGGAGCGACGCTGTACGTCAGTTTGGAGCCTTGCAGCCACACCGGCCGCACCGGTCCCTGCACTGAAGCCATCATCGCTGCGGGTATTCGCCGCGTTGTCGCTGCAATGGAAGATCCCAATCCCGCCACGTTGGGCCGCGGGTTCGAACGTCTTCGCGCCGCTGGCATCGACGTGCAATCCGGGCTTCTCGAACACAACGCGCGCCGCATGAACGAATCTTTCGCGGGCTGGATCCGCACCGGAAAGCCGTTTGTTACGCTGAAATCCGCGCTAACTTTGGACGGCCAGCTTGCCTTGCCCGGAGAGCACCAGAAGTTCCTCACGAAACGCGGCCAGCCCCGCAGATCAAACTGGATAACCTCGGAAGAAGCCCGGGCGGAAGTCCATCGCATGCGCCACGCCTCCGACGCTCTTCTCACGGGGATAGGCACGATTCACGTGGACGACCCGTTTCTCACCGATCGCAGCGGCCTCCCTCGCCGCCGACGTCTATTGCGGGTCATTCTGGATTCCACGCTTGCCCTTTCGCCGAGATCGCGCCTCGTGCAAACAGCAGATAACGACCTTGTGGTCTTTACCGCTGCGCCTGATCGTTCGCGAAGGAAGCGAATTCTCGAGAAGGCCGGCGTCGAAGTCTTACATGGCAGACCGCGTGACGGACACATCGATTTGGCGAATGTGCTGGACGAACTCGGTCGCCGCGAAATCCTCAGCGTACTCCTCGAGGCCGGCCCCACGCTTAATGGTGCGGCCCTCAGCGCCGGCCTTGTCGACAAACTTTTTCTCTTCTACGCGCTAAAAATCTCCGGTGACACTCGCGTTCCTTTCGCAATCGCGCCCAAACTCAAATTGCCGCCGCTGCAAAATGTCCGCACGCAGCAATTCGGCCCGGACATCGCCGTGGAAGCTTATCTCCGCAATCCCTACGGCGTGTAAGGGTGCATTTGGACTGCGCTGGCTTGCCGCCGCTTTCTCTGCGCCACATATTTCCGTCATTCCCTTCCGCAGGTATAATGAATGCGAATTTGGCGCTCTCTCCCGATGGCGCCTCCGAGCGCTTTGCGCTCGCGCAGAAAACTGACCGGGCCTTTGGCCCAGCGAGAATCACATGGCAGGCACGATCCAGAAATACAAAGATTACGTAATGACCGGCTTCCTGAAATCGGTCGCACCTATCGTGGTGGACAAGGCCATCGGCGCCACCGTGACGGACATCAACGGCCGGGAGTATCTCGACTGCTTTGCGGGCATCTCGGTCGTGAACTCGGGTCACGGCAACTCGCAGATCACCGCTGCGGCGAAAGCGCAGATGGACAAGCTCGTCCACTGCTCCTCGTATCTCTATCACGTGCAGCCCGTCGCCGATCTCGCGGAGAGAATCGCGCACATGGTTACGGGCGAGCGCAGAGCGCTCAACGCGCCGCGTGGCCAAGCAAAGACTTTCTTCGGCAACGGCGGCGCCGAAGCAATCGAAGGCGCGCTGAAGCTTGCGCGCCTGTACACCGGTAAGCACGAGTTCATTGCGCTTCACGGCGGTTTCCACGGGCGCAGCTGGGGCGCCTTAAGCATCACCGGCAACCAAGGCCGCAAAAAGCGCGGCGGCCCGTACGCCCCGGGAATCGCTTTTGCTCCCGCTCCCTATGCCTATCGTTCGCTCTGGCCCAAGGATCCCGAGGAGTGCGCCCGGCAATGCGCAAGAGCCATTGACGACGCGATCCGATTCGCGACCTCCGGCGACGTCGCCGCCTTCATCGCCGAACCCGTCATGGGCGAGGGCGGAATCATCGTGCCGCCGCTAAACTATTTCAAAGAGGTGAAGAAGGTTCTCGATCAGCACGGAATTCTTTTCATCGCCGACGAAGTCCAGTCCGGCTTCGGGCGCACCGGCAAGATGTTTGCCATCGAACACTACGGCGTCGAGCCGGACATTCTTGTCACCGCCAAAGGCATCGCGGACGGTTTTCCGCTCAGCGCATTTACTGCGCGCCCGGAAATTGCCGCTGCCTACAAGCCCGGCGATCACCTCTCCACGTTTGGCGGCAACCCCATCTCCTGCGCGGCGGCACTGGCCAACATCGAATTCATGGAGAAAGAAAACCTGCCCGCCCGAGCTGCCGAATCCGGCAACTACGTCATGGGCAGGTTGCGCGAATTGCAGAAACACAATCCTCTCATCGGTGAGGTTCGGGGACTCGGCCTGATGATCGGCGTGGAATTGGTGAAGGACGAAAAGTTGACGCCGGCCGCCGCTGAAGCCGAGGCCATCCGCGATGCCTGCCTGCGCCGCGGCATGCTCATTGGCGTCGGCGGAACCTATGGCAACGTGGTACGCTTCCAGCCTCCGTTGATCATTACGCGGCAGCAGCTCGATCGGGCGCTGGGCATTTTTGCCGAAGCCCTGCAGGAAGTATCCCAGCCCGCCGCGCACGCGGCTCGTTAGTCTCCGCGTTCCCATCTGTTGGCCGTGCTGAAGGGCAAACAGATGGGAATAAAATTGTCTTTGCTGACTCATGGAACACAATCCCGTTGACTTGCCATTTCAACCGCTACATACTCCGCACACTTGGCCCTGAAAAGGATTTGCCTGCCATCAGGCACGATGACTTTCCGGAGGAAGTCTATGCGTGTTCTAAGCGGATTCCTGTGTTCCGTTCTTTTGTTTGCGCCGTTGGCTTGGTGTGACGACGAGCATCACCACGCGCTGACAGCCGAAGAGGTTGGCTCCGTCCACTTTGCCACTTCCTGCGCGAAACCTGTCACTCTCAGCTTCAATCGTGCCGTCGCGCTGCTCCATTCCTTCCAGTACGAGCAAGCCCGCCAAGCTTTCTCCGAAGTCGCGAAACGAGATCCTAAGTGCGCGATGGCTCAATGGGGCGTCGCCATGTCTTACTACCACGGTCTGTGGAAGAACGGGAACACGGCCGCCGGGCGTGAGGCTCTCGAAAAAGCAAAGGCTATAGCGACAAGCAATCCGAAAACGACACCGCGAGAACTGGCCTATATCGGCACTTTGGACGAAATTTACCGCGAGGACGACAAAGATCAGGCGAACCACGACCGCGGGTTTGAACAGAAAATGGGGGTTTTGCAGGCGACTTATCCTACCGACAGCGAGGCCGCGATCTTCCACGCACTGACTCTTGATATTGCGGCTCCCAAAACGGACAAGACCTATTCCAATCAGCGCGAGTGTGGCCAGATTTTGGAGCCTCTGTTCAAATTGCAGCCGCATCACCCCGGTATCCCGCACTACATCATTCATTGCTACGACAATCCAGTGCTCGCAGAAAAAAGTCTCGGCGCTGCCCGCATGTACGCCAAGATCGCGCCGGCCTCGGCCCACGCCAATCACATGCCCTCTCACATTTTTACAAGATTGGGACTTTGGGATGAATCCATTCGTTCGAATATACGGTCCGAGAAGCTGGCGACCGATGCCGAGGCAACCTCGACCAACGGCGAGGCCCGCGATCAGCGTCTGCACGCGATGGACTATCAGGCTTACGCCTACCTCCAAAGCGGGCAAGTAAAACAGGCTGAGGCGGTGCTCGCGAAGATGAATTCGCTCGCATCTGTTGCCGGACTGACTCACACCGGCGACTATGCGATTGCCGCGATTCCGGCGCGTTGCGCGATCGAGCTCGGAAATTGGAAGCAGGCTAGTGAGCTGCAAGTCCGAAAAGAGGGCGTGCCATGGGCGCAAGCGATCACCTGGGCCGCGATCGGCGAAGGCAGCGCGCGCGCCGGTGACATGGATCGGGCGACGCTAGCCGAGCAGGCTCTGGCGGCGCTCGTTGACGCGATCGCCAAGAAGAACAACACGTACTGGTCGAATGAAGTGGAAGTGCAGCGCCGCGAAGTGGCGGCGTGGATCGCGGAGAAGAGCGGCAAGAGCAGTGACGCGATTGCTACGATGAGGTCTGCAGCAGAGTTGGAAGAGAGCATGGACAAGGACGCCGTTACGCCAGGAGCGGTTACGCCCGCGCGAGAAATGCTCGCGGAGTTGCTGCTGCTGGAAAAGCAGCCTCAGGATGCTCTCGCGGAATACGAAACCGTTCTCAAGGTCGCGCCCAATCGATTCAATGCGCTGTTCGGCGCTGCCAGCGCCGCCGACGCTGCGGGTAACTCCACCGTTGCGGATCGCTACTTTCGCAAGCTAAGTGAAATCTCGGTTGGTGAGGAACGGCCGGAATTGGTAACGGCTCGCAAAAGGATCGCCGTCACGGCCCAGAAAAACTCCGCGACGCGTCCTTGATGATCTGCACAGAAATCCCACCTCTTGCTGTCGCAAGGCGGTCCCGCTGCCCGTTCAAAAGGAACCCTTTCCGCCCACTAGGCTAGAATCCAAGTAGACCTGATAATGGTCGAAGTGGAGATCCCGTGTTTACCGGAATCATCGAGCATGTAGGCACAATCGAGTCGCTCAGCGCAGGCCGGAGCGGCGGCCGCATCACCATCCATGCAGCCAGCGTCGCGCCTTCGCTCGGCGTCTCGAACAGCATAGCTGTCAACGGCTGCTGCCTCACCGTCGCGTCTCTCGACAAAGAGCGCTTTTCAGCCGATCTTTCCGGAGAAACTCTTGCGAAGACCTCCTTTAGCACTCTAAAGTCTGGCGCCCAAGTGAATCTCGAGCAGCCTCTCACCGCCGGAAAGGAATTTGGCGGCCATTTCGTTCTGGGGCATGTGGACGCCATAGGCCGCGTCACGCATCTCACCGCCGAGGGCGATAACTGGTGGTTGGGCGTGCAAGTCCCCGAAGATTTTGCGCGCTACATCGTTCCGAAGGGCTCCATCACGATCGACGGCATCAGCCTCACCGTCGCTCGTTGGCACAACCGCATCGCTGAAGTCGCCGTCATCCCCTACACCTACGAGCAGACCAATTTGCGCGACCGCAAACCCGGCGACGCGGTCAATCTCGAAGGCGACATTCTGGGAAAATATGTCGAGCGTTACCTCGAAGCGCGCGGCGCTGCGAGCGCGTCAAACCTCTCGATATCTCGCCTCATCGAAGAAGGCTTCTGACCACACCGGAGAAAGGCATGCCATCTCTTAACAGCGTACTCGAAACATCTTTGTATGTGGATGACCTCGATTGCGCATCGCGTTTCTACGAAGATCTCTTTGGCCTCAGCCGCATAATAGAGGGTGACGCCCGCCTTCGCGCTTATAGTGTCGGCGGACGGAGTGTCTTGCTGCTCTTCAAGCGCGGCGCATCGAATTGCGTCACGCAATTACCTTTTGGAAAGATGGGCCCGCACGACGGAAGCGGCCCGTTGCATCTGGCATTTTCGATCTCCATCGAAGATCTCTCAGGATGGGAAAAAGTTCTCGCGGACCGTGGAATTGCCGTCGAGAGCCGCGTCCAGTGGCCGCGCGGCGGCACCAGCATCTATTTCCGCGACCCGGACAACAATCTTCTGGAGCTCGCCACGCCCGGAGTGTGGTCGATTTACTGAGTCGCGCCCGGCACCGGGCAGCGCGGATCAAATGGCCGCTTCTCTCGCTTTCGCGCGCACGCCGCGGTAATAAAGGATCAGCCCGAGGCCAACGGCAATTACGGTGCCGCCGATCAATTTCACGCTGAACACATATTTATTGGCCGATTCGCCCGGCGGAACGAATGACAGAGCAATGCCGCCCAGTGTCACCAGAAATCCCAGTCCGCCGGCGATCCATACGCCGATTTTTCCGCCAGGAATTAACACCGCATGTTCATTCTCGCGGCGGTCTTTCCGCCCAGCCAGCTTTATCACTGCACCATACATATAAAGGAATGGGATGAAGTACAAGATCGTCGCGGCATCCACCAGAATCTGATAAGCACCGCTGGTCGTCTCGTTGATGTTGCTCACAAGCAGCAGCGCCAAGGAAATCCCCGCCTGCACAAGAATCGAAACATATGGCGTCCGCCACTTCGGATGAATCTTTCCGAACGCCGCCGGCAGGTAACGATCGATGCCAACGATGAAGGGTACGCGCGCGATTCCCGCCACCGTGCTCCCTACGCCGCCGGCATTTCCAAAGGTGACGAGAAACGCCGCGATCATGCCGACCAATCCTATTTTCAGCGCTTCCGATCCGACCGCCAGCGCCTGATACACTCCTGACTTCGGGTCGATTTGCGCATCCTGCATGACCGCCAAGACCGCGAAAGTTCCCACAATGTAGATTATCGCGATCAGAATTCCCGAACCCCAGATCGCGCGTGCCAAAGTCCGGCGCGCGTCGTGAATCTCATCGCTCATCGCCGAGACAAGCTCCAGCCCGGCAAACGCGAAAAGAATCTGCGGCCAAAAATTAACCGTTGCCCAATTCCATTGCGGCATCATGTTCGCCCAGGTGAAATGCGTCGCCGAACCGTAGCGCAGCCAGACGACTCCGCCGGTAGCAACCAGCAGCAGAAGGGGAACATAGGTCATTACACCTCCGGCATTCTGCAGCCACTTCCCTACATTCAGTCCCACGATGTTCATCCCCACGGCAACGAACAACAAGAAGAGCGACCCACCCAACAAAAAGGCCCGGTTTTGCGCCAGATGTCCCCAGGAGCTGCCGCCGATATACGCTCCCATCGCTGCGCTAGCCAGCAAAAGCCCGGGAAAATAAAACATTGTATAGATCCAATACGTCCATCCCGCAACGAAGCCATGAAAATCGCCAAAAGCTTCCTTCGACCACACGTACAAGCCGCCCTCGTGGGGAAATCGCGTGGAGAGTTCGGTGATCACTAGGGCAGTCGGCACGAAGAAGAAAAGCGCCGCTAGAATCCATAAACTGATGGATGATGTGCCGTTATGCGCGGCGGCGGCTATCCAGCGGGGTCCCAGAACCGTGGCGATATTGAAGAGGAGCACATCCCAGAAGCCCATTTCTTTCCGTAATTGTTTGATTGGATCGGAGGTTCCGTTCGCGGGAACGTTCACAGGGTGACGTCCATCGCGGGAATCAATTCGTCCTGCATGCGGAAATTGTGAAGAAACGCATCTTTCGAGTTTTCGAAATCTTCCCAGGGGCCGAAGAAAGAAACTTTGCCTTCCTGCAGAAACACGACCACATCCGCAAGCTTTCTGGCCAGGTGCGTGTCGTGCGTCACCACAATCGAAGTGCGATGAAACATTTCTTTCAATCGCGAAATCAGATCGCCCATGTGCCCGGCCATGATCGGATCGACCATCGTGGTGGGCTCGTCGTACAAAATCGCTTCCGGGTTCTGCGCCAGCGCCCGGGCGATCGCGACGGCGCGCTTCGCCCCCGTAGAGAGCTCGCTCGGCAGCTTATCGAGGACAGCTTCCACTTCGAGCATCGCGGCGAGCTTTCTCACATAGGCGTCGACGTCTTCATCCGTCAGTCCGGGCTGCCCCTCCAATGGAAACGCAATGTTCTCGCCGACGGTCAAAGAGTCGAACAGCGCTCCCGATTGAAACACCATCGTCACTTTTCGCCGCACTTCTTCAAAATCCGCTTCCCGGAAATCCGTGACGTCCTGCCCATCGATAAAGATCCGCCCTGAATCCGCCTTCAGAAATCCCATGATGTGCTTCAGAGAAACTGACTTGCCCACGCCGCTGCGCCCCATGATCACGCACGTTTCCCCACGCTTCACCGAAAAGCTGACGTGATCCAGTACCAGCCGCTCGTCGAACGACTTGCACACATCGCGAAACTCAAAAAAATTAACCGCCTCGCGGCCCGTAATGACAGCCTCGCTCACGCTCGCTCCGCTTCCCAAACCCGGCGCACTTCTTCAAAATCCGCCGCCGTATTCATGTTCCAGAACAATCGTCCCGCGCTATCAAATCGCTTCCAGTCCTCTTCGTCAAGCACTTCCCTCTTTACCTGTTTCAATGCGTCGGTGACCTTTCGCACGCCGCGTTCGAACACTGCTCGCAGGGCCGGCCCGGCATCCGTCCGGTAGCACGCGCACAGCGGCTCGGGCCCATGCGCCGAATGCGGCAGCACCACTTTTGCCGAACTCTTCAAAGCGCTTTCGGCGAGATACGCGAGCCACTCCCGCGTCAGAAACGGCATGTCGCAGCCCACGATCAAATTCCACTCGCATTGCGGATCGCTTTTCCTGGTGTTCAGCAGCGCCGTCACAATCCCGCCCAGCGGCCCTTCGCCGGGCCACAGGTCCACCACGCTCTTTACACGAATGCTCAGGTACTTCTCCGCTGGCGCCACCACATTCACTTCGTCCACTACGCCGCGAAGCAGCTCGCACATTCGCGCGAGCATCGGCTTCCCTCCGACCTCGATGAGCGCCTTATCCTGACCGAAGCGAGAGCTGGCACCTCCCGCGAGTACATAACCGACCATGTGTTCGGGAGTCACCTTACGCCTTTCGAGGCAGCCGTGGCACGCGGCAACCTGGGGCACGATATATCGTGCCCCTACGCAGAATTCCTCTCTCGCGCGCTTGCTCTTTATTCCTCGTCTCCAACCGGCCCTCTGCCGGGCCGCCGGATCCCCAATTCCCGCAATTTTTCCTGCAGGCTTTGCCGGTGCAATCCGATGGTCGCCGCCGTCCGTGAAACGTTCCAGCGGTGGTCCGCCAACTGCTTCGTCAAATACGCCATTTCAAATTTGCGCTTCGCTTCGCGAAAGTCACGTTCGCCGAAGCCATTGTCCTGCTGATCGCCAGAGTGTTTGTTCGAAACAGCCTCCCCGCGCGCCACTTCGTCTGGCAAATCCTCCACGCCAATCTCCTCGCCGCGGCACAACACCAGGCTGCGCTCCAGCGCGTTTTTTAACTCGCGCACATTACCTGGCCAGTCGTACCTTTCGATTGTCGCCGCCGCCTCGCGATTCAGCCGTGCCGTCCGCCCCAGGTGCGCAGCGTGCATCTGCAGAAATGCCTCTGCCAGCACCGCGATATCTTCTTTGTGCGCGCGTAGTGGCGGTAGCTGAATCGTCACCACGCGCAGCCGATAAAACAAGTCTTCGCGAAACTTTCCAGCACGAATCTCCGCTTGCAGATCGCGATGCGTCGCGCTGATCACACGGACATCCACGGCAATCGTTTGTATCCCTCCGAGCCGCTCGATGGTCCGATTTTCCAGCGCCCGCAACACCTTGGCCTGCGTTACCGGATTCATGTCTCCGATCTCGTCCAAAAAAAGGGTTCCGCCCGACGCCAGCTCAAACTTGCCTTTTTTTTGTTGCGCCGCGCCCGTGAACGCGCCGCGTTCATATCCAAACAACTCCGATTCGATCAACGTCTCCGGCAATGCTGCGCAATTCACCGCCACATACGCCTTATTTGTGCGCGGCGAGCGCGCATGAATTTCTTGCGCCAGCAGATCCTTCCCTGTTCCGCTCTCACCGAGAATCAACACCGTCGAATCCGTCGGCGCCACGCGATCCGCCATCTCAAACGCCCGCCGCATCTCCGCCGAGCGTCCGATCATTTGCCCGAATTGCCCTTCTGTAGTCAGCCGCCGCCGCAACGCATCGTTCTCTTTTTCCAGCGTCGCCAGCTTCAGCAGATTCGTCACGCGCTGCCGCAGCTCTTCCAGCTCGAAACCTTTCACCAGATAATCTGCCGCGCCAAGTTGTAGCGCCTCCACGGCAGTTTTCGCGGTGTCCAGCGCCGATACCATCAGGACGGGTACGTCGCTCCCCTGCTCGCGCATCCATCGCAAAAATGCGAGGCCGTTCTCTCCCGGCAAAACCAAGTCGAGCAGAACCAGGTCCGGATGCTCTCGATGCAGCGCCTCGCGCGCGGCCGCCGCGGAATCGGCTTCCGCGACGCGATACTTCGCCTCCAGCGCGCGCCGTAGCCCGTAACGCGCCGCCGGCTCGTCATCCACAATTAGGATCGTTTTCATTTCGCCTCCTGGCCCTCGTTGCCTGCGTTCCGTTCGCCTTCGCCGGCCCGCAGCAGCGTCACGCGGAATCGTGTTCCGTGGCCGTCTTTGACGGGGCTGTCCCACTCCAACCGCCCGCCAGATTCCGCCACGCGGCGCGCCACAATCGCCAATCCCAGCCCCGTTCCCTGCGACTTGGTCGTAAAAAATGGCTGCAGAACTTTTTCCCGTGCCGACGCCGGAATTCCCGGGCCATCATCTTGCACGACCAGTGCGCAACCGCCGTTATCTTCGGTCATTCGAACACTCACGTGTCCCCCACGCGGCGCAGCTTCGAGCGCGTTCACCAAAAGGTTGGATGCGATGTCGCTCATGGCCTCCGCGCTTGCAACCACCTTCAGGCTGCCGTCTGGAAACTCCGTTCCGAGCACGATGCCGCGGCGCTCCGCCTCGTGCCTCAACACGCTCGCAACCTCTTCCACAATTGCCTTTGCATCGCAGTTCGCGGCCACGCTTCCCACACGCACCGTGGGCCTGCTGAATTGCAGCAATTGATTCAGCTTCGACGACAGGCGCCCGATTTCCTCCAGCACCATCTTCGTCTCGCGCCGCATCGATTCCGGCAGCTCCGCGCTTTCCATCTGCACCTGGAGAATCGTCTTGATCGATCCCAACGGGTTTTTCAAGTTATGCGAAATGCTCGCCGCCATTTGCCCCACTAGCGCGAGCCGTTCGCGCTCCGCCAATTCCCTTTCCAGATGCAGCTTCTCTTCGATCAACCCGCACAAGTCCAGCGCTCCCGGCAACTGCTCGCACAAAAACTCCAGCGCCGCGCGCGTTTCCCCCGACAGTGCGGATCCATGAGGCTCAGCACGAAGAATTCCCACCAAGTTGCCCCCCACGAGAAAAGATTCTGACAACTTTCCCTCGGAGAAAGCGACCCTGGGCTTCCCGAGCAGCGGCGGTCCGAGACCCCGTTCTCTAGCAAAAGCTCGCAGCTGCTCGTCAATCTGCCGCTCTTTGTAAAAAGTAACCCTGACGGCAGCGAGCTCGAAGGTTTCCTTAACACGCCGTTCGATGAAGCGCGCGAGCGTTTCGACATTTCCTTGCCGCGCCTCCCGCTGAATCTCCGCGGTCAGCCGCTGCACGCGGTCCATTTCCTGATGCGCCGTCTGCTGCAACCGGCGCCCCAAGAGTCGTTGCAACGGCTCGATAAAAATCACGAGCAGAAACAATAGGATCGATGCCGACGCTTCAGGCGGTAGAACTGGTTCGAGCCAAACGCTTACTCGCCGGACGAGGCTCAAGTACAACAGCGCCAAAAATGTCGCCGATACCGCATAAACGAGATTTGTTTGACGCCCGATTTGAAGGAAGTTGTAACGAAGCACGAGGTAGATGAGGAGGGCCGATGGCACAATCGCCACCAGGGCGAGCGTGATGGTGATGCCGGCGGCAAGCGTTGGCGGCAGAGGCCCGCCAAAATCGTGCAGATAGAAAATCATCGCTGCGGCAGCGACAAAAATCGCCGCCAGGCAGCTATGAAACATCCGCTGCGGCTGATCCTGCGCGCGCACGGTGAACCTCACCTCCCACCAGCCGCTGATCAGCATCGCCAAGCCCAGCCAGGTGCCATACCCGCGTCCGAGCTCATTCCCTGGAATCAGGAAATTGAAGCCGGCGGTGGTCACCAGCTGCGGGTATACGCGCAGTGCGAAGTACAGCACCGGGCCGTAGGCCGCAAATAGCACCACGCGTTTGAGGGGGCGGCTCGGCAGCATCCCGCGCGTCTCGGCAAATTCCAGATGCAAATGGATCAGCAGCGGCGGCAGAAGGCTCAATCCAGCGCACAGCAGCGTGACGACAAACGACTGGAGGAGCGCCGGTGGCGTCACATAATAGATTTGCGCATTCAGCGCCAGTAGCGAACCACCGTAAAAAAAGAACAATGCCAGGCAGAGAAAGAAGAAGACGCGTTCGAAATTCCGCTGCCGCCGGTAGCCGAGGATCACTACCATCCAGAAGAGCTGTAGCAGCGTCCCGGCCGTGTACCCAACCAGCCGAATGTAGACGATTGATCCCATACGCCTTCCGCGTGTCGGATTCTACGCCGACCCAAGTCGCACGACAATCGCCAAGTGCCATATTTTTCTTGCACCACTTATCCAGTTGAAAATAAACCGTTTATATGGCATAGGCAGATGAACGGAATTCGTTCAGAATGTCCGGGAAATCCTTGACATGGCAGAATTTTATGCTATATTAGCAGTCGGCTATGAGGAGTGCTAATTCCCCTTTACGCTCCCGAGCCTTAGTCCAAACCGCAACATCACCTACGGAGGTTCTTTCAAGATGGCAGTGAATCTGACTCCGCTCCACGACCGTGTAATCGTGAAGCGCATTGAAGAAAAGGAAACCGTCAAGGGTGGCATCATCATCCCTGACACCGCAAAAGAGAAGTCGGCGGAGGCCGAGGTCATCGCTGTTGGCCCCGGTCGCCTCGAGAAAGGCGTGCGCATTCCGCTGGATGTAAAGGTGGGAGATCGCGTTCTCGTTGGTAAGTACGCCGGCTTTGAGTTCAAGTATGACGATGAAGAATATGTATCGCTTAAAGAGGATGAAATCCAGGTGAAAATCGGCCCTGCAGCCAAGGCCGCCAGGAAGTAGTTCCGCTTTTCAGGTAGCGCCGGGCTTCGGCCCGGCATCGGTATCACAACGAAATAGAGCAAAATATCAGGAGGAATTACCAGTATGGCGAAGCAGATTGTTACAGGTGAGGCGTCCCGCCAGGCGATTTTGCGCGGCGTGAACGCTCTCGCCGACGCAGTGAAGATTACTCTCGGCCCCAAGGGCCGCAACGCAGTGATCGAGAAGAAGTTCGGCGCGCCCGTCATCACCAAGGACGGCGTGACCGTTGCCAAGGAAATCGAGCTGCAGGATCCCCTCGAGAACATGGGCGCGCAGATGGTCCGCGAAGTCGCTTCCAAGACTTCCGACGTTGCCGGAGACGGCACGACCACCGCGACCGTGCTCGCGCAGGCCATCTTCCGTGAGGGCGTCAAGACGGTAGCCGCCGGCTCCAGCCCGACCGCTCTCAAACGGGGCATTGAGAAGGCTGTCGAAGTCGCTGTGCAAGAGATCGCGAAGCTCCACCGGGACGTCAAAGGTGACATGATCGCCCAGGTCGGCACGATTTCCGCCAACAACGACAAACAAATCGGCGGCATCATCGCCGAAGCCATGAAGAAGGTCGGCAAGGATGGCGTCATCACCGTCGAGGAATCCAAGACGATGGAGACGACGCTCGAAGTGGTCGAAGGCATGCAGTTCGACCGCGGCTATCTCTCCCCCTACTTCATCACCGACCCCGACCGCATGGAATGCATCCTCGAGGACGTGCGCATCCTCATCCACGAAAAGAAAATCAGCTCGATGAAGGATCTGCTCCCCCTGCTCGAACAGACCGCCAAGATGAGCAAGCCCCTATTGATCATCGCTGAGGACGTCGAAGGCGAAGCTCTTGCGACGCTCGTGGTGAACAAACTCCGTGGCACGCTGCAGTGCGCCGCCGTCAAGGCCCCCGGCTTTGGCGACCGCCGCAAGGCCATGCTCGAAGACATCGCCACGCTCACCGGCGGCAAGGCCATCACCGAAGACCTCGGCATCAAGCTGGAAAACGTAAAGCTTGAGGATCTCGGCCGCGCGAAGAAGATCACCATCGACAAGGACAACACCACGATCATCGAAGGCGCGGGCAAGCCTTCCGAGATCGAGGGCCGCGTCAAGCAGATCCGCCAGCAGGTCGAAAACACCACCTCCGACTACGACAAGGAAAAGCTCCAGGAGCGCCTTGCCAAGCTCGTCGGCGGCGTCGCCGTCATCAAGGTCGGCGCTGCCACCGAAACCGAGCTTAAGGAAAAGAAGGCGCGTGTCGAAGACGCCATGCATGCCACTCGCGCGGCGGTCGAGGAAGGCATCGTTGCCGGCGGCGGCACGGCGCTGCTCCGTTGCCTCCCCGCGCTGGACAAGCTGAAGGTCAATGAGGATGAGCACGTTGGCGTGAACATCGTCAAGCGCGCCCTCGAAGAGCCTGCCCGCCAGATCGCGCACAACGCCGGCTTTGAAGGCGCCGTGGTGATCGGCAAGATCCGCGAGTCGAAGGAAGAAAACTTCGGCTTCAACGCGGAAACCGGCGAGTACGGCGACATGGTCAAGATGGGCGTCATCGACCCGGCCAAGGTCACCCGCCTGGCGCTGCAGAACGCAGCCTCCATCGCGGGATTGATGCTCACCACCGAAGCGCTGGTGGCCGAGATCAAGGAAGACGACAAGAAGGCCGCCGCTGCCGGCGCTCCGGGCGGAGGCGGCATGGGCGGCATGTACTAAAACGCGTCGCTCAATTCCTCAGTATAGGGAGGGGGCAAGCCCCGCCCGCTTTCAGGGCGTTCCGCTTCACCGGAACGCCCTTTTTTGTGTTCTGACATAGAACTAAATTCTGATTCAAGAGAATCCGGACTCTTTCCCGTCCAACGAGGGGTATTGGGGGCATCGCCATCGGAATCTCAAAGAAATGCTTCAAGTCCCCGGCCAGTGACTCCCCGAAACGACTTTAATGGCTCTAGATTCATCAAAATCGGTAAACTAGGAGTCAGGGGCTAGCCAGTGTCCGATACCAGATCACAATTCGCCAGCGTCGAGGAAGCCGTCGAAGAAATTCGTCAGGGGCGCATGATTGTCCTGGTCGACGACGAGGACCGCGAAAACGAAGGCGACCTCACCATGGCGGCGGAAAAAATCACTCCCGACGCCATCAATTTCATGGCCAAGTACGGCCGCGGCCTTATTTGCCTCACGCTCACCGAGCAGCGCTGCGACGATCTCCACCTGCCCCTGATGTCTCCCATCAACACATCTGCCCATGGCACTGCCTTTTGCGAGGCCATTGATGCAAGATTCGGAATAACCACGGGCATCAGCGCCGCCGACCGCGCGACCACCATCCTCGCGGCCATCGACCCAAAAACGAAGCCCCAGGATCTCGCGCGGCCCGGCCATATCTTTCCTCTCCGCGCGCGCAATGGCGGCGTCCTCGTCCGTGCCGGCCAAACTGAAGCTTCCGTAGATCTTTCGCGCATCGCCGGCCTCAACGATTCCGGCGTAATCTGCGAAATCATGAACGAAGACGGCACGATGTCCCGTGTGCCGCAGCTCCTCGAATTTTGCCAGCAGCACAACCTCAAAATACTCACCGTCGCGGACCTCATCCGCTACCGCATGAAGCATGAGCGATACGTTCGCCGCATCGCCGAAGCTGTTTTACCCACGCGCTACGGCGAATTTCGGATGATTGCCTACGCAAGTGATGTTGACCATGACCAACACATCGCCCTCATCCGCGGCGATCTGGATGACCCCAAACCTGCGCTCGTCCGCGTTCATTCCCATTGCCTCACCGGCGATGTTTTCGGCTCAACCTCGTGCGATTGCTCCGAGCTTGTTTCGCGCTCCCTCGCCGCCATCGCCGGGGAAGACCGCGGTGTTTTCCTTTACCTCCACCACACCGGGCGGGGCTTCGGCATCGAGTCTTCTGCTGAGCCAGGAGGGCTACCGCAGATTCATTTCCATTCCCGCGGCCAGCTTGATCGCGAGCCCGCTCGTCAGCGCATGGTGCAGCACGAAAGCGGCATCGGCGCGCAGATTCTAATTGATCTCGGTCTCAAGGACATTCGCGTCCTCACCAACCACCCTAAAAAAGTTGTCGCCCTCGAAGGCTACGGCATCCGCATCGCAGATCAAGTCCCTCTGCACATCGAAACTCCGCGTCTCACCCACCAAACCCTGTGACTTTGCTGCGTACGCCAATACAATTTGTCATCCTGATGCGACCCGACATGTCCTGAGCAAAGCCGATGGCGCGGGTCGCCGATGGATCTCAACGGCCTGTTTACCGGGACTTGCGTCTTCAGGGCTGGTTTGGTGGAGGCGGTTGCTCCGGTGTGGTGGCGGGTGACGTGGATTGTGACTTTGGCGCGGGAGTTTTGGTCGCAGCCGCAGGTTTCCCCACCGTCAAATACTTGCGCATCTTGTCGAGGCGTTTCTTGCCAATGCCCTTAATGGCCAGCAAATCATCCACGCTCTTGAATAAGCCGTATGATTTCCGCATCTGCAAAATCTTTTCCGCTGTCGCCGGACCGATGCCTGGAACCTGCTGCAATTCTTCCGAAGTCGCCGTGTTGATGTTCACTGGCTTCAGCGGCGGCTTCTTTGTCGCGGAGAGAACGACTGTCGAAAAAACAATCGAGAGGAACAGAGAAGAAAGGATGAGCCGGATCGCTAGTGACCGCCGCGCCATTGCGTCTCCATAATGCATCGGATACGTCCTTAAATCAATAACCGAGGAGCGCGGCCAGCTAGTCGAGACGTTTCCCGTGCGCGTCGTAGACTTCAAGCTCGCCGAAAAGGGCGGCCTGCGGCTCAATTTGCGCGCGGTCGCCCACGACGACAATCTGCATGTTCGCCGAATCGAGATACTTCCTCGCCGCAGACAGCAAATCCTCCGGCGTCAGCGCTCGAACTTTCTCGCGGTACGTCTCCAGGTAATCCTGGGGTAACTCGTTGAGCTCGACGGTCACGAGTTGCGACAATAAACCTTGTTGCGTCGCCAACCCCATCGAGAAAACGCCACTCAGATAATTCTGCGCGTCCGCAAGTTCGGCCTCCGGCACCGGCAATGCACGAAGTTTATCGATCTCATAGAAAATTTCCGCCAGCGACGCCGCCACTACCTCATTCCGCACCGCCGCCGAAATCGAAAAATACCCATGTTGTCGCAGCGGATTCGCACTGCTCCGCGGGCTGTACGTATAGCCTTTGTCCTCGCGGATGTTCATCACCAGCCGCGAATTGAACGCGCCGCCGAACAAGCTATTCGTTAATCCCAGCTTCACCCAGTCGGGATGTTTCCGGGTGATCGCATGGCACCCTGCCAAAATCTGCGTCTGCACCGCGCCTGCTACGTGAACCACATACACGCGCCGCCCGCGAGGATTCGCAGGCGCCGCTGTGCCCTTTGCTTGCGGCTTCTTCCCCGCCCACGCGTCGAACACTTTCTCGGCTGCTTTCAGCATCGCTGCGGAATCAAAATCGCCTACGAGGAGAAGCAGCGCGTTCTCCGGCGTGTAAAACTCTCTGTACACCGCCATCAAATCGTCCCGCCTGAACGCCGCCACCTGTTCTTCGCTGGGCGCCACCTGCGCGTAGGGATGCGCCCCAAACAAGACTTTTCTCAGCCGCTCGCCTGCCAAGAACTCGGGCTGCGTCCTCTCGAGCTTCACTTCCTCCAGCATCTGCCGCCGTTCGCGATCGAACTCCGCTTCCGGAAAGGCGGCAGCTCGCGCCAATTCATTCACCAATCCCAGCAGCGGCTCCGCATACTCTGACAAGCCGGCAAATGAAATCGCACTCGTGTCCGCCCCTGCGCTCGACGAAAGGTCCGCGCCGATCCTCCTCAAATCTTCTTCAATCTGACGGCTTGCGCGCTTCGACGTTCCCGTGCGCACCACCGTCGCCGTGATCTCCGCAAGTCCCGGCGCGCGATCTACCACCGCTGCGTTGCCCGAGCGGAACAATAACTCGCCGTGAAACTTCGGCACCGCATGCGACTCCGCCAGCACCACTTCCAATCCGTTCGGCAGTCGCGTTCGCGTCCGCTTCGGCCAAGTCACCTGACGTTCTTCCGAAAGTGGAGGTACCCCCTTGGCAATTTCCACGACGCGGGTTGCCATCACGCTGCCTCCTTCACGCCCGCATCCGGGGGTGAGCCGGCATTCACTGGCTTTCGGAAAACAATCGCTCGCTTTTCCGTCCGCAAATATTTCTTTGCGACTGCCTGTATCTCTTCTTTCTTCACCGCCAAAAATCCGTCCAGAATCGTGTTCACGAGTTGCGGCTCCCCGTCAAACAGCGTGAAGCAGGCGAGCAAGTGCATCAAGCCATACCGCGGCATGCCCCCGCGTCCCCCCTCGAGTAACGAATAATAATCCGATTGCCATTTCACCTTCAGCTGCTCCAATTCGTCTTCGTTGATTCCCTTCTCCTGCACCTCGCGAATCACCGCCTCAAACGCAGTCAATGTCGCCTCGCTTGAATACTCCGGCTTGTGCAGGATTCGCGTCACGATCTGTGTCGGCCCGTTGTATCCGAAGATATCTTCGATGCCGCCGTCCACTTCCACCGCCAGCTGTTTTTCCAGAACCAGCTCACGATAGAGGCGTCCCGCTCGCCCGCCGTGGAGCGCCTGTTCCAACAGCGCCATCGCGCACCAGTCGGCCGTTCTCCGGGCCGGCACACGATATCCAATCGCCATGGCCGGCAGCGTCCCGAATTTCTCTTCTACCTCGCCACGCCGCTCTTCCGCCTGTTCCGGCTCGCTGGGATCCGCGAATGGCGGCGTCGCCCCTGCCGGAATGTCGGCGAAATATTTCTTCGCCAGCGCGATTCCTTCGGCCGGCTGTACGTCGCCCAGCAGGAGCAGCACCGCATTGTTTGGCACATAGTAGGTCCTGAAAAATGCCTGCACGTCGGCGAGGTTCGCCGCGTCCAAGTCGGCAAAATCTCCATAAAAATTGTGGGCATTCGCCCAGTTGCGGAACGCGATCGGCGGCATATCCAGCCAGGGAAATCCGCCGTAAGGCTGGTTCATCACGTTCACGCGCACCTCTTCTTTCACGACGTCGCGCTGGTTCTTCAAATTTTCGTCGTCCACTTTCAGCGCGCGCATGCGGTCCGCCTCCAGCCACAGCACGCGCTCCAGTGCGTTCGACGGCACCGCTTCGTAATAATTCGTCACGTCGTAGTGTGTCGAGCCATTCAGCACGCCCCCGCTCGAATTGATCAGCTTGATGTGCTGCATCTTTGGCGCATTCGCCGAGCCCTGAAACATCATGTGTTCAAATAGGTGCGCGAACCCGCTCCGTCCGCGCGGCTCCAGTCGAAACCCAATCTTGTAGTAGACGCCCACGGTCACCACCGGCGCCGCCGTAGCCGGCGCGATCACGACCTTCAGTCCGTTCGCCAACGTAGTGTTCTCGATTGGAATATGCAGTCGCTTCACGCGTTCCCCCCCATCGCCTTCGCCCGGGCGCTCTTACTTCCGGAAATTCTATCCAATTTCGCCAGGGTTCCCGCGGTATCCTGTGCCAGGATCAGCGCCGCAAGACGGTTCACCGCTTCGTACGTGTCCAAAAATTCCTTAGGCGCGTTTTGCAATGCTTTTGTGTGTGCCTTCACTACTCCGTAATCGCCTCGCGCCAGCGGGCCTGTCCAGGCGGCTCGCGGTCCCAACCGTTCGAAATTTTGCAGCACCTGCCGCGTCAGCGGCAGCAGCGCCCGCACCGCTTCGCGCCTGTTCATCCCGATGGACATCAGCAAACGCGCCGCCGCTTCCACCACCGCCAGCACGTGCCCCGCGGCCATCGCCGCGCCTGCGTGATAGAGCGGCTTCTTGCCTCCGTCGATTTGCACCGGCGCTCCGCCCAATGCACGCGCTATCTGCCTGGCCATTCGCACCGCCTTCGCATCGCCCTCGATCGCGAATACCTTTCCTTCGAGCTGAGGCGCGCCAACCCCACTGAACGATTGTAATGGATGCATCGAACCTACGGCCGCACCGAATGCCCGAACGACATCCAAAGCGCTTGCGTCCACCGCGCCGCTCGTGTGCAGTACGATTTTCCCATCGAGCTCTTCCGCTCCGATTCGCGCCAATTCTTCCGCCACCTCACGCACCGCTGAATCGGGGGTCGCGATCAAGATTACGCTGCAATTCAAGACCTGACGTCTCAGCCCGCCATACGGCTTCCCTGCTCCGATAAAACGAACCGCTCTGCGCGCGCTTGCATCGCTCCGCGTAACGACCGTTTCAATCTTCCATCCCAGTTCGTGCAGACGCCTTCCTAGCGCGCGTCCCACGCGACCCGCTCCGACAATCGTCAAGCTTCCCCGCATGTCGTGTTAGGATAACCCGAGGCCAGCACCCGGCACCAATCTCAATGCATCTTTTCGGACTCTTTCTCTTCGCCTCCATCGCATTTTTCTGGCTCACTCACGGACTTCGCGTCGCCTATGGCGCGATTCGCCTTCCCTGGATAAAAGATTACGCGCCGGCGCCCGATGCCGATTGCCCGCGTATCTCCCTTCTCTTCGCCGCGCGTGACGAGCAAGAAAAACTTCCCGCCGCCCTCGCAACCCTCATGGAGCTCGATTATCCCCAGCTCGAAGTTATCGCCGCCGACGACCGCTCGCGCGACGCCACCGGCCGCATCCTCGACGAATTTTCGTCCAGGCATTCGCGCCTTCGGGTTGTGCACGTCACCGAGCTTGCACCGGGCTGGCTCGGCAAACCGCACGCCTTGCAGAAAGCCTACGAAGCCTCGACTGGCGAGTGGCTCCTCTTCACCGATGCCGATGTGCGCTTTAAGCCAGATACTCTCCGCCGGGCTATCACCTTCGCGAGACAGCGCAATTTGGATCACCTCACATTGTTCGGCGACGTGGAAATGGTCGGCTTCTGGGAGACCGTCCTGGTGACCTTCTTTGGCCTCGCTTTCCACATTGCCAACGATCCGCATCGCGCCAGCAACCCGAATTCCCGTTTCTATGTGGGCGTCGGCGCTTTCCAATTGCTCAAGCGCTCGGCCTATGAAGCCAGCGGTACGCACCGCCGCCTGGCCATGGAAGTCGTCGATGATATGAAATTGGGAAAAATCGTCAAGCAAGGGGGTTTTCGTTCCGGTGCAGGTATTGCGCCGGATTTTGTTGTCATTCGCTGGCACGCGGGTGTCGGCAATCTCATCCGCGGCGTCACAAAAAATTTCTTCGCCGGTGTCGGCTACAATCTGGGCTTTGTTGCGGTCTCCGTCGCTGGCCTGCTCCTCACGAACGTGTTGCCGTTCGCCGGCCTCTTTTTTGGCCACGGCTGGATTCGCGTGTTCTCTGCCATCGCCGTCTTCAGCGCGCTCTCTTTCCATGCCGGCGTTGACCTCGTCATGCGCGTTTCACCGTTCTATGCGCTCACAAATCCCCTCGGCGCCCTTCTCTTCACCTACATGCTCCTGCGCTCCACGGTCGTCACGCTCAGGCAAGGCGGCATCATCTGGCGCGACACGTTTTACCCTCTCGAGGAACTCAAGCGCGGCATGGTGTAGAGCGTACCCTCACCCTGTAGGGGCGGGGCTTGCCCCGCCCGCTGTGACCACGCTGAGGCCTACGCGACGTAAATTCATTTTCGCAGCCAGTCCGGATTTTCCTCATCGAGCGACCACCTTAGCGGATTCTCCAGAATATATCGCTGAGTGTTTTTCAGGTCCTCTCCGTTCCGAATGACGTGCTCGAAGTAACTTCTTTGCCAAAGAGGTGAGCCCTTGCTGTTCATCAGACGATTGACGTGGATTGTGGAGAGCGACTTGAACGCGCCAATCACGTCGCAAAGAGAAAAATGCGCGGTGGGTCTTGCGGCCGGCATCTTGTTCATGTTGACGCTGCCGGAATGGGCAAACCCCGCCGTCACAAGGGTCAATATGGCGTGGAGATGATTGGGCATAATTACGAACTCGTCGAGAACTACTCGCGCAAAACGCTCGGGGAGCGCGTTCCAGGTTGCGCGGACAATTTCACCAACTCGGCTTAGCTGTACCTGTGAGGATTCCACCGACCCAAGAACACACTTCTTCTCATGTGTGCAGATTGTCATAAAATAAGAACCGGCTTGGGAGTAGTCGCGCGTTAGCAGACGTAAAGCCTTACGGCGGGGAGGCATTTGAGTTAGCCGCATGGGTACTTACTCATATCATTATGTTGTGGGAGGGGCAAGCCCCTCCCCTACAAGTCAGTGAGCTGGAGGGTAGCCTGGGGGAAAACGGCGACAAAATTCTGACGCTATGATTGGGTGGCGTCGGAGGCGGGGCCCGGGACTGATTCAGGCGAGAAGAAGCCTGCCAAATCGCGCTGTTTGAGCGAGCGGATGCGATCGCGCAACCGTGCGGCTTTCTCGAATTCGAATTTCTTTGCCGCTTCACGCATGTACATTTCTAACTGCTGCAACACTTCCGCGAGCTGCTCTTCGTTCTTGATATTTGACGCCGCTGCATCCAGCTCCACGTCGTCCACGGGCACGGTCACGTAGTCCGCCTCGACGATCTTCGCCAGTTCCATGTCCACTGACTTTATGATGGACATCGGCGTGATGTTGTTTTCCTTGTTGAACACCAACTGCTTATCGCGCCGCCGGTTCGTCTCGCTGATGGCCTGGTTCATCGATTCCGTCCGCCGGTCCGCATACAGAATCGCTCTGCCCTCGATGTGCCTCGCGCACCGCCCGATGGTTTGAATGAGCGAAGTCGCGCTCCGCAAATACCCTTCTTTGTCCGCATCCAAAATCGCCACCAGCGAGACTTCCGGCAAATCGAGTCCTTCGCGCAGCAAATTGATTCCGATCAAAACATCAAATTCCCCGCGCCGCAGGTCCCGCAGAATCTTGATGCGGTCCAGCGTCTCCACTTCCGAATGCAGATACCGACAGCGCACGCCGATCTCCGAAAAATATTCCGCCAAGTCTTCCGCCATGCGTTTCGTGAGCGTCGTCACCAGCACGCGCTCGTTCTTCTCTGCCCGAACGCGAATTTCTTCCAGCAGGTCGTCCACCTGCCCCTTCACGGGACGAATCTCCACTTGCGGGTCCACCAACCCGGTCGGCCGGATCACCTGCTCCACCACCAGCCCGCCTGACTTCGTCAACTCGTACGGGCCCGGCGTGGCCGAAACGTACACCACCTGGTTCATCCGGTGTTCGAACTCTTCGAACGTCAGTGGCCGGTTGTCCAGCGCCGACGGCATGCGAAAACCGTAATCGACCAGCGTCTGCTTCCGCGAACGGTCGCCGTTGAACATTCCACGCACCTGCCCCACGGTTTGGTGCGATTCATCGATGAACATCAAGAAATCCTGTGGCACGTAATCTAGCAATGTCGGCGGCGCTTCTCCGGGCAGCCGTCCACTCAAGTGCCGTGAATAGTTCTCCACACCGTGGCAATAACCGATCGTCCGCATCATCTCGATGTCGAACATCGTCCGCTGCGTTACGCGTTGCGCCTCAACAAATTTTCCCTGTTTCTCTAGCTCCTTCTTCCACCACCACAGCTCCTCCTGAATCGTGACAATCGCGCGGTCTCGCTGTTCCTGCGGCATCACGTAGTGCGTCTTGGGAAAAATCGTCACGCGCGCCAAATCTTCCTGGCCCGCTTTCACTTCACCCGTCAGAGGATCGATCTGCCGGATCGTATCGATCTGCTCGCCCCACATCTCGAGCCGGAATCCTTCATCCTGATACGGCGGATAAATCTCGATCATATCCCCGCGCACGCGAAATGTTCCGCGCCGCAAATCCTCCGAGCGCTCGTACTGAATGTCTACCAGCCGCCGCAACAGCGCCTCGCGCGATGTCTGTTGTCCCTTCTCCAGCGTAATCAGCATTCCGTAATACGCTTCCGGCGAACCGATGCCGTAGATGCACGACACCGATGCCACGATCACCACGTCGCGACGTTCGAAGAGCGATCGCGTCGCGCTCATCCGCAGCTTGTCCAGCTCATCGTTGATCGTCGCCTCTTTGTCGATATAGATGTCCGCCGACGGGACATACGCTTCCGGTTGGTAAAAATCATAGTAGCTAACGAAATACTCGACGGCGTTCTCCGGGAAAAATCCCTTGAATTCGTGATAGAGCTGCGCTGCCAGCGTTTTGTTATGCGCCAGCACAAGCGTCGGCCGGTTGGTCTGCTCGATCAGCTTGGCCATCGTGAAGGTCTTCCCCGAGCCCGTCACGCCGAGCAGCACCTGGTGCTTGTCCCCGCCCTCCAGGCCACGATAAAGCTGCTCGATCGCCGCTGGCTGGTCGCCCCGTGGCTGGTAGTTGCTGCGCAGCTTGAATTTCATGGGAAAGGTCTCCAGCCGGCATTTCGGCCTCTGCCGAAACTTTTATTATACTCCCTCAGCGCAACTCGCCCTCCGTGAGGTATGCCTTCTTCGTCTGTGTTTCGACCGTCAGGTAGGATTTAGAGTGCAGTGAAACCGAATGACATGCCTTCTGCATGGTCACCAACTGTCGCCGCCACCACGCGGCGGCCACGCTCCAAGACACCGCCGCAACATCGCGATCTGTCCGACGTGATAGCTGTTATGAACCAAAGTCTGCCAAAGCACGTCGCGCAGTGTCGATGCGAGTTTCGCGTGGCCTGGATGCGTGGCTTCAACCTCACGCGCCAACTCTTCCGGAGTCTGCTCCGCGAGGACCGCCAACCCGCCGAGCAACTCGCCAAATAGGGAAACAGCTCTCTTCCATTCTTGCTCGCCACCAGGAGCAGCGTCCGCCGGCCAACTCTGCGCCGCATGGTCCGGATACTTCGGAGCCTCGCCGCGCATTCTTCTCACGTCATAATCCATCCAATAATTCATGTGGCCGACCATTTGCCAGATCGAGTGGGGAAAACCCTCCACCAGGTTTCCCGCGAGTTCCGCGGACACATCTTCGACGCACGCCAGAGGATTTGCATGCGCCCCTTTTCCGTACAACAGTTCCATCAATGCGCGTTCAGACATAGTTCTTTCCCTTGGAGGCATACCCGGAACTCATCAATAATTGAGTAAGGGTGTATCCGCAACCAGAATCACCTCCGAATTGCTCTTCGCATTCACGTTGTAATGCACGCGGTTCGTCCCGTCGATTTTCGCTATAACTACGTCCATCGACTGGCTCGCCTCTTCCGTCGCGCGCACGACCAGTCCCGTCTTCAGCGAAAGGTATGCAATCACCTGATTCGTTCCTCGCGACGTTCCCATCGTTCGCATTTCATGCAGCTTGAAATCTTCCGGCGTCGCATTCTTCCTGGATGATTCTTGTTTCAACGTCGCTGTCGTCAGGATTACCGCGCAGTTTTCCGGCATTTGGTCTGCCGGAGAAGTACCGGCATCGATCGTCGATTGTGCCGTCCGGCAAGGCTCATCGCGCACGTACGTCGACCTCTTCAACCAGGCAAGTCCGGTGATCGGCGACGGTGTTTTCTCCACTTCGACTGACTGCCACTTGTCACCGCGCTTCACGCCCTTCTCCGGAAACGCCGCGGCCATCGCAAATAGCGACACCCAGTCTCCCCATGCCTGCTGCTGTTCCGGAGAAAACGCGTCCAGCCCTTTTACGCCGATCACTCGTCCGTCCGCAGTAATCGAAAATTCCACGATTTTTCCGTGCGGATCGCCCCGCTGCACATTTCCTGGAGGCAATTCTAGTTCTGGTATCTTGAAGTCTGTGTCGGCATACAGCGTCTCGAACTGTGTGCGCGCGTGAATCAACGCCTTTTCATCCTCGCTGCGGACGTCGACTACCTCCATCCGCAGCAGTCCACGCACGTCGATCTGCTCCCCGCTCGGTGCGAGGGGCGATACGACCGTGCTCTGGGTTCTAATGTCTTTGTCCGCGCGAAAACGAATCTGGTAGGTAATCGTCTGCCCCACTTGCAATTTTGGAAAAAGATTCACCCGCTCCGTCCGGCTTCCCGCTCCACAAGGAATTGCCGCCAAAAGAAACGCACAGGCAAGCACTGGGACAACAGAGCTGGCGGCACTCCAGAAAATCCGCGCGACTGCGCGTTTTGGCCTCATCCCTCAATCCGCCGGCTGCCGAACCGCCGGGATCGTCACCGATACGCGCGGCCCATCCAGCGGTCCGGTAATCTTCAACACGTGCGCGGCCCCAACGACCGCAGCCACGCGTTTCTCGGGTTTCCCTGCGCTCGCCGTTTCGATCGTCAAATCCGCATCCTGTGCAAAGCTCACCGTTCCATTCACGATGGTTTCTTCCTCGCCTGAATCCAGCCTCAGCCCATCCACCGTGATGGTCCGATCGTGCAGCGTGAATATCCCTTTTCCCGCCGTCCACAGGGACGTGCCGGTGCGCGGCGCGCCGTCCGCCACGCTGGCGTTCACGTCCCATCCGCGAAATTCCACATTCTTCAAATGCACGTCGCCCTTCCCGGCCAAATTCTGCAGCAATTCCTCGCGCCCCACGCCTTCCGTCGTAAGATGCACGGTTCCTGACGCTACGCCCCCAAATCGCTGCGCCACCCGCACTGTGGGAGGAAGTTGTGCCAGATTCGTGCCCTCCATGTCGATGGTAACGTCGTACTTCGGCTGCGGAGAAAACGCCGCCCGTATTCTTGCGTGGACTTTTCCGCCCGCCCACTGCGCTTTTGAGTCGCTCACATCGAGTTTCAGATCGTGGACGGCACCCGCGGCCCGCACCTCTTCCAGCCTTAACCGCTCCACCGTCAATTCATCCACGCGCAGCTCGCCTTCGGCACTCACACGCCGCAGCAGCTCGCTCGCCGCAAGACTCTGCGCCGTGCCGCCCAGGAGTGACGGCAGCAGCCGTTGCAACCAGTTTGGCCGAGCGCGCGGCCCAACCCACCGGTCGAGATCCGCGGCGTCCAGATGATCGGCGCGCAACTGAAATTTCCACTTTGCCTTTCCGGCGTCAGCGTGCGCCGTGCTCGCTTCGGTAATTTCTCCTGACCAATTCGCGCCGAATCCTGCGGCTCTCCCAATCAGTGCGGCCCGCTTGCCGCCTTTCCATTCGATTGCTGCCTCTTCGAATTTCAGAGGCCGGTTCAGCCCCGCCGCTACGAGCTGCGCCTTTGTGATATCCACTCGGCCGTTCCACATCCCATGCAGCGGCCGCTCCTTCCAATCCCATCGCAGTGCCGCGGTCGCTGCCCCCGTCAATTCCCATCCGTGATTGATCTGCCGTCCAAAAGCCGCGGTTAGCTTCAACAAGTTCTCAATCTTGTCCACGCGCCCGTTGATGCTTACGCCGCCTGTGTGCGTTTCGAAATCGTGAGCAAACGCGATCTCCGCCGCATTTTGTATTTCCGCGGCCGCTCCTCGTTTCGATGCGGCCACGGCTGCCTTCGCTGGCGTTGTCGCGGGACTACTTTTTCCAACAAAGGAAATGCGCACCGGCTCGATCACGAACTTTGCTCGCTCCGCTCCGCCCTCGACTGCCCCGATGCGGATCGGCTCCGCCATCCCCGGCAGTTTGATCTCTCCCCCGCGGCTTGAAAACGCAGCCCCTTCCAGTTCCAGCGGCCAGCCGCGCAACTTGAGCGCTCCTGTGAAATATTGCTCCGCCGTGGCCCCATCGGCTACATCCGCGTGGAACGCTCGGTACCACGCCAACAAATCCGCGGCCTGAATCCCCGCCGAATCCACCCGCAATTCCATTCCGGGCGGCGCGCCGCTTGACGTACTCGCTGTCCCGCGCAGGTTCGACTTCGGCGCTTCGATGCTCATTTCTTCGGCGCTCACGCTCCCAACCGTGGGATTCCAGTGTCCTCTGCATCTGACGATGACCTGCGGATTATCCGGCCGCTCCGTCAAATCCCAGCGATGAATCCTCGCGGCGCGCGCTTGCAGAGAAAATGTCCATTCTCCACTCGCCGTCTCCGCCGTTGAACTACCACCCGCATTCTCTGAAAAAGTTCCGCTCTTTGCCGTTGCGTCCAGCGCAAACTCGCCGCGCACCCCATAATCCTCTCCGCGCAGGAGCCGGAACAAGTCTGCCAGCGACACCGCGTCCCAGTGCACACTGAATTCCGCGGGCTGCAGCCGCGTCGAGGTTCCCGCCAAATCCCCGCGCACCTGCACCGTGCCCGTCGATTGCAGCGACGCTCCGCTCCGCCAGGGCTGCGCCTCAAGGCGCAATTGCCAGCGTCCCTGCGAAATCTGCTCCACGCTTCCCGAAACGCTCGTGAAAGCGAATGGGGCTTTGTCCGCGTCGCTTTTGAAATTTATACGCCCCTCGTCGATTTCTATCTTTTGGAGCCTGTTCACCGGCGCGGCCAGAGATGGCGGCCCATAAACACGCGCTGTCGCCGCAGTGCTCCCTTTTGCCGGCGGCAGCCAGCGCTCCAGATTCCACCTTCCCTGGTCATTGCGCACCAGAATCAAGCTCGGGCGGCTAAGGGACAGCGTGCCGAATTCGAAATGTCCTCGCAGCAACCCCGTCCACCGCAAACTCGCCGACAAGCGTTCGGCACGTAGAAAATATTCGTAGCCGAAAGCGGGATCTTCTCCGACGCTCACGCCTTCTGCGTCCAGACGGGGACTCGGCAGAATCCTCACATTAAACTTCGTCACCTCCACGGGTCGCCCGAATGCCCGCTCGAGATGCGCAATCAAATATCCGTGGACCCGCCGTGTCCGGGCCAACGCCGACACTCCGGCCTGGCAGGCAATGACCAGCGCTACAACGGTCAGGGTCAGATTTCTCCATTTGCGCGGCTTCATCATGATGTCCGGAAGTTTCGCAGACTGATTCGCAAATGGGAAGTAGTGGGAGAAGCTTCAGACTGTCTTTCCATTCTGAAGCCTTTCGCTGACATGAAGAAGTTTCTGAAGAGACGCAGGAATTCTTGCGCTCAATGCACCGTATGCAGCATCCGGCTCCAGCGCGTACGTGCCGGCAAATGCATCAGTGTATCGATCACGCCTGACAACCTCGTCCAGAAGGTGCTCTCGTTGCTGTAGTCCGCGCTCGTGGCATCCACCGACCAGTAAATCAAGAACGGCCGCCCCATGATCGCATCGGCGTCGACAAATCCCCAGTCGCGGCTGTCCCAGCTGCGGTCGCGGTTGTCGCCCATTGCAAAATACTTACCACGAGGAACCACAATCTCGCCGGCTACCACGTGTTTCTTGATCTCATGCGCCCATTCCACCTGGTCCGGCGAGGAAAACATCTGTACTCCATGCGGCGGAAAATTGTAGTTGAGGGGGTCGTAGGGCGCGCTCGGATCGTGCGCCGCATACGGCTCATTCAGCCGCTTCCCGTTGACGTACACCTGCTGGTCCACAAGTTTCAGATGGTCGCCGGGCAAACCAATCACGCGCTTCACAAAATGCTGGTGATCTTTATAGGGATATTTGAAAACGATGATGTCGCCGCGTTCCAGCGAACGATAGGGCAGAAATCTCTCATACCACGCGCCGCGCCCGCCAATAATAAACTTGTTCACCAGCAGGTGATCGCCGATCAGCAATGTGCTTTCCATCGATGCAGATGGTATCTTGAACGCCTGAACTACGAAGCTCGTCCCGAATAGCGCCAGAAGCACAGTAACCAGGAGCGACTCCAAATATTCCGAAATCGTCGTCTGGTCGCTCCGGTGTTCGTCCTTTTTCGCGTGCTCCAGAGCCGTTGTATCTTCCGCCATTCTGCCTCAGCCTCTCGCCGCCATTTTTTCTAATCGCTCCAGCGCACTTCTTGCTGCTCTCCGCTCCGCTTCCTTCTTCGTGCCGCCTTCTCCCGTCGCCAGGCATTCCCCGTTGGCCCAGACCTCCACGTGAAACACCTTTTGATGATCGGGGCCGCTTTCTCCTGCCAGCCGGTATTCCGCCGGCGACTGCCCGCGCCCTTGCAGAAATTCCTGCAGCGCGGATTTTTGATCCGATTCCGCCATGCCCTCGCTGTGTTCTTCCAGCGCTTGTTCGAACAGTAGTCTTCGCAGCACCTCGCGTGTCGCGCCCAAACCTGCATCCAGGTAAATCGCAGCTACGACGGCTTCGAACGCGTCGGCCAGCAGTGCGGGCTTCTCCCGGCCACCGGTCTTTTCTTCACCGCGCCCCAGCCGCAGATGTTCCCCGATCGCCAAACGCCGCGCCGCTGCTTCGAGCGACCTCGCATTTACGATGCGCGCGCGGCTCTTTGAAAGCTGCCCCTCGCTCCACTCCGGAAATTTTTCAAGTAAATACTCTCTCGTCAAGAGCTCGAGCACCGCATCCCCTAGAAACTCAAGCCTCTCATTGTCTACTGGCCATGCCTCACCCGCAATTTTCCCCGTGCGGCCGCGAAGCTCAGATACCGCAGAACTGTGCGTCAAAGCTCCTTCGAGCAATTCCCGGCGCTGAAATCGGTACCCCAGCCGTTCTTCCAGCTGCGCATCGTCATTGCGGGTCATGGCGTCGGAGGGTCCGCCCGGTCGGGGATGCTTACTTTGGTGCGCTCAATTCCGTCGAAGCCAGTTTCTTTGCCTCTTCGGCGCCCTTCTGGCATGTTTGCTGCATGGCGCCGGTCGCCGCCGCACACTTCGTATACGCCGCCGCCGCATCCTCAAAATGTGAGGTCTTCAGGTTCGCCAAGCCCAGCAGGTAGTAGTTCACGGGATCCGGAGTCGGATCGATCTTGACCGACTGCTCGAGTTCCGGTATGGCGTCGGCGTACTTTCCACGCTGTAGATATATAAGCCCAAGCCCACTGTGCGCCATTGCCAGCGTTATGTTCTTCGCGCTCGTGAAGCTCTCTTCCGTCAGATTGTCCGGTTTCGTCAACGTCGGCGTCACTTCGATCGCGCGCTTCGAATAGCGCTCCGCTTTGTCCAGTTCCTTTTGCGGATCTTGCATTGTAGATTTCAGCGCACGTGGGATAGTCTGTCCCAGCACCGCCAGCACCTGCACATCGTTGGGGTTCAATGCGATCTCTTTGTCGCCCACTTCTTCCATCTTCTGCACCTGGCCCGTCTGCATGTACACCGACGTCAGCGTGTTATAGATGATTGGCAAGTACCGGCTTTGTGGATACTTCTGCACAAAGGCTTCCCCCAGGTCGATCTTTTTCTTCGGATCCGTCGCGGGTGAATCCTGATACGCTTTGAATGCGGCATCCTCTTCCGCGTTCACCGGCGCTGGCGCGGCGTTATCCAGCGTCAGGGGTTTCGGAGCCGGAGTCGCCGGCGACTGCGTCGGCGGCGCTGGCGCTTGGGCAGGTTTGCCTCCGTACTGCGCCCTCGCGCTCCCGCAGAGCAGCATCGCCACGAGCGCGCCCACCATCCCGATATTCCATTTCCTCATCATTTCTCTTCTCCTCTCAGCTTTCCCGTTGGAGTCCGTTGAGCTGAAATTGACCTCATCGCGGTCACACAGCCCATTATCGCGGGCCCCTTGCAGAAATTTTCAAGTGCCTTTTTTCCTTGAGTGGTCTAGGGCCGCTCCACCGGCTTCTGTCCTGCAAACGCAGCCAGACCCTTCTGCGCCGCCTGCCGCGCCTGCTCCGGCCCGCCTTCGACCCCCAGCGCCGCCTGATACTCCGTCTTCGCCAGTTGCGCTTGCCCTTCGTCGTCGTAGATCCGTGCCAGGTAAACATGAGCCCACGCCAGCACCAACGGATCCTGCATCGCCGCGTGCTCTCCCGTGGTCAGCCTTCCAAAGACCTGTTTCGCCCGCGTGCCGTCGTGCTCCATGAGCGCCACCAATCCCAGCCCGTACCACGCCCGCGGCTGCTCCGGATACTTCGCCAGCACTTTTTGAAACGATGCTTCCGCCGCTCGCGGGCTTTTCTCCGCGATCCGCCGCTCGCCTTCCGTCAGCGCCGCGATTGCTTCCGGATCGTTTGGCACAGTCGTCGGCACCGCTCGCCGCAGCCGCACCACTTCTTCGCTTGCCGGATCGTCCGCCTTCGCCGCACTCTCCCCGGGCGCGAATTTCACCGCCTCAATCCTCTTCGCTTCCGCGGCCGTATCGATCGTCCTCAGCATTTCCGGAAAATAAATCTTCATCGACGGCTCGGATTTTTCGAAATTCGCAAGCGCCAGGAACAGCGGCCGCACCAGCACGTAGCCGTCCGCATCATCCCGATCCATCGCTGCTTCCCGTTCTCCCGGCGACATTCGCTTCAACTTCAGATCCACCGCCCGCACCGTACATTCCGCGAAGTACGACGAAAAATCTTCCTTCAAATCCGCCGCCAGCCGGGGTGCCCGCGCAGCCTTTTCGAACAGGGGCCGTTTCACCGCCACCACGTGGGGATACTCCAGCGGCAGAGGGTCGAGCAAGAAATGCAGGTAGGCGTGGCGTATCACTTCGGATGGAATCTCATTGCTTCCGCTCAGCACGATGGAGTAATGGTCGCCGAAATTCCGCACATTTGTAATGCGTCCCACCAACGGCTCCACCACGATTGTAAAAGTACGGGGGTTTGAAGGATCCTGAATCTGCCTCAGATATCCGGACGCTAGAAAAACGATTTGCGAAACGGACTCGTGCAGACGTTCAATCTCTCCATTATAAATCGGCTGTACCTGTTTCCACAGCTGTCCGATGTTTTGTTCCTTGTAGTAGTCCGAGAGGATTTCGCTGAACCCTTCGAGCGCCAGCACTTCCGGCGGCAGCTCGTCGCGTCGCAAAATCGGCACGAACTTCGGCGCCGGTCCGGACACCAGCCCAAACCAGATGTAACGCGATAGCATCTGGCCGGGATCCGTAATTTCGCGCTTGTGATAAAACTCGCGTAGCGCCTCGACCGCCGGCCCTTCCTGATGCTGCACGCGCTCGCGAATCTGCGCGCGGAAGGGCTGCCAGTTGTCTGCGCTCACGTCGGCTTCGAATCCCGCCGCCAGCAGCGCGCACATTGTCGTGAACATCGCCTCGCTGCCGTCCACCGTCACGTTCGTGACCGGTACGGTCTGCGGGCGCGGCCGTGGCAATGGCGTCTGCGCGCTCGCAGCCAGTGGCAATGTCAATGCCGCTACGATGCACAAAACTCGCCAAGCTATTTGTCGAAAAGAATTAGCCATAGAAATTGTTGCAATTGCCATTCCGTCGAGAGGTCGGTGACCGCCTCTGAATGTCTCCGGGTGGGAGGGATACTGCGACTTAACCCAACTCCATCCCACATTAATCCCCGGCGCACTAGGCTCTCTCTTGCTTTTCCGCGCCAACTAGTCAATTTACCGTCGCCCTTGCGATGAGTCAAGGAACCCTGTACGAATTGGGTGGCTCATCCCAGCCAACACTTGCCTCTCCCTCTCGCATCTGCTAACAGTGAGGATGCGCCCAAACCCTCCTCAGGATGGCTCGCCATGGCTCGCGATTTTCTTTCAAAAAGTGTGACTTTGTACGCTGCCTTCCTGACGGCGGCGGGAATATTTCCGCCGCGCCTCTCCGCCCAGCTTGTGCGCGACACCGCTCCTTCTCCGGCCCAGCCCCAATCGTCAACACCCAACTCTCCCGCCAACCAGACGCCTTCTGGCAAGCGCCGCCTCTCCCAGGAAATTCAGATCACCGGCGATCAACTCTGGTCCGACACCGGCATCGATGTTCAAGCCGGCGAGCGCGTCGTGATCACCGCCACTGGAAAGCTCCGCTACTCCGACGCGCAAGATGATAACGGCCCCGAAGGCCGCACTCGCGGCTTCAGTGATCTTGTTCGAATTCTTCCATTCAACGATACCGGCCGAGGGGCGCTCATCGGCCGCATCGGTGATGCCGACATCGCCCTGCCCTTCCTCATCGGCGCGCGCAAGGAGGTCCTCGCCCCCGTCAACGGCCATCTCTCCGTCGGCATCAATCAGATGAAAGATGACACCGGCGTTGGCACCTACACTGTCGGCATCGAAGTCTACGCGCCAGAAGGTGGCATCGAACGCGTCGCGGCGCGCCAAGTCACTTCCATGCCCGGCATCGACAATTCCCTTTTCGCAAAAATCCCTCGCCGCATCGCCGACAAGGATGGCAACCCCGGCGACATGGTCAACTTCCTGATCCTCAGCTCCGAAGCCGCCATGCAGCGCGCTTTCACGACTGCAGGTTGGGTCAAAGTCGACGCCGATGTCGAAGGTGCTGCCCTCCACGTTCTTCTCGAAAGCCTCTCCATGAAATCTTATTTAACGATGCCTATGAGCCAGTTGTGGCTTTTCGGCCGCCCCCAGGACTATGGTTGGGCTCGCGCCGAACCCATTACCGTCGTCGCCTCCCGCAATCACCTCCGTATCTGGAAAGCAAGTTGGCAGGTCAAGGGCCAAACTCTGTGGGTCGGGGCCGCCACCCACGACATCGGCTTCGAAAGAGACCAGCGCAACGAAAGTCTCACCCACAAGATCGATCCCGACATCGACCTTGAGCGCGACTACGTTGAGAAAACGCTCTCCGCCACCGGCCTCGTCTCAGAAGTCGCTCACTTCCTACCCGTCAACCCCATGAAACAAGCCAAAACCGCCACCGGAGGTTCTTTTCACTCCAGTGGACAAGTCCTCATCCTTAAACTCGATGAGTCCACCAAGAACGGGGCAGCTACTTCCTCTCAAAGTCCCGTTCGTTTCACTGCTCGCTAAGGGAATCTCGAACCGCCAAGCATTGGCAGCCTTCTTCGAGAAGGCCTGCGACTTCTCGATTCTCCCACGTGACTCTCCGCGCACTGGCCTGTACCGTTTTCTTGACTTTCCCGCCGTGCAGGTGTTTTTTGATAATAAGGGCGGTTTCTACGCTGCATTTCCAGCTCCGCCGCAAATTCCTAAATTTCCGTGTACGACCAGGAGCATCCAATGAAGCGCATCATAACCGGACTCGCAATCCTCCTCACCGTGGCGTTTTCATCCTTCGCGCAATCCCGCCGCTGGGAACTCCTTCGCGCCGAATACGGTTCCGGAGGCACCTGGGTCGATGTGACCGAACGCGTCCGCGCGCTTGTCAATGGAGATTCCCTCAACATGCGCGTGGATAACGACACCCTCGGCGGCGACCCTACTCCCGGCGCTCGGAAAACTCTGCGTTTACGCGTCCGCGATGAATATCGCCGGGAACAAGTCCTCACCTACCCGGAGAAAGAGTCCTTCAGCTTAAACATCCGTTCCAGTAACGCCGGCTACCCTGGCGGCGCCGGCAACTATGGCGGTCCAGCCCAATCCGGTTACCCCCGCGGCCCCGGCAACTATGGCGGTCCGCCCCAATCCGCTTACGGAGGCGGCTTGCAAATCCTGCGCGCTGACTATGGCACCGACAATCGCATCGCTAATGTCGCCTCGCGCCTGGCTTCTTTCATTCAAGGGAATTCTCTCTCCCTCCGCGTCACCAATGAAACCATGGGAGGCGATCCCGCCGAAGACCTTCCTAAAGCCCTCAACGTCTGGTACTCCTTCAACGGCAGGGTTGCCAACGTCATCGTCAACGAAAAAGACACCCTCAATCTCCCCGCCGACAGTGATTTCTTCGCCGGCCGTCTCCGCGTGATGCGCGCGCAGTACGGCATCGGCAACCGCTATGCTGATGTCACCGACATTCTCAACTCCCAGATTCAAGGCGACTCGCTCAGCTTGCCCGTCACCAATGATGTCATGGGCGGTGATCCCGACCCCGAGCAGCGCAAGCAGCTCATCGTTTTCTACATTTTCAACGGACGCCAGTCGCGCGTCGTCGTCAACGAGAAGGGCTTTCTCAATCTCCCCGGCAACGACGCTTGGAGCCACCGCGACTCCGACGATCGCCTCGAAATTTTAGAGGCTACCTACGGCGCAGGCGATCGCCGCCTGGATGTCACGGGTCTCGTTCGCTCACAAGTGCGCGGCAATTCGCTGCAGGTTTTCGTCTCGAATGCGGCGATGGGCGGCGACCCAGCTGAGAATCAGAAGAAGCGTCTCCGCGTAATCTACCTCTGGCAGGGCCTTCGCTATCAGCTCACTGCCGGCGAAGGCGAAACTCTCGCAATCCCCTGATGCCGCCGGCGGCCTGGACGAGAATCAAGCGTCCAATGGACACGTCATTCCGGTATAGTTTCGGGGGCGTGGAAGCCTCGCCGGGACTTGAACTATAGTCTCGGTTTGAGGAGGGAGTTCTTATGCGGACCTCACACGGAATGTGGCTGGCAGGTTGGCTGGCGGGCCTGCTTATTGTGTTGATTTCGACTTTCGCACGAAGCTTTTTCCCCGTACCGCAGGCGCAGGGCGCCGCGGAAGTTCCTGTTGTGAAAGGCGGGGCAGGATCCTGTACGGCGGATTTCACGGTGAGAGACTCGTCTGGAAAAGGCATCTACGACGCCAAAATCCGCATTCAAATCCGTTATAGATTTATGGCCTTTCACAGGCTGGATGCCACAGTCGGCACGAACTATGAAGGCAAAGCGCGCATCGAAGGTCTGCCCGAACGAATCAAGGGAACAGCCGAGTTCCAAGTCTCCCACGGGGACCAAAGCAAGTCACTCCCATATGACCCTGTCGCTGATTGTCATCCTCGGCACGAAGTCATTCTCGGAGAAAAGTAGGGGCGGTTGTCGCAACTTAACGCGTTAGCACGACCTGGGCCTGCCCCGATCCGGTCGGGGTGCCGCACCCTCGGTCTTAAGCGCGCCTTTTGCGCTCCGGATGGTTTTGCGGAGGGTGCGGGTTTACGGCTAACTTCATTTCAGATGTCAGCGGCGCGTTGACTTGCTCTACGGTGCAGCCTAAGATTCGCCTGTTCTCCAGGTAGTCTTCCCGACGATGGGAAGCCCGGTGCGCCGGAGGGGTTTGTGAGCGATTGGAAATTTGCTCAAAAAAATGATTCCGAGGAACTTGCTCAGCTCCATCTGTTCTCCTTCAAAAAATGTCAGAAAAATGGCGATGTCTGTTTTCAAATCACCGTCAAGGAATTCGCTGCGTCCCCGCCGGGAATGTTTGCGCGCTACTTCGCGCAAGCGGACAAGCTTGTCAACCAGGGCACCGGCCCATTTCTTCCCACCGGTTGGGGAAATTCCCTCATCGACGCGCTTTCCGATTGCGTCCGAATTATCCGTGAGTTCCCCTACGAAGGGGATGAAACAGGAGCAACGAAGAGTGCCACTGGTTCTTGACCCTGGCTTCAAGTCCGGATAATTTCCTGAGTGCAAGCTTCGATCGAAGTCCTTGAATAACACAGGTGAGAACGGAAGGTTCCCGTGGAAATCGTCAAGAAAGAGCTGAAGCCCGGCATTGTCGTTCTCGAATTGAAGGGCCCGCTCCAGATGGGCGTCGAGTGCAAACAACTCGAGCTGGCGTTCGACGAACTTCTCCGCCATAACCAGATCCGCGTCGTCCTCGATTTCACCGGAGTCACCAAGCTCGACAGCGGAGGCCTCGGAAAAGTAGTCAACTGCTTTTCTCGTTTCAAGAAGGCCGGCGGAGCGATGCGGCTTGCCGGCGTTAAAGGAATGATTGAAGGCGTCTTGAAGCTGACTCTGGTCGATCGCCTCATGAAAGTCTATCCCACGGCCCTCGAAGCCTCCGAAAGCTTTTCGGACGCCCAGCCACCTTCCACCGTTTAACAATCTAAGGCTTACTAAGCGACACGTTGTCAAAAGTCGTGGTGGCCAGCGCCGATGGGGTGCCGCTGTTCACTGCCATTCCCACGTACACGTTCTGCCCCATGCTGATCGTTTGGCTGCTCCCCAACGGCGTCCAGTTCACTCCGTCCGAGGAGGTAGCGCTGCTGAAGACGCTCCCACTCCTGCTGACCTTCACCCAGT